>Ga0307515_10014809_pt1 | contig 14425 bp, 1 predicted proteins | sample 17_EM_MG_FD_194513 | JGI IMG/M metagenome (GOLD analysis project Ga0307515, IMG submission 194513) | Populus trichocarpa ectomycorrhiza microbial communities from riparian zone in the Pacific Northwest, United States - 17_EM | ecosystem: Host-associated > Plants > Roots > Unclassified | place...
ACTATAATATTATTAAAATAGACTATATATATTATGTCTAATAGGCCCGGCAATGCCTTATTAATATAGGCCTAAAATATTGCCGGTGCGTTAGTAAGTCTAAATAGTATCACTAGGTACTTAAAGTGGCCGTACCGTATTCAGAACACTGTTTTCTACTTATTGTCGGCTTTAATCCGGATTTAATAGTATATATCTTTTAAATCCAGTTTTATAAATATCTTTACGCCCAATAGCCTGTTAATAAGCTCCCCTATTAAGGGTAGCGGGTAGTAATTCTTTATAGTAATCCTGTTAAGCGCCTAATAGTTAATATAGAGGCGAAGGGTTCCGTCCTTCTTTAGTATAAATATAATCGGTGCCCCTACCGGGCTTATAAAGGGCCGAATCTATCCTTTCTAAAGATTATTTACTATATACTAACGTAATATAGCCAGTTTATTTTCTAATAAGTTATATAGTGGTCCAAAAGGAGGTTGCTTATCCCCTATATCTATCTTATGCTTAACTAATATGGGGTTAAGTAAGGTCTATACAGCCTCTTTATTAAAACCCTCTTTTAGGTCTATATATTCCTGCAGAATCTCTAGTTTTTTAACTGCGTATAGCCGGACATCTAAAAATAAATACCCTATGTCTTTATTTTTAGGGTTAAGAGTAGCATATATAGTATATGCCCACCCTTCTTCTTATATATAGCTTAGGAAAGTCTCTTAATCCTTAACTATAATGCGCAATTAAGACTTCCGGTATTAATACGAGGCTAAAGGCCAATTAATGTCTAGATTAACTTGGCAAAGCTATAGGTATCCTAGAATAAGGTTATACCCCTTAATTTCTACGGCGTAGAAGCGTATCTCCTACGTATTCTATAAACCGTCGCGGTCCTAGCTAGTAACGGGAAATGTTTATTCCCCATAGCATAGAATCTAGTAGTCTCTAATACTTTAAATAGTGCGCACCTATAAGCCGCTAAGGTCCAAATCTAATTCTTTTACTAGTAATTAAGAAATGAACCCTATACTCGCGCCGCTGTCTATAAGGCAGTCTCGCGTTACCTATTTATTATTAACTTAAATAAAGATAGGAATAACTATATAGCAGTTTACTTCCTCCTTCTCTTACTAGCCTAGTGTAAGGGAGTAAAGATCTACTAGGCTGTCTCTTTTCCCAATTAGGCCGACTCTTGCTTCTTTTACTAGTAGAAGCGGCTTATATAGCCCTTTTTACCACAGTTATAACAGGTACGTGTCTCCTAGTTTCCCTTTTATAGATTAGGTCTCTGCCTATTATTATTTTAAGGTTAACTAGCATTACTCTAGGGCTGTAAGGCCTGCTTACGTTATCCTTTTATAGAGCGGTTAGGTTAGAATCTGCCCCTATTATTAAAGCTAGGTCTAGTCCTACGCTCTTTATTATTAGCGTCTCGTTCCTTTTACTTTCCTAGATGGTCTCTTTTAGCATTCTTAATCCGAGTAGCTTTAGAGATAAGCTTTTCTTAAAAGGTAGAAATTTTGCCCTTCTCCTAAATAGCCTGTTAAATCTTAGGTCGTAGCTTAGCAAGTAGCTAGTGAAGTTATATAGCATTATCCCACAGGTCTAAGTAGGGTATATTGTCTTCTAGCTCTTCTAAGTAGTTTATAAACTGGACTACACTCTAGCCTTCTCGCTGTTTAGTGTTGTGGTATCGCTAGTTATAATCCATCCCTTAATTAGTAAGGTTTTGGACCTAATTAACTAACCAGGTCTTAAGTTCGCTAAATTTAAGGGGTGTGGTAAGTTCCTTCCTATAGCGTATCTATGAACTCTTAACGGTACCGCGTAGGAAGGTGGAAGCAATTAGTGTCTAATTATACTTATTAGAGTAACATTTCGGATCTAGCCAAAACTTAGTTTCACATTAATGGATAAAACGATTATAGTTCCGGAGACTATTACCATTATACTTATTAGGTTCCTTTATACAAAATCTAGGTTTTTCTAACGTTATAACGTAGTATAGCGTTGCCCCTTTAAGTCCGCTTTATATCTAGGGTATCTATACTTCTCCTAACTGTCCTTATAATTATTCTTAGTAGTCCTAATATACTTATCTTAATCGTATTTCTAACTCTTTTGTTTTTTATAGGGTCTCGCGTAGCAACCGCTCCGATAACTCCCCAGCAGTAATTATTTTTAAGGGTCTCGCAAAGTTAGATGGACTAGCCGTGGCTTCCTAGTCTACTCTTTCGTAAGTAGAGGGAATGCGCTCCTCTAAGGAGACTCTCTAAGCCTCCTGTGGTAAGGGCGTTGCTTTATAGGGTATAGGAGTATAGTCTATTATTATTAATTAATAGCTATACGTTCCTAACGGATTATAAGCAATTAGAATTATAAGAGGCCAGTCTAACCAGAACGTATAATTATCTAATTAATAGTATTACCGGTAAGTAAAAGGTAAGTTAAAGGTACGTTAAAGGTAAGTAGAAGGTAGAATAAAGTTTTACATATTAAAGGACAAATGCTTCTAACTACTTCTATTTAGAGACTAATTGCTAGTTCTTCTCTAGAGGGAAACCGGCTTCCTATATATTCCTTCCAAGACACTAGTAAAACCTTTCGCCTCTAACCTGTCTAACTGTGTCTTCTAGAACATAAATGGGACATAGATAAAACCTCCTACCGTCTTATTAGATATGTACCTCCCGGGGGGTTCCGTTACAAAGACTTAGTTACTTTTATAAAAAAAAATAAGTTAACAATTTCAGAGATATATTATAAAGGCTGTCTGTATAGGCGCTTAAATATATAGCTTATAATTATAACTTAAAGACCTTAAAAGTCCAAAATTATATAAATAGATAACGGTAGATCTAAATATAATATTAAAATATATAGATTTAATTAACGAATCTATAGTAGAGGGAAAGGAAAAAAAAGGCTAAAATTACAGCTTTAAAATGCGCTAGATAAAAAGCCTAAAGCCGATATACTAAATAGTATATAAGGGCAAATAATTAATTTAATTTTGTTAAGTGTAAATAGCTTCTAAAGTAGTATAGCTGTTACGGCTTATATAAATGCCTCTAAACTAAAGCTTATAGAATGCTATATTATAAAGATACTAAGCTAAAGAGAAGGAAAAGGGGTTGCTAAGACCGATGTAAATAAATATATAGGGTGAGCCGCTAAGGCGCTAGCTTTGGGCGGGCCAATTATAGGTCGGCAGAATATAGCAGAATTTAGCAGGTAATGTGCGATAGCGCTATTATATTACCCCCCTCTTTAAAAAAAAGCCTGCCCTTAGGCTTAGTTAGAAATAGGGTAGCACTAGGCTTATAAAATATAGGATTACAAAATATAAGATAAGGAGAAAAAGGGGATATAAGTACGTCTAAACTAAGTACAAAAAAAGCGATCGTAGGTTAAGTGAAAGCACTAGGCTAGGAAGGGTAGCTGCTAAAAGTCTTAGCATAGATCTAACTAATTAGACAACTTTAACCGGCGGTTAAAGTTCCTAGACATCTAAAATTTTACAGTACTAGCAGAAAACGGCAGAATATAGCAGAATTTGGTAGATAGCTGTCTTAGGGCTTTAGGGCGTTCTTGTCCCTATACTTCTCCGGTAACTTATTGTCTTTATTATACTAGCATTCTATCTACTCGTCTAGGTACTTTAGGGGTCTAGGTGCGTTAGGGTATTAGTTATAAAACTCTTTAAGCTTTTAGGGGTAGCCTATAAAGTTCTATATAGGGTACTAAGTTAGGTCCAGGTCGTAGCCCTTCCATTAGATACAGTATTTTAATATTCCCCGTACTATCTTATAGGCCAGTATTTTATTAACTTCCCATTTATTATCGCCGTTTACTTAAATTAGCAGGGGAGGCTTATTCTTTTATCCGGGCAATAGGTCGTTTATAGCTTTTTATAGCTTATCTAGCAAGAAGATAGGGTGCACCCTAATTAAGTCTAGGAGCCTTACCTTATATAAGTTACCTATCTTCTTAAGGACCTTATACGGCCCTACTATCTAGTAGTACAGCTTATAGCTAGGTCGTTCGGTTTTCTAATTCTTTATTATAACCTAGACTATATTACTAGGGGCAAAGTTAGGCTCTTAATGGTGTTTATTTACCTACTGTTCCATTAATCTCTAGGCCTTTTTTAGGTTCTTATAGGCTACTGTTTAGGCTTCCTCTAAGTATTTAGCGTACTATTGGGCCTTACTATATAATAGCTTTAATTATACAGTTTGGGGTCTCTTTAGCCTTTTCCAGTTAAAGCTTATATAGGGTAAGTATTCCATTTCTAGCTAAATTAGGGCGAACCCTGTAGAGTTATAGGGTAGGGTTGCTTAGGCGTAGTCTATTAAGGGTAGCAGTTTAAACTAGTTATCCTAGAAGTAGTTAATAAAGGGCCTAAGCCTCTAGTCTAGGTACTAATTTATAATCTCCGTCTAACCGTTTATTTAGGGGTAATAAGCTATAGAAAGCTTTAGCTTAATGCCTAGGATCTAGGTAAACTTATTCCAGAAAGCTAATATAAACTATAGCCTATAATTAGATACGATAGCATCTAATAGTCTATAAATTTAGTAGACGTAGTAGACGTATAGCTAGGCTGCCTCTTTAGCATTAATATTCTTATAATAGGGAATTAAAAACAGGCGTTTACTAAAGCAATTAACTATAACTATAACTATATCGTATCCGTTACAGTCTATAGGTAGTTTATAGAAGTCTATAAAAATATACTACTAAAGGCGCTCTAGTATTAGGAGTAGCTTAAGTAGTCCTAGGGTTTTATCTTATGGGGTTATAGCTCTCTAGTAGTCCTCGCAGTTCTATATATATCGATTAATATCCATGACTATTCTTAGCTAGTAATAGCGGTAGTTAATAATTTTACGGGTCTTATTCTTACTAGGGTATACTATAGAGACTTAGCAATAGGCTTTGCGGATTAGTTTTATCTATAGATTATTAACATTAGGGACTATAAGCCGCTCCTAGTATAAAAGTAATCCTTTCTCTATTTTAAAATCAGGGTCTCCTTTCGTGGCTTAATCGCGAAGGGCCCTTAGGGCGTCAGCCGTGCGGTTTATAGTTAGGAGGCGGTTAATTAGCCCTATTAGTTTGTCCAAAGACTCCTCTATTAGTACTAGCTCGTTCTACTAAGAGTCTAGCTTCTTAAGGATCCGTGGGTTAAGCTATTCTAAATAGAGGAGGGCGCGCGTCTAATATTAGGTCTTTAGCTTATCCTAAGGGCCTATATCTTATTCTCTTTAGGTTAAGGCATTAGTCTTAAAGTTTTACTTGCTAGAACAATATATAATCGTAAAAAAGAATTAGGAAAGTATTTTTGCCCACTAGGCTAATTATCTTATAAGCTGCTTTATAGTTATAAAGTACTCTAGGGATTTATAATCTATATATATTTTAATCCGGGAGTTTATACCTTTAAGCTCTACGCGCTATTAGGAGAGTAATTAAATAATAGCTAGTATTTCTTTATTGCATACTTTATAGTTATACTTAACTAGGTCTATTATTTTTAAGAAGAAGGTAATAGGGTACTATTTACTATCTAAATATAACTGCGATAGGATTCCCGCTACGACCCTATTAAAAGCGTCCGTTTCTAGCATTAATTTAAGGTCTAGGCTATAGTAATAAAGAATTAGGGAAGAGATAAGCCAATTCTTTATCTCTTTAAAGGCCTTTATACAGTTATTATTAAAGACAAAAGACGTATCCTTCCTAGTTAGTTGTATAAGAGGTTTTACTATAATTCTATAATTATAGATAAACCAGTAGTAGAAGTTATAAAAGCTAAGGAAGGATTAGATCCCTTTTACTATATAAGGGGGCTTCTAGTTACGGATTACCTCTACCTTCTTAAGGTTAACCTTAATTTCTTCTATAGTTATAATAAACCTAAGGTATTTTATACGTTTAACCCTAAACTTGCATTTCTTAATATTAACTTATAAGCCTGCGTTCCGTAGTCTCTCCAGGACCTTCTTAATATAAACTTAATACTTAAGTTCGTCGTCTAAGTATATAAGAATATTATTTAGGTATACCGTACAGAATTCGTTAAGGTGATTAAAAAGAATATCATTTATATACCTTTGGTACGTAGCTAGTCCGTTTATTAGTCTAAAAGGAAGAACTTTATATTTATAAAAACTATAACAGGTATAGAATGTTGTTAAATCTTTAGATATAGGGTTTATTCTAATTCAGTAAAAAGCTTAGCAGATATTAAGTTTAGTAAAGATCTTTACCTAGCTTAGATATATAAAGGTCTTATTAATTAAAGAAATAGGATACTAGTCCTTTTAAGTAATAGCATTTAGCTTTTAATAGTCAATACAAAAACAAAGTCCTCTATTAGGCTTTTTTATAAACAGGATAGGGGAAGTAAAAGGGGCTTAACTTAACTTAATAAACCCTTTATCCAGGTTATTAATTAAGTACTACTTTATTACTTTTAGCTTATCCATTAATTATTAGTAGAGGGGACTATAGCCTAGCGAGTTATTAGCTTCTAATTAAATCTTATAATTATACGTCTGGTAAGGGGGTAACTTATTAGAGGCCGCTTTTAAGAATGTATCCTTATAATCTATATAAATAGTAAAAAGGAGGCGTTTAACTAGTTCCTTATTGGTTTCCTTAGTTAGCTTTTCCTCCCTATTATTAATAATTCGGTTAATCCTATATAGGCTCATTATAAAGACCTTATTATCCTTCCGGTATATATTAAAGTAAAACGCTATAGCGCTAATTACGGCGATATCTATTATAGGGGGGTTATATAATAATGGGGGCGTATGTAACCTTAGGGGCTTCTAGGGTACTAGCGTTATTACTACTCCTTTTAGCTCTTATTGCATTTTTTGGAGGTTATCTCTTATATCCTATTAATACGTTCTTTTCCATACCGGTTAGATCTACGTAATTTAGACGTTATCTATATCACTATCTACCCTACTTCTATATATAGAGTCCTCTTTAGATATAGCGCCTTAGGAGAGTATCTTTATTAGTATAAAATTCTTTCCAGCTTTGCGGCGGGCGTCTTTTTAGGCAAAGGCTAAGTTATAGGCCCAGACATCCTACTAGTAGGTAGGATTAGCCCTTACGGCTAGTATCTTACAATTAGTTCGGATTTCCCTAATAAAGGAATGTAGTTTTAGTCTATCCTCCGGCTAGACAAATTATCTTTATCGCACGTTTAGCCAAATATTAAAATAGGACATCTATTTCCGGTTAAGAATTATATTATAGGAACCTAGGTCTAGGATATAGAAAGGGATACTATATTAGCGTTGTCCGTTGAAAGTGATATATAGCTTTAAGACGTAGCTAACCAGCTAACCGGCTTAGCCGTTATAGCCTTTTACCTAAATAGGCTTCTCTAATTAGGTGGCTTTTATATTTAGAAATTTAGCAACATTATTTACATAGGCAGTATTTATAAAGGCGAAGCTATTTACTCTAGTATTAATAAGGGCGGTTATATTTACTCTATATCCATTTCAAGATACTATATATAAAATGGTAAAATGCTTTCCACCTATTAACTAACTAAGATTAATCTCTTTAAGATCAATAGGGTACCCTAGGGGGGAGTCTTTCCCTAGGGTTCTTTTTTTCCTAGCTTATTAGACGTTTCTCCTTCCTCTAACTCCTTAATATTGCCTATATCCCTTAGCTCTGGGCAAGACAAGGTAAAATAACCCTCCTTATTATAGTTATAGCATATAGCCAAGGTAGGGTTAATTGGGGTATTGCAATAAGTACTAGTTAGGGGTGTGGTACGTAGCTAGTCAGGCAAGGCTCGCCGGTATATAGATGTGACCGCTTTTAGTATAAGAGTGGTTATGGCTTATCTTCCTACTCTAGCTCCTATAGGTATAACTAATAAGTTTTAATTATTCTGGGCTTACTTCTACCGATTAGGGCGGGCGTTAATTTGCTTTAGTTTTAAGTCTAATAACAGGTAACGAGTTGCAAGTCTATTATACGTTAGAAGGTTATCTAAGGTTATAGCGATCTTCTCTTATAGCCGGATCATTAGCTTATCGTATAGGTCTAATTAGTAGTTCTTAAGGGGAACCTAGCCTTCTCCTATAAGGTATAGGAATTAAGTCTGGAATTTAGCAAAGGGTTAGTTCAGTTTTATTATTAGGCAACTATAGTTATACTAGGCGTCCTATACTTTATTCGGGTTAACGTAGATTGCTGCTAGGTACTATATTATCTTATTAATAGATATAAATTGGACAGGGGAATCGTCCTTAAACTTGGCTTAAAGGTGCCGTTAGGCGTCCCCAGTGGTTTAACCAAAGAGGTAGAGCATTTTAGCTTCTTTAGAAAGGAAATAGTTATAGTTAACGCGGAGCTTTCCTCGTACTTAAATCCTCTAATTCTTAAAGGTAGGGTCTATCCCGTTAGATAGTAGTTAGGGGTTAGGGAGCTTAACGGACTTTAATTACTTTATTATTATATCCGTACTCCCTAGTATATCGCATTTAGTAGAGTAAACATGTCGGCTAGGGCTTTAAAAAGGGGAAGCTAGGCTATTTTATAGGGCCGTAAGGCTTTCTAGGATCTCTTATAGGGTCTCTTATATATTCCTTGCCTTAAGACGATTAGCTTTCTAGCTGGCTATAAAGGCGCAAATCTGCTCGCGTATGTCTATAACGTTATTATTATCTTTAATTTCTAATTCTAATTGGATCTTAGGTTCCTCTTAGGTAGAGGCAGCTCTCTTAAATAAGCTAGCTTTAGGTGCCATCGTTGGCTTCCTAGGGTTTATTAGTATTATACGCTTCGGTTTCAATTCTGGGGGTACAGGTCTAGTCCTATCTAGCTTATAAAGTAGGATATTATTAAGGCCTTCCCAGGTAGCGTAGGGTAAGCTTAGTATAATATTACGGCTCGTATAAATGCCTCTAAACCGAAGCTTGTAGAATACTATATTACAAAGATACTAAGCTAAAGAGAAGGAAAAGGGGTTGCTAGGACCGATGTAAATAAATATATAGGGTAAGTCGCTAAGGCGCTAGCTTTGGGCGGGGCCAATCGCAGGTCGGCAGAATATGGCAGAATTTGGCAGGTAACGTGCGATAGCGCCGTTATAATAGCTAATTTAGTAGGGTAACTGAGTTCTATAGGTCTGAGCTTAGTACCTATAAGCTTATAGTATTAGTGGCTGATATATATAACCGTACTAAGGTAGTTAGCCTATAACCCTTTTAGGCGGCTAACTTTATAGGCTATAACCTTATTTTTGGATATTCTTAGCTTATAGAAGTGAATTTTATAATACGCTTTAAAATAAAAGCCTTTAAATAGTAGAATAATAAAGAATTAGAAAGGCGTATATTACTAATAAACTTAAAAGATATCCTAAAAGATATAACTCTAGGTAAAATAGTATACGCTTTATACCTAAAGGAGTATTAAATCTAATCCTTATTTAATAGTAAAATAGATATAAGGTCTAATATAGGTAATAATTATTTAAAATCGGATACCCTATAGGAAATTACTAAATAGGTTATAGAGATATTATAAAAAGGCGGCAATCTTAAAGATTGTAAAAGATACTTTTTTAATTTTTCTTTCTAAAATATCTATTGTATTATACTACGTATAATACTGCGCATGCAGCCTTAGGCTATAGCGCTATAGTTCTATATATATGAATCCTTTCTAGGCAGCTTAATATATACTAGCAGCTATGTCCTAGTGGTTTATAAACCCCTAAACTAAGAGTTTATAGTTCCTTAGTAAAATACTAAGTTACTACAACTACTAGAGAATGAGAAAACGGTAGGAAAAATTCTAGAAAATTCTAACCCCTATCTCTGTCCTTTTGCAATTTATTTCTATCTTTTTGCTCTCTACTATCTTTTCCCAAAAAGCCTGGTAGGAGTTACCTTCTAAAATCCTATTTATTTTATTCTTCTATAGAATCCTCTAAGCTAGTATCTACTAGTTTAGCTACTTTAAGAGTCTCGCAGTCTTTACTATTAGCAAAGTGTTTTTCTTTACAGTTAATACAAAGGGGGGTAGTATATTTGCAAGGCTTACCTATTATTAAGCAAGTAGGGCAGTAATGGTCTTTAGATAAATGTATAGCCACATAAAATCTATAGGCCCTAGTAGAGCATCTATCTCCTATATAGCCAATTTTTTGGCAGCTAGTATACTGCGTAGTAGGAGAGACTTTTAGGTATTTTACTGCCTTAGTAGCTATACCCGCAATTAGAATTTCTTGTCTTTTCTCCTCTCTCTCTATAGTAAAAACTATAGAGCCAAATCTAGTTTATGGATTATGTCTTTTTTTACTAGATAAGATCCATCTAGGTAGTTCTTGTATCCCTATAGAATTAAAGGTCTCAATTTCTTCTTTTAGAAGCTTAGAGCCCCCCTCTTCTAGAAAAGGTAGAGTAGGAAGCCTATAGGCTACAATTTAAACCTAAGGTTCTAGTTTTTGTTCTCTTTAAAAGATAAAGCAGTTATACTAGATTTCCTTATATTTAACTAGGAAATCTGCATTATACTCTTCTATAGTTATAAGAAGAATATTTTGTTTTCCTCTAGTTCTAGCTATAGACCCTAAAACTGGCCCCTTTACCTACAGTTTTAATACAAATAGTTAATTGACTTTGTTTCGTATAGAGAATATATCTAAAGGTTAGTCCTTTTAGTCTGTAATTAAAACTAGCTTCCTTTCTTATAGTTGCTTTTTCTTACTTCTAGTAGAAGTAAAAGGGGTAGGGGATGGTAGTGGTAATAAGGAGGGTAGGGAGGACGAAGGAGGGAGGTCCTTCTTTAACCTCTTTGTATAGGTTTCCTTAGTAGGGGCTACCTCCTTATGGAGAGCTCTTACTTCTTTAACTAGTCCTTTTAGGACATCTTTTGTCTTTTCTTTTCCTTTTATAAAGAGATTTTCTTCTACTAGAATACTACGTGTATAGTCCTCTAGCTATTTAACCTATTCCTTTTTATCTTCTTCTTCTTCTTCTTCCTCTAGCCCTTTATAGGCCTAGGTTAGGCTATCTAGAGCCTTTTACAGGTGTTGTTCTGGAGAAAGGGGGGAGAAGGATATACTAGGTATACCAGCCGTAAACGTTATTAGTTTAGTTGTCTTTTTTATAGATTTTTGGTTTTCTTTTTCAGTAGAAGACTAAGGATGTCCTCTTTTTTCTCCTGTCCTAAATAGGCCAGGAGAAGGAAAAGGGGCGGAAAAAGTGAATGTAGATATAGACTCATTATCACTTATTTCTATAGGAGGTTTCTTTTCAGGCCTACTAGGCCTTGGCATTTTATATCTTATAGGGGGTTTCCTAGTTTTTATAGTAGATAATAATCTCCTTTGGTCTCTTATCTCCTAATCCTAAAGGTAAAAAACTAGGCAAAAAGCCTTGCTAGTTTTTACTATCCTTTTACGCCCTTTCTCCTTACTAATCTTACTAGAATATTTCTAGGAAGATTAGGCTAAAAGGTAGTAGACAAACTAGCTAAAAAGGACTAGTATAGTTATTTTCTCTTTCTATTAAAAGTAGAAAAAACTACTATAAAAAAGGACTTGTTAGGCTTTTACTAGCAGAAAAGCCCTAAAGGCAATCCTCTTCTTATTAAAGAAATTCTGACCAAAGGAGATATAGAAAAGTACCTACACCCCCTATTTTATTAGGCTTTTACTTTCTATAGAAGAAAAACCTAGGAAAAGTCTATATTTTATGGTTTTAGCGTTCCTACCCCTACCTCGCTTATAAGCTAGGACCACTCTCTAGAAGAATTTTCTCTTTAGAGAAGGGGGTAAAAAGGCAAATAAATCCACCTCTAGCTCGCTAGGCATTAGGAATTGGGTCTTGAAAGTCGGAAAATCGATTGTTTTTGGTGGTGAGATGGATATGCGTAAGTTTTGAAATGCGGCACTACCTTTTGATAAGGTTGCATATGCTATAAAAGGTGGCTTATATATAGAGGTAAGGTAAATAGTATAATCTTTTAATTATCGTAATACTTAATAAACTCCTTTGTAAGGTAAGAGCTATAGCCGTTAAAAATTAGGAGTCTATATATATAGCTAGCGCTAAGAGTTATATATATTAAGGTACGTAAGCTAAATAAAAGCTAATTTATTATTTAAATGGCCTATTTCTAATAGGCCTAATAAATAGTAGTTAGGAAGGTATAAAATTTTAAACTACTAGCAAAGGAACTATATACCTGTAAGTATAATTATAGGTAGTAGATTAACTCTATTACTACTTATTGTTTCTATTATAGTAACGAGCTCGTAATTTATATTTATAAAAGGTAAGTTTTCAACTAAGGCTACCTTATAATAATCTATTAATCCTTACTAATACTAACACGGAATCCTAACTTACTAAAGTTATATATATCTGTAGGCATAACTGCGTACTTAATTATAATGTTATAGTATTAATAAAACTAGGCCTTAATATCCTTTAGCTTATATACCGCTATACGTTTAAGCTCTATTATCTTTTACCTACGCTTATAGTACTCTAAATAGCGGCTAAGCCAGCGTTTAATAAAGAAAGAGCTAATAGGAGGTAGTAGCTAATCTAGATTTTTATTAGCTTAATATAAGATCTAATTTGCTATAGAACGTATTATTAATAGTTAAGTGGCAGTATATAAAGAATTTAAGCAATTAGTATAGCTAAAAAGAGCAAGATTTTAATTATCAGCAAGCCTTTTACCTACTATAGGCCTCTTATAACGCGATTAATGTCTTTTTTACTAAGCACGGAGGCGTAATTTAGAAACACTATATCAGCGCGCAGCTTTTACAATATTAGGCTTCGTAGACTCTTAGAGTTCTTTAAAAGCCTCCTTGTTACGGAACGAGATCAGGAGGCTCTGTGAAGGTCGTAGTATTGACTATGGTACACGACAGGATATTGCACGAAGGTGTAAAGAGGTGCGAAGGGACCAGCACTCTATATACTGTGGGGTGCCAAGGCTCGCTAAGGGCCGCCAGGCCGGAATCCGTGACACTTCTAGATCTTATTTTTAACGCAAATATACTTAGTAGTTATAACGTTAATAATATATAATAGGAATATTAATAGTATTTAGGCGTTTTAGTAAATCTAATATTAAGGCAGACCCTGCTTATTAAACTACCCGGTACTTACCTTAGTAAGTATATCGCGATAATGGTATAGGTACAGCTAAGGTACAATAAGTTCTTAGCCTTTTTATATATATAGCATAGAATTAATAGGGCATTTTGCTGGAATTATATTCCTATTAATTAGTTTATATTAAATATAGTATTCCTATAGGCTTATATGCCTTTTCTAAAAGCCCTATAAAGCCCGATCAAGCACTGACCAGGATTCTTAATTACTACTATATATAAAACCAAATTCTAAATTATATAAGTCTAAATTATAAACTACAGCTTAATTCTCTTATAGGGGGGCAAGAACTAGTCTTTAAAATTACGCAAAGCTGTTCCTATCTAGCTAGTAAAGGATCTCTATTAACTTTTACTGGGTTCCTAGCCATTTAGGAATCTATGGGAACGAAATAGCAGATAAGCTAGCTAAAAAGGGCCTTTCTGGAAGAAAACTATAATCTTCTTATACCTCCCTAGCCTATATAAGGAGAGCAGTAAGAGAAAGGATACTAGAACAGTGGAAAAATAACTAGCAACAGAATAAGAATAAAGGAAAACACTATACTAGGATCTGTAAAGGAAGTCATTCCTTTTCTCTTAAAGCCCCTAAGGATAAATATCCTAAAAGGCTATTTTAAATCCTCCTCTAAAGTAATAGGGGGGAGGACGAAGATAGTAGATGCTTTAGGGAATGTAAAGCACTACAAACCCCTAGGCACCTACTACTAGACTGCAACCTATATAGAGAAGAAAGAAGAGAAATGCAAAAGAAACTAGGCTCTTCTCTCTCTCTAAAAAAGCTATTTTGTACACAAAAAGGAAGAAAGGCGCTTTTTCTATTCCTAAGTAGGACAGGGATAGCTACTAGAAAGTGGCTAATAACAGCAAGATCTATAGAAGGTAACTCCTACTAGGCTTCTAGTAAAGAGATATTAGTAAGTAAAAGGACAGAAATAAATTACAAAAGGACAGGGATAGGCGTTAAGACTTCTTATTTCTTATAGTTTTCTACCACTTTCTTATTCCCTAGTAGTTGCTTATAACTTAGTATTTTACTAAGGAACTATAAACCCCTAGTTTAGAGGCTTATAAACTACTAGGATATACTTACTAGTACATGTTAAGCTGCCCTAACATCGGGAAAATATTCGCAGGATGAGATTCAAGTAGACTTTGGTTTTCGCGTTTCGCGTAATTGACATGCAATTTGACCAACTCGACACGCAATTGACCAACTTGACACGCAGTTGACCTACTTGA
>Ga0307515_10014810_pt1 | contig 14424 bp, 7 predicted proteins | sample 17_EM_MG_FD_194513 | JGI IMG/M metagenome (GOLD analysis project Ga0307515, IMG submission 194513) | Populus trichocarpa ectomycorrhiza microbial communities from riparian zone in the Pacific Northwest, United States - 17_EM | ecosystem: Host-associated > Plants > Roots > Unclassified | place...
TTTTTTTTAAAAAAATATAATAATATGATTTTTTTTTCCTTACCGAATCAAATCAGATTGCAAATTTAGATTAACGAAGTAGAAGATAATACTATAAAAGAAAAAAAAGAAAAGAAAAAGAATGGAGACTGACGTCCATTCCCTTGTATCCATTTACAAAGCTTAAATCAATTGATTATTAGAGTATTAACTTTGCAGGCCTCGCCCTCCATCCAGTCAAGTAAATATTACTGGCTGGACATTATTATTATTATTTTTTTATTAATTCTATGAGTTCTGAAATTAACAACCATATAAATCTTCAGTGATCCTAAAATTTATAAAACTCGAACTAATAATTTCTATAAAGTAAATCTAGAACCTAACTATTTAAGTTACATTTCTCAATGTTAACATTAGTCATTTTCATATTATCGGTTGCAATGATAAAAAAATTCAAAATTCAGATTAGATTAATCATTACTTTTATTCGATTCAATATTATATCATTGTAAATGGAGTTTGGCTAGATATAATAAACCAAAACAGTTAAAATTAAAATCTAACTTGGATGGTGAGTTTACCAGATGAATTAAACAAATTATACTGAGTTAAATAATAATATTTTTATTAATATAATTTATATTTGATTACTGGCTCATTATACCGAGTTAAATAACAATACTTTTATTAATATAATTTATATCTTGACATGCCATTATTGAATGGAAATTAAGCATCAATATTATACGGATGACTGACTTAACATGTGGCTGAGACAACTGGAAGAGGGTATTGCTTGGTGCTGGCGTATCTGAAGGAGAGAGCTGCACCGGGAGCTAGTGCTCTTCCGTCGTTGACCAGACAGTCATCCACGGCGATGCGCCTGAATATCTCAGGGCTAACAAGGATGGCGGAGCTGAAGTCCTTACAGTTGAGATGGATATCAGCAAAGGGTACTTGTGGATTTGTGTTTGTGATCTGCACTAAATATTGTGATATCCCACCTGGGAGAGTACCGGCAGGGCCTTGTGCGACTGAAATATCATTCTTTGAACATTTGCTCATCTGGTTTGTTGCTGATCCTTTCACTGCACATATACAGACAACTACCATTAAGTCTCAAATTTAAATTGAAGGGAGGGGGGGTAATGCATTAATTCATGGAAGGATGTCTCATATGTATAAAAACTGGAAAAGGGTCTGGTCACTAGCTACTAACCCGTGGATCATCGGGTCAACCTGACCTATTATTTTTATCCAAAACAATATTATTTTAGTTTTTTAAGAAAATTTTTTAGTTTTTATCATATCAAATCTAAAGTTTAGTTATGTTAATCAAATTATAGATTCTCTTATATCATCTGAGTTTAAGAAGAAGAATTTACTTTTTAATTCACGTTGACAAATTTTTTTGCATTGTGTTGGAGCTTTTGATTCTTGATTTATCGGATTCAATATATACATTAACTTTTTAATTTTTAATTTATTTTATTTTAAAAAAATTATTGGAAACATCTGCGCATTCATTTTTTTTAGATTAAAAAACTTGTCTAGCTTACAGTGAATGCCGGCCATCTACTTAGTGCGGTGTCTAGAATACACGAAAAGAAACGCAAAACTTTGAGAGGTAAAAAAAAAAAAAAAAAGGGTTTCATATTTAATTATTTTAACATACTGTTTCTGTTAGAAAAATGCCTGAGAAATTAACATGATAATTCAAGGAATCACATGATTAATTATATTAGGTAATTAAAGGGAAAGGGTAACGCTTTGAAGGAAGAAAACCTTGAAAGAAGTACTCGTCCCCTCGTGTAACATTACCTTCATGAGAAGAAAGCAAGAGCAGACCAGTCATGAATGAATGAGACCACAAAAAGAACTGAGCTTCTCATCTTGAATGTGCTAACAACGCAGGCAAGAACTGAGCTAAAACTTGATCATGAGATGGATACTCCTGGAGATGTCGCAAGCACGTATACGGTATGTGATTGGGGCCTTGAAAAAAGAAATGTCATCATTCTGGGGTTTCCAATTTTGTTAGCATTATAAGCAATATTACTATAGAAAATCTAGGAATTCATCATCAACTTACCCTGATTCTGATGAAATTCGTCAGATTTGACAAATATGGGTGTCCGAAATCTTCATCATTATGAAATTCGTCAGATAGAGGCGTTTGAATCTATTTTGAAAATAATCAAAGGAAATAGGTTCAAAACCCAACTCAATATTATTCACCATCTTTGGTGTCCAACATCCGTGTTTTAAGAGTGAGTATCAGGCGAGGTCCAGGTTTAGGACCCTAATCAATGTTCTAGGACTTAATAGTCTATTACCACCTCCAACAACGAATATGTTCAGGGAAAGTTTTAGCATTAAAACATAAAAAGATACATTTTACCATAAAATTGAAAGCATCTTAGGGTGATTTGTATCTTCCTTTTTTCCCATAAACAGCTCCTCACCTACTTACCTAGAAATCTCAAAAAAACCACTCATGACTCTTTATTTTTTCTTATTTTCCCGGGTATCAATATCAAAGTGGAGAGCAAGAGACTAGAGCTGCTCTTAGACAAGGTATTAATCATAAATTAAAAAATCTGTTATTTGAAAAAGACGTCAAAATACCTGTAAACTGGACTTCTGGTGAAATTTCGTCGGAAGTGATTGGGGACAACTCAGACTCCCCCTCCTCCGATTTCTTCATCATTTACAAGGACCTTGTTGAAGCGAAAGACCGAAGTTTCTGGTTTGAAGCAGCCTACGACTTTATTTCATACTCAAGTATAATAATTTCATACTCAAGTATTCCATAAAGTTTCAAGCAGTCATGTAGTATTAATATCATGAATTCTTCAAGTAAAAAGTTCAGAAATTCTTGGATGAAATTTCAACAGGGCTTAAGGCCCAACATGAGCCAGACAGCTAGTTTCCACTTTCCACTGCTATCAACATGGAGCAAATAAATGATATGAACAGAATTTTTTGATATGATTATTTTCTCACAAGGCTGCACATCAAGGGTGTGCTCCAGCTATGATCTTCAGAGGTTTAGATCAGTGATCCAAAAAGTTACCAATGATCAAGCTAACAAGCTAGCACCAACACTGTCTAACCCACATTACCTTTTGTACTCTAATAATTAACAGCAGAAAGCCAACTAAGTTTTCATGGTAGCACGAGGAAGATTAACCCAAGATCCAATTGCACATGACATATACAAGTGATCCCCAGAATTTGTTATAATGATGCCTCGGATAGGAGTTCAGGCACGGGTGCCAATTCCTCTAATTCAGGATCTGCGGCGGAGATCAAGGAAGTTGACTGAATCTTGCCAGCATGCTCCAGCCGCATCAAAATAACTCCCCTGGAGAGAGATGAGAGAGGGAGAGAATGAATTTGACAGCAAACACTAACAAAATTACCATACAAGATTAGCCAAGTGGCCAAGAACCATTTATAGGATTAACTTAGCTCAGTTTTCACTTATCATATTTCAACCTTTAAATCATAAACATTATCCCTCAAAATTCAACCAAGGCACTTCGGTATTCTGTAGCTGAAAGCAAAATGGATAGTTTTTACATCCAGAAATTGTTGCAAGCCTGCCTAGCAAGAACCTATAGAGCATATCAATTCTGGACCATCAACAATCAACTCCCTAACCAAAGGTGGTAAGAGACGAGATAATTTATTTTGGTTTCTTTTGGAAGAGAAATTCCTGAAGCAATGCAAATTTGATGTTTACAGGTGCATGGAAGAATACATTCCACTAGATCACATGGATAGACCCAGACATTGTTGCTGTCAACAAATGAGCTTAGAAAATACTTCGGTATAAACAACTATACATACCTTGCAAAGCGGGATTGTATTGAAATATCCCTAACTTTAATTCGATTGACAGTGCCACTTTGGCTTACAAGAACCACTTGCTCATCACTTTCACCATCTTCTATAACAGAGAAAAAGAAGGGAGAAAATTAGCAAAAAGATAAGAAAGAGCAAGCATAATCAATAGTATTATAAAAGCATCTACCCCAAACCACTATATAACAATACCTGTCAATGAAAAACCAACTGCAAAGACAGCTGCCAAGTGATCTTCCTCAAAGAACTTTAAGAAAAAACAGAGCAGAGGAAATGTCAAGCTGTAGAACAACTCTACAAGGCAAGATTAAATGGTGTTAAAAGTTAAAACAATAGTATAACAGTCATCATACCTTATAACCAATTAATCCAACTCTGTTCAAACGTGATTGCTTGAAGCTACTGAGGGGAACCCGCTTTCCATGACCACTCTCAGACACAAACAACAACCACGGACCAGTGCCCTTGTTGCTGTTGTGAAAAAATAATGAGAATCTTTGAAGTTGCAAAGAATTAAACATTCCACATTGTGAACCTCTTGCAAATACATAACATGGTGTTTTATTAGATGCTACACAAAGCAAACTCAGAGCAATTACTTATTCTCAGAATCTTTTGACGCCACCTCCAAGTCTTTCTGCAGGGAAGCTGGTATTATGTCCATGCTTGCTATCTTGTCACCTTCTCTTAGCCTCATGGCCACCCCACCCCTTGTATTTCTACCTAGAGCTCGAATCTGGGTTCAGAAAAATGGAGTCCAATCGGATAATAATATGACTTTGGTTAAAAGGAAAAAACTTCATACTGCAACAGAGCGTGCAACAGCTCATAGCTTGAGGTTCATTGCTACATATTGGTAAAGATCAAACAAGCAAAGCCATAGACTAGTCCTTCACAGAAAGTTAATGCATCTTAATGAGCTGGAAGCAACTTACTTAATTAAGCCATGATCCGAACAACTTATGGTTTGCTTGGCAATAAAAAGCTTCATCACACATAAACCATTTGTACAAGAAAATTTATGAAACATTAATCTGGAAACTTGTTCTTGTGCATGCTCAAATATACACTATTTTGACGCTACAGAGTGGATAGAAATGTCACTACAATGATTAGCAATATCAGTAATGACCATGCTAGAAAATATAATAAAAATATGAATCCGAAACCGGTCTCAATTCATCTCAATATCAGAGGAAAAAAGTCATGCCAGCATAGAATAAATCATTTCACAACACTATTGGTTCTCAGTCATTTTCAAGCCCTTTCTACTCCCACCTGCTTTCTGTAATTCTTCAAACTAATTTCTCCAATGGTGTACTATACTTCTGCAGTTGCCTTTGGCAACAAATGGAAGGAAAGAGAGAGGATGAAATATAATGAAGGAGAAACATGTTCTTTCTTTGCCAGTATCAAGAGCTACAAGGGTGTAGTTCAAATGGCTTGAACATCATTAATTATAAGGGGTAGAAAAGCATAAGATAACTTACATTCTCACAGGAAGTGAGGATGACCATTCCATTTTGTGAAGCCATGGCCACAAGATCACCATTTGTGCAACAGCGGACCCATTTTAGTTCATCGCCAGGAACCTGGCAGGTTAACATTTGAAATTTAAGAACATACTTTCATCAGGGAATTGGATGAAACTTGAATGCTAGAGCAGAATAGAAGAGGACAAACCAACTGTATTGCTATGATTCCAGTTGAACGTATGGCTGAGAAAGAGTTCAAAGATACTTTCTTGATGTAGCCATTGACAGTAAGCATCAGTAGAAATTGATCTTCCACAAACTCGCTCACAGGAATAATGGAAGTTATTCTTTCACCATCAGATAAAGATAAGAACTGTCTCCAACACGAAAGGGATACAAACTTGAGACGCTAGAGAAATTCATTAATAAGCAAAGGAGAAAAAACAGTTATTACCTGGATCAGTGGTGTGCCAGCAGCAGCCCTGGTGCATTCAGGGATTTTATAAGCAGGAGCAGAGTATACTATTCCCTGATCACTGCAGATGCAACATGTCAAGTGTGCGACAACCAATTATTATGACAGAACTTCTTTTTTCTAATCCATTCAAGACACGGATCTATAGATTGTTGGAGCCTAATAAATAATAAAAGTACAAAGCAGAGCAGTACCTGAAATATAGCACACGGTCATGTGCATGACAGACAATGAAGTCAGACATTGCATCACTATCTCTCAACTTCCCAACAGATTTACCGATTGTTCCACGATTTTGAAGATTAAACGTGTTAGGCTTCATCCGCTTAACATAGCCCTTTTCACTAATTGCCTGAAAATTATATGAGAAGAAATTCTAATCCAGCAAAAGAAAAAAAAATGCATAGATGGAAGGATATAAGCATAACAACCAGATATTAGTCACAAAGCCATCAGAAATTAACAAAGCCAATTACCAGGAGCATTTCTTCATTTGGAATAACATCTATATCTTCAAGCTGACCACTATCAGAGTCCTCCAACATTGAACGCCTTGGATTGGAGAACTTATTTTTAAGCTCGACTGCTTCTTGTTCAATCAACTGGGAAAAAAAAATAGGATGAGGGAATTGGAGGATGAATCAGAGCCAAACATATTGAATGGGGTCAAAATCAATGTTTTCACCATTGTTCTAACCCATAAAAAATGACTCAAAAACTACAACTGGCAAGAAAGCAAAAACAAATAACCTTGTATAAACAAAAACAATGCATCTAAAACATTTCAGCTCACTTGCAAGAATCTCCAAAAGAAAAGGAAACAAACATCATTTACTGGAGTTTTTGTTACCTGCAATATATTTCCCCTGCTTGACAATAGTTCCTCTAGCTTAGTTATTTGTTCCATCAATGATTTACTTTCTTCAACAAACTTTTTCCCCTGCACAATCAGAATTATATCTGCTTCACATGATACTGTTTGCAGAATTGTACCAGTATGGAATCTCATAGATAAACAGAATATAACCGAAGGCACAATAGTCACCTCAAGAAGGGTAAGCCTTCTTAGGCTTATGTCCAAAATAGCTTCAGCTTGTTTCTCAGACAGACTGAATTCTGCAATCCAGAATATGAAAAACAATAAGCAAAATGGACTAAAGTTTCTTCAAGCCAATAAAAGGCATGGATACCGGCAATTATCAAAAAGTCTAGAAAGCTTGTGCCCTAAGGTTAATAGAGACTCAGTACAGGTTAGAAACTTGGAAAGAAAAATATGCAAAGAATTTAAAAACTGGAGTTACTTAATTATGCTACCAAGATTCCTTGTACCATTATGCATGAAGTCATGTGTATCCCTAAATATATTCAGTATTCAAAACTGCTGTTTGTTTTAGGCTTTTAGCTTATTTTCATGGTTAGAAAATAAGCAAATTCCATGTAACTGAACATCTTCATTCTCGTTTTTTTTTTTTTTTTGACAGAATAAGGGTTCCAAAAGCCTTTATCCCATTCATCTTTTTTTTTTTTCTGGATTGCCAAAAAAAGCCCAAGAAAAGTCCACATTATAGACAGACTAACACTCTCCACAAATGCAAGCATGTACCAGTGCTGTGAGGGGTCAATTTTAGATTAGTAGGAATGACAAGCATGATCTAAATCACACATTGAATTCAAGATACAGTGAAAAGTAGCAAACATTTACAAGCACCAGAAATAATGAACTTGTTTGTATATGCGTGAACAAAGGACCAAACAACACCACAAAAATCAGAATTAATTGCATCAGCAAGATACATATAAAAAGCAAAGGAAACTTACCATTCCTTAGATCAGCGGATGCAATTGCATTGCTTGAAGCTTTTCTAATTATATCAACCACTCTATCCAAATTATCAAGCCCCGCCATGACGCCCTTAGAGCCCAGACAACAGCCATCAGTCAATAAAAAGAAGGAAATTTCACAAAATGAGCGGGCATCTCATGCAAGTGGTCAACCTACTCACTTTCTTTAATGCTGCTATCATATGAAAAAAGAGCCACAACTTATAAGGATTGGAAAAGTTTGGACCAAGCACACATGCATGCCTGGTTATACATGTGTGCACAAATGGAGGACAAATCAGGACATAGAGAGAGGAATAGGGTTGGAATAGCATGTTACAGCCAAAAGGCCTTTTATTTTGTCCAGTAAACTAAGAATTACCTTAACATACCTCGACAATATGTCTTCTTTTCTGTGCTTCAGAAAGCTTGAACATGGCACGCCGTTCTACGACAGAGCATCTGAAGTCTAAGAATGCCTGGTAAATGAAAAAAAGATGGAAAACTCTTCAGTTTCCAGACATTCTATGATGTCAACAATATTTTAGATTACAAAAAGAAATTTCAGAAAACAAAAAAATAGCTTTAGAAAAAATTAAAATAATGTGTTCTAATTTAAGAACAAATTGCTAAGGAATTTCGAATAAAACAATGTTTAAGTAGTCACCTGAAGCAACTCTTTCAGACCCATCTGTTTAGGTTGTCCATCAAGAATACTGTGACACAGCAAGTGATGCAAAATGCATTGATACACGGCATTAGGCAAGAAAGTTTATCAAATAAAAAGTTTAAGGAGAATAGTAAATTAGGCTAGAATATATGTGATATTACAGAAGTACAAAATCTTCAACAAGAGATGATGTAAGAATATATTACTGCTAAAACCATTCAAGAATTGCATCACAATACACCGAACAATATAGACATCTCTTGAAAATGTAATCCAACAGGTGTTTTGATAAATTTCAGAATTGTTTCAATATGCCATTTAAATTTCAGAAAATAATGTCCCCACAGTGAATCAGGGATAATTTCTTTTCTCCTTTTATATTTTTTTCGCATGGCAAAAATAATGGGAGTTTGAGTTTTGCACACAAGAGTGCAATTATAGTAACGGGTTTGTTATATTCACAGATATCACCAGCAGAATCTTCCACAACTCCATGCAAAAGGGTTATAAAGGTTAATACCCATGTCATGGTCATATGGATCATTTACATATACATGCATATAGCAAAATGAGAAAAGGAATGGGCTTGCGTGCAACAACTAACAAGAGGGGAAGTAACAGTAGAAAAAAAATGTGTTCACAACTTTCCTTTTGGTTTGTCTCCAAATACAGTTGCCAGGTCATCATCTTCAGAATCCTTCTAATACAGCATGAGATCATATGCCTACCATGCTGTTTTAAAAATTATGTTAATATTTCAGCCATAAGAGTGTAAGAATTCCAACCTGTTTGTTGATTATGTTACTCTAAAAGGTCCTATTTAATGGCATTTTTGTGTTTTTCTTTGCCTAATTATGTTTTTAATTTGTGATCTTTCAATATAGCCTTATTCTCCAGTTGGTTTAGAACTTCCATGGGCCCTAAATTAGAAAGTTTTCTGAAGTTATAGTTGCTTCTCATCATTTCATATCATGTCTGCCACTATACCATCACCATCCAAATGACAAGTTTTTTCATCAACTACAGAATAATGAACCATAAAATAGATTAACACGAGTAAAACTTCCGAAAGGGAGGGAAAAGAAAGCATGTAGTGCATAAAGGTTAAACATTTAAAACTGAAATAATTCACAAACCACAAAGTGAAAAGCAATATCAGATCTGCTAAATCAAAGCTAACTGCAGCAAAAAAACTGAATCTTGACTTTCTATTTAGATTCTGGATTCTAATATACTACTTACCCAACCATGTTGCAGCTAAAACTAGACTGAAGAGGAGTAAGACGATAGAGATTATTTAACACAATTGACGGATCTGCCCCCCGTTTCAGCTGTGTAGAGAAACAAAATAAATTAGTCAAAACATGAGCAACAGATGAATGTGGTCTATGAGTTTACTACCTTACTACTTTACTGCAAAAACTGAGTATCTCATACCTCAATGACTATACGCATGCCAGAACGATCACTTTCATCACGGATATCACTAATGCCATCCAAATTCTGCAGAAAGAAAGGAAATAAAAAATTTGGTTACAACAACAAAACTTACACTTGTGATATGAATGATAAATTGGATCACTTTTGGCCAGTGAAAATCAACTTCCATCCTCCATGATCATATGTTATGAGATCATATTGGTTTTTAGAAGTCATTAAGAGTTATACAGACTTATAATTGAAGCTGCAGTTGTTAATCATTGATTGTTGAATAGAAAGCAAGGAAATAAAGATGTCCACTATAAACCAAGCTGGACAAACACTTGTTATGCATTAAAAAGAGAAGGATAAATTATTATTATATACAGATATCAACTTGGTAAACCTCTGATATTACATTCTTTTCCAACAATACCTTATCCTCCACAAGTTCAGCAATTTTTTCCACCAGCGATGCTTTGTTGGTTTGATAAGGAATCTGTTTCAGTGGGAAAACATTAGACAAGTCTTGAAAATTTGAAAACAAGTATGCTCAACGGGTACCAGCAACAAACCAAAATATATAACCTCTTTTATGATAACAGCATTTCTCTTTGTTTTCGAGTCAAGCAATTCAACATCTGTTTTTCCTCTGACTACGATACGTCCTTGCCCAGATCGATATGCGTCTAAGATCCTTAATCAAATATACAGATATCAAAATTCATAAATAAGCATACATCACCTTGCTTAATTGGAGGAAGTAAACGTGAAATAAAAATTTAACATACCCTTGATTTCCCATGATAATTCCTCCAGTTGGAAAGTCAGGTCCAGGCATGTATTCTAACAACTCTTGCAACTGTGGTGAAAAATGCAACACATAAGAAAACCTTCTCTGTCTCTGATGAGGATATAAGATATATATGTACACACACAAATGCAAAGGAACCATAAAACTCTAGGATGATAAGCTTCATCATTACATGTGTGTCCAAAGGAGGTAAGAGAAGCAAAAATAAATAAATTCAGCAAGGCATAAATTTCCTTTGGCACTCTAATCATATGTCATATATCATATATACTTATAAATAGTGCAGTAAGTTAAAAAAAATATGAGGATAAAAAAGGGCTTGTATTCAGTTGTATTCCCCATATACCTTATATTCAAATTGTTTTAATTGGTCCATGTGTAAAAATAATTAAATCATTACTAAAGCCCAATTAGGAAAGGTAATCAAGTAAAAAAAATTAAATCCTTACTTATTCAATAAAGTCCAGTTAGGAAAAGTAATTAATATCCTATCAAAAAAAGGAAAAGAAATTAAAGAGTGTATATATGAATTTTGACGTTAAAGTTAAATATTTAAAGTTACAAAAATTGGGTGGTAGAGCATATAGTAATGGAAAGAACAATGAAATTAATTTTGGTATACTTTAAGATTGTTTATTTTTTAAAGTTAACAAAATTGTGTGGTAGAGCCTATAGTAATGAAAAGAGCAATGAAACTAATTTTGGTATACTTTGAGATTGTTTATTATTTCTAAAAATATTGAATAATGTTGCTAACAAAACTATATAGCTATGTATCATCATTTTAAGCAAAAATATTCTCTGATTTTGTAAAGTTCAAAAACATTTCTAATAAAAACATTATTAGTAATTAAATATTAAATTTATGATGTTGTAAAAATTTAGTTATTTTTTCCTTTAGCACATAAGCAAATAAATATATTTTGAGAAAATAAAGTGAATTATGTGCAAAGCACATACCATAAAAGCTAGTTCTTCAAAATATCCCGACGCTTTTTTGAAAAAAAAATCTGGACTTTAAAACCTCAACTTGTTTACAATTTGGATGGCAAACAGATATTTGTATGTCATGCTTAGGGCAAGATGATAGAGAAACAGGACTCCTTGACATTACCTTTGATACATACCATCTGAAGTCTTGTTACTTTGATTAGTGCAAGTTAGCTTTAATGCATCCTAAACAAGCGCTTTTGAAGGGCTGGTCAACTAAGGGAATTGGGTTGACTCAATTCTTGAATGAAATGATAAAACCATGAATGAGAATCATTTTTATTTTGAAAATCAGAGGATTATACAACTAGGAAACACTAAAAAAATCCTTTTTGGCAAAAGACTATTCTTTAACAAGTATGAAGTAGGAAGGCTGCCTTCATTGTCCATCAAATCCTACCAAAATATTTTAGACATGAATTGCACACAGAACCAGTAAACAACATAAAAAATGACAAAGACAAAGATATCATTGGATTTCACAAGAAAATAATTTCCAAGTGTTCCTAAGAAGTCTCAACTAGCAAACCAAAAGGCTGAGGTTTAGAGCACTTACAGTGGCTTCTGGGTTGTGAATTAGGGCACATAACACATCCACCAGCTCTCCAAGATTATGAGGAGGAATTTTGGTTGCCATGCCAACCTGAAGAGTATGAAAGGATGTTACTTTGAGTTACTTAACTGCAAAAACATATACTAAGAGGATGAGAAAGAAGATGGAAAACAAGAGCAAGTACAGAAATCACTTTTTAGGGAAAATAAAAAGAAATGCATTAAAATTACCGCAATCCCAGAAGAACCATTCAACAATAAAGTTGGAAGCCGAGTAGGAAAAAGTGAAGGTTCCTTTTGGGAATTGTCAAAGTTAGGGACAAAATCAACCTGCAAGAAATGCAATATAATGACTCAACACGATGTTGGGGACAAATTAAAACATGGAAACCATGTAAAAACATACAATAGAGAATAGCACTTACTGTATCTTGTTCGAGATCAGCCAAAAAAACTGCCTCTGTAAGTCCCTGCAAGAATTGTACACAAAATCAACTGCCTATACTTCAAGGCCATTGTTTCTTTAAGCATATAAACAAGAATATAAGAAATAATGAACAATAAGATTGTACCACCAGTGAGTGCAAGCAACTAGAACAAGCACATGAGAATAATGTACCAAAAATGTATGTTTTGACCTCAGGATAAGACAATTGAACTGATGTAGTACATAATAAAATAAGAAGATGAGGCAGCGTATTAAAAGCTAAGATGTAACAAAAGTGTTGAGGACATCGAGTGAAATACAAGACATTGCGTGCATGAATACACTTAAACATCAGACACAAATGAAACCAAACCATGTCAAACTTCCTAACACAAATAAATATACATTGAGGTACATTTGCTAAAATGAAAATTAAGTCTTAAAACATACATCCAGCCTGCATTCTGTATAACGCATGGCGGCAGGAGGATCCGCATCAACCGAACCAAAATTCCCATGCCCTTGAATAAGAGGGCATCTCAGTGAGAAATCCTGAATAATAAAACCAATTGTAACTAAATAATTTCAAGTGATTAGGAGATAAACGGGCAGTTTCAGCAATCAAAACGCAAAGCAAATAGCAAAAAAATAATCCCATTTTACCTGCGCCATTCGAACTAGAGCATCATAGACAGCAGTATCTCCATGGGGATGAAACTTGCCCAAAACCTAGAAAAAAAAATGAAACCCAAAACAAAATAATCAGATAATAATTATCATTGGTTACAACAATTATTGAGAGCTTTATTCAACAACTAACCTCACCAACAACTCTAGCACATTTTTTAAACGGCTTTTTCGAAGAAAGCCCCAATTCATGCATTGCAAATCTATAAATTCAAAGGAAAAAACACAAAATTAAAAAATTAAAAACCAACACCCGAAAATAACAAAACAAAGGAGAAGACAAAAGGGGGTCTCACAGAATCCTCCGGTGAACTGGTTTTAGCCCATCTCTAACATCGGGCAAGGCTCTACCAAGCAAAACAGACATAGCATAAGCCATATAGGCCTCAGTAGCCTCTTTATGAAGCTCCGTTTGAACAACCCGCCCATTTCCACCGCCTGGACTACCCCCATTCGGATCCTTCACTAACAGGCTCCCATTCTCACTATCATCAGTGGCGGGTTCCTCACGGCGGCGAGATTGAACAACGGGACGGATGCGGGGGGAGGAGGAGGAGAAGCGGAGGTCGGAGACGGAGCGGTGGTGGAGGAAAGAGAAATAACGGCGGGAAGGAGGAGGGAGACGGTGGAGAAGAGAGGAGAGACGGAGAGTGGAGGGGAGAGACATGGGGTCGCAAGAATTAGGGTTTAATCTTGTAAGAGAAGAGGGGTTCATGCCATGGAAGAAGAGGAAAGATTGGGAAAAGAAATGAAGGGTTTGGGTTTCTTTGGGGCTTTTTTTAGGGTTTAAGGATGTTTATGTCTCTCCGAATGCGTTGGGGATTGTGCAAAGTTGTCTTTTTGTTGGGTTCTTGCGCGCCAAGTTGTTTTTGGATATTAAATTGTTTTTAGTCCCTGATTTTGTAATGTGATTGTAACTTGGTTCCTTATCTTTAAACGTTTACAAATTAGTATATGTTCAGTAATGTTTTGGAGATTAATATAGTAAAAGTATATTTTAATTAAAAATACATTAAAATATTTTTTTTTACTTTTTATATAATTACATTAAAATAATTGAAAAACACTCAAAAATATATTAAATTAATATATTTTCAAGTGAAATATCATAGTGAAATACCATGTTACTATTCATAACCTTATCTCTTTAAAAAATATCAAGTCCAAGCCTACATATCTTTGAAATATAATTATAATACCAGATTTGGAGTTGATATGGAGGAAGACTCCGATAACATGCTA
>Ga0307515_10014811_pt1 | contig 14424 bp, 13 predicted proteins | sample 17_EM_MG_FD_194513 | JGI IMG/M metagenome (GOLD analysis project Ga0307515, IMG submission 194513) | Populus trichocarpa ectomycorrhiza microbial communities from riparian zone in the Pacific Northwest, United States - 17_EM | ecosystem: Host-associated > Plants > Roots > Unclassified | place...
ACATATATGCCTATAAAGGCTGTCATATCCTTCTTTATGGATGTTTGTGATCACGCAGCACTCATATTACCGAAGATGCAAGACCAAATATCGTTGACGCTCTGTTGACGCTCATTTTCAGGATGTGGTTGGGCGCTTGAGTATTCTTGTTTTCCACATCAAGGCGGCTAATACGTCGAAACCGAACCGTGACATACCATGGTCAATATTTTACGATTAACAGTCGCATATCTGAATGCGACCATAAATATGAAACCCGAAACGCAGAACCGGAGATTGGAACCGACGGGTCTAGCCAAACCTGGCGAAACCCGCGGGTTGACGGGTACGGGTCCGGGTTTGGCCCGCCAAGAGTCTGCGGGTCGGGTTTTTGGATGGTTCTGGAACCGAACCGACCCGTTTTCGCGGTCCAAACCCGGACCGCTGGCGGGTTACCCGGACCCGTTGCTAACACTAGCAAAGGTCCACGACTTCTTGGTGATGTGCCATGGCAGCCAAAAGCTACGTGCTACACAGAAGGAATCACGCGCTCAACACAAGCAAATGACCGCCGTAGGATACATTTCAGATTCTGAAGAAATCATCAATGCGTCCTGGTCAAACCTTCAACATGATGCTGCGGCAGCATCTAAATGGTCCGATAGATCACCTGTGCCACCAGCTTTGCATGCAAAGAACCACGCTGGAGAACAAACACAAGTATTGAATGTGCACCAAGTCAAAAGAATCGACCTCTCTCCCGTCCAATGTGATGAGGACAGTGCACCTGAATGCATTTCAGACACCAAAAATTGGCTTCACTGCAATGGGGACTTGGATGATCCAAATCACAGCAAAAACGAACGGGATGCGGACAATTCATTCGATATAGCACTACACAATGCAATCAGGGATTCTGAAACACCAAATCAGTGGGATGTGAGTACGGAACAGTATGTTGCTGGATTGATTCTGTCAACACAGATGTCAAAGGATCAGGCTGAACAGTTGCCAATGAAGGTCGGTACAATGGAAACGAGGATAAATAAGTGGATCAAGACAAAGTAGGAAAGACTGGGGAAATGTATCTCCACCAGGTTCTTTATGTAGTTTGACCAAGAATGTCATTCAGAGAAATATTATCGGAGAATATGATGCAGTCACTTGTGAATATTGGTTGATAAACAGATGTATAACGGGCAAACTGCATTATATGGCTATACGTATAGATCATGATTGGGTGATAGTGACAAGTGGAAGCAGATTACTGGGCTCAGCTTCGCGAAAGGGCGAAGTTTCGACTACGCAGAAAGGCAACCCATGATCTCAAATAATTAAGAATGTAATTACTGATGGCGGCAGATGACTAATGGACAATACATTCAAATAAGTGTCACCGGAGCGTCAACGATTTCGGGTCTTGTAAGTACCATAATTGACCAGTGATATAGTTGCTGCTATGCACAACCGATATATTGGCTGCCTGTATAGGGAAAATTGTTAACAGTACGGTCACTGCCCCATTCTGAACATGAGGATCAATGGAGCGTAAATGTTTTTTTGCTTTGCATCTTGGGTAACCAAAGTGGCAATTAGTTACAGCCATCCCTACATAAGGCACTTGGTTCCTTGAGTGTCAAAAACAGAAGCAACATGCTCCCGGCCCCATCCTGAAAATGAGCGTCAACAGAGCGTCAACCATTTTTGTTCTTGCATCTCGGGAAATCTAACATGCAATTGGTTTCAAACATCCATAAACGACATCTCGGCTGCTTTTAGTGGTAAAAACACAAGCAACACACTCCCTGCCCCAGCCTGAAAATGAGCGTCAATGGAGCGTCACCAATTGTTGGGTTTGTATCATGGCCAATATATGTGTCGCATTGTGGCAATGATTCACATCCGATGGTCTGGTAGCCTTTCCATCAGAATCAGTGCCTGGCATAGGTGTTACCGCACCATGAAAATGAGGGTCAACATAGTGTAAATAATTTTTGGTCTTCAATATTCAGTAATGAAGGCATTGCACGGAAAAATGAGCCCAGATCACCACTACTTACTGCCTTCCTAGCCTGGAATACAACATATAAAAGGAATCATACAGATTCCAAAATAATCGCAATCGCAAACTGCAAAATGTGCAACACCGGCTTATTGTCTGCTGAATACCCGATTTTGATATTATACTGTTATCAAACTGCAAAGAAAAGAGCATTATATGAATCATCAGATGGACCCACTGGGCGACACGCTGACAACCCGCGCAATTCAGACGGGTTGGGAGATTGCCATACAGCTGTACCAGAATTGACGGTTTAGGTGTATTGAAAGACCGGACCGCCAATTTGGCAACGGTTCGATTCTGACCTTGACTTGTACCTGACTCGACAGTCCGGTACTGTTGCTAACACTCGATACGGTCACTATCCTATTCTACAAATTAGCCCCAATAGCGGGCAAACAATGTTTTGCTTTGCATCTTAGATAACCAAATCAGTGATTAGTTGCAGCCATCCATAAATACGATATTAGCTGCCTTAAGTGACAATGACACAAGCAATACGCTCCCTGCCCCATGCTGAAAATAAGCCTCTACAGAGCGTCAACAATTTATGGTCTTGCATCTTGGGTAATCTCCCTTGCGTGTGGTTGCAAACATCCATAAATGAGATATTGGCCGCCTTTAGGGGCAAAAATACTAGCAACACCCTCCCTGAGTCATCCTGATAATGGGCGTCAATGGAGCGTCACTGATTGATGGTCTTGCATCATGGCTACTATAAGTGTCGCATTGTGGCAATAATTCATATACAATGCCCTGGCAGCCGTTTCATCTCAAACAGTAAATGACATAAGTGCTACCCCATCTTGAAAATAAGCATCAATGGACTTTCAACAATTTTTGATCTTGCGTATTTGGTAATCAAGGCATTGCACGGATACAAGAACTCAAAACAGAACTACTGACCACCTTTCTAGGCTAAAATACAATATGTAAAAGTAACAATACTGATTCCAAATAATTGATATCGCAAACTACAAAACATGCAAAACCAGCTTATTGGCTCCTTAATACCCGATTTTGATATTATACTATTATCAAACTTCAAAAATAAGAGCATTATATGAATTTTCAGATGGACAAGCTGACAACCCTCCCAATTCAGAAGGGTTGTGAGAGACATCTCTCAGTCCATCATATAAGGTCTTCATCCATTTGTCTGACATTCATTAAGTTGACTGGGCTACCTTTTGCCACGCTTGGGAAGGCTGCCTTGATGTCCATGTGAAGCACCCCTGTTATGTGGATGTTTGTCCAGGCTGGACGAGCTCTGTCAATGATAATGGGTGCTGCATCAATAGCTGATCGCCGCTTCCTGCTCCCACATTTTCAGTCGCTAATTAGCAAACTTGTTTCAGCCTATGATGACAATATCTCCACGACCACTTTTTCGACACCATTTCCCATCCCCCCCAGCAGGGCTACGCAGCGATACACCTTCCGCGTCGTATAGTCATCTTGGCGCTGCTTGCACATCACCAGCCCACTAGGCTGCTTCTGTAGCGCTCGGTGTCTTCCAATGTGAATTTCCACCTAAGTCAGCCTCACAATTCTTTGTTTATCCACCTTCGAGAGTCGCTGTACGCCACCACAATCCAGCTTGTCTGATCCAGGAGTTTTTGCACTGATTGAGAAAATATGGCTCGTGGAACTGCTTGCTGAGTGATCTGAGTGGGTGCGCTTCCGGCTGGCGGTAGCTAATCGTACTGGTCATTTTCATTCCGGGGGAAGGATGGGGGTCTCTGCATCTCTTCTCTGTTTGAGGCTGTGTTTGCTTGGTCACCTTCTGAGTCCCTTAAGGCCTCCACGGTCATGGCCACTCGAGGGTTGGTGTAGTGTGCTGCTCACCATACCTCTGCTCTCCTGAGGTGGTGCAAGTAATCACTCTACATTTGGCGCTTAGACCGCCGAGAAAACCTCTGGAACTCTGCCATCGCTTGTGCGGTCTCCTCCAAATTCCGTCTTCTTCGTTTGCCTCATCCTACCACTTTTATTCACTGTCCGATGTCGGCGTTCCACAACCTGATTTATTTGGCGCTGATCCTGATTACCTGTCATATGGTGTCAACAATCCTGCTGATTGCTTCCTGACACCATGCGGCCTCCTATTCCACCTTGTAGTCAGATCCGATGGGGTGGTCATCCGCTAGTATGGAGCATTTTGTCATTGGTCGATTGATTGATATCAAGTCAATGATGGACACTCCTTTGTGGTCCTCTGTTATCCAATAGTGTGTGGACTGGCAATCATTCCAAATCACCAGTCCATTCTGGGCAATTACTTCTTCGTAGAAGGCAGTGTTCCACTGCACACAACACCTCTGGTCCTACCCACTGCTCTGTCTATCGATATCTCCCATGGGGACAGTTCCACCCTTGCCGAATGACTCTCTGCCAGTTCAACTTTCGCGCCTGTTTCTCTCCTGGCTGTGTGTCTCTTTGATTATAAATTTTGATAATGGTTATTATCATTTCCCCTCACCTCCTGACGTTGGTGACAATAATAGTGGTGTTAGCTCCCCTACATATATCTGTCGGCCCATCAACCTCCAGACTACTCCCATTTCGTATCGCTGTCCAAACTTGAGTTCTTTTACTTATTTCATATCACGAATGGCATTTCCCTACACCTCTCGTTTCTCTCGGTGGCTTCTGAAAGCACACGATATCTACCGTACATTCAAACCCTGGCTCTAGGAAGGTAATGGTCCACTCATGCGACTTAGCGGAGTTGTGCTTGATTGCTCTAATCCTTGGTAGCCAGGGCTGATGTTTCAGTATAATGTCCAGTTTCAGTCACGGCCATAGTGACATTCTCGGTCATTGTCAAGTCTGGTGCCTCCCCCATTGCCTCGTGTTCCTCGGCATCTGCCAACAGCAGTTCACATCCCCCCCCCCCTCCATTTGAATTCCCGACAGGCCTATGTTAAAGCACCACACTGTTCATCCCTGATGACACGTCAGTATCTGCGTTCATGGATCCCGGCCTTGCTAGCGGTACTCACCTACACGGCCATGCAGCCATGGCAGCTTCAGTCGTCTTTGTGCAACTGTTGCTGAACGCAATGTCCTTGCTTTTGCAGTTGAGGCTCTTCTCCCATATATGACTGCAGAGTGATCCCTGCTTCGCCATGCACCCCACCATGGTGCACTTGTGGTCGCTTGTCCGGTGATCACCAGAACAGTAGCTCCATGTGGGTTTGCTGCCCCACTGGCTCTCGATGTGACCCCGTCAACAGCAGAGCTCACATCTGCTGTCAGGGGCCACATTTGGATATATTTCACCTCGGTACCACACTCCCGCCACCTTTATGCCCTTCTTGATCAAACACTTTGCCAACTAGACTCCCATAAAAACAAGACAACCAATGATGGGCGATTTATCCGTTCTTCTGCCGCTCCCTGATGGAGTGGGGATTCACCACCCATCTTTCATGGGTGGGAATTGTGCTGCCTTCATTCTCCGGTGCAAATTCCTCATGGATTGTCTCCTCGCCTTCTATGCCATGTCTCATGTACTGAACACGAGGTACTGCATTGATCGTTAGCCTAACGCATGACGCATTGTGTTGCGCATGAATTATACGTTTGTCGATATTCCTTGCTGCGGTGATGATGATGTCACGGTATTGCAGAGCCATCTCTGGTGATGATTTCTGGTGTGTGATTCCCTTGATCGTGCTTGTGGCATTGCTTCCGGCGTTCATGATGATACTGTCAGCAGGGGTCTGCTGCTGGCATGACGCTGTTTTGAACGCTGACGCGATTTGTTGCTCCATTCTTTTCGGAAGTGGCAAGCTGTCGTCTGTTCTGGATATCAGGCGTCGCTCTGCCATGCTCCATCCAGTTGTCGTGGTGGGGCCTCCGCCGGCGCGTGACTTCACATCCTCCGTTTGTGGTTCCACTGTTTGCCACCTGCTCGGTGGAATAGGTGTTCACTTAGGTTTTGTCTTGGGCTCATTTCGCAGTTGATGCTGTAGTGTGAGTTACAGTTCGGGTCCGGGTTTTGGAGGCTGCTGCAGCTGGCGCTTTTATGGCTCTACATCCTGCGTTGTGCCTGAATATTGTGAAGCCTCTGGGCCTCCCCCGTCATGCCTTGCTGTCTTGTCTGTTCCTTGCTTCCTGGCTTCTTGGGCCGATGCCGCTTCGTCTTCCTTTCGTATGGCTAGTGTTAGCAACCGGTCCCAATTCCCAGGTCGCTTCTGGTTCCGGTTCCACACCAAACCGCACCGTGGCATCGGGTCTTATCACACGAAACACCCAGGCCATTGGAAATGGGCCAGTTTCACCGCCAAAAACCCGGCATTTCAACATCACAACTTTCCCTCCAATTAAGTATTTGAGTTCTGATCGTATCATGACATGATAAGTACGTGGATTGTGCAGGTCAAACCGGTTTGTTTGTTTGGAATCATTTTGCATTCACCCCAAAGGGGTGGCTAGCTAAGTTACCATACGCCAGCCGACCACTGGTGGTCATGGCATTTTATTAACATTTCTTCCCTGTCCATCGGTAACTTCCTTTCGATCCATCGGCTACACTACGGCCAAACTAGCTCACATACCACCTACTTCTGACTCAGGCAAAGTCGTCTCCTCCCACTTCCCGCTACCCAATGGGGGACACTAAGGCCACTGTCCCACCAAGCCCACCCCCATTACTAATCCTTCAAATGCTCGACCTGTGGTGAGTTTGACACAGGGAACTCGTGGTGCGACATCAACATGTGCGACAAGGAGTCTGCTTGGGTAGAGGAGTCGAGCTGGGATTTGAACCAGTAGCAATGAGCATAGTGGTGGCAAGGCCAAACCACTACACTGCGGGGCCACTCCACAGGTCGAACCACTGTTTCGCCTCCCGATCTGAGATATGTGATCCGACCAATATTCGTTGAGTCGGTATCGAAATCCTGCTAATTTCACTTGAAATTTGCTCATTTTTCACTGACACTGAAAGAATATCAGTCGGATCGCAAATGCGAAAGCGGGAGTTGAAAGAGCGGCCAGATCTGCACAATCTACATACTGATCATGTCACAATACGATGAGAACTTAAGTATGTAATTGGAGGGAAAGGTATATGGACTGAATAGTTGGAACCACATTCCGATTCCAACCCGGCCGAAATCCTGCGGGTTGATGTCATGTCCGGGTAACAAACTCCCAAAGACAAACCGGGTCGGGTTTTTGTCTGGGTCTGGGACTGAACTGAACCGAACTGCAGGCCAAAATCCGGACCACTCCCGGGTCACCAGGACCTGTTGCTAACACAAGCCATGGCCAGCACCTCTGCAATCTGGTACGTGATGGCTGCCCTGCAGTGTTCATTGTCCTTGTGCGGATCATCCTACTTCCTCTGAATATCATCCAGCATTCTTCAATGCCGAGCTAATGGGCCTCTTAAGGCACAGTGTGTGTTTCTAGCATTCTGGCCATCCTGTCGATAGTTTAGTGAAGCTAAGTCACCAGGTGCACCGGCTGGCTCACAGTTTGCATCATTCGACTCCTCCGGTCTCTGAGTGCTCACACTGGCTCTGACATATCGTTCGTCGACGTTTTGCTATTCTGTTTACGCTGCAACTGCACACATCAGCAAAAACAATTCCGTCCAGGCGGAATGGCTGCGTCAGAGTGGACGCACTCCATCAGAGCCGTCAGAGACACCCCGGTGGCAGATTACTCCGCGCCCGGCGGCAATGCAAAGCATCGTGTTGCATATCACCCTCCAATCGCAGTTTCACCGTTTCTTCTCGCTATGTCGGTATTCTATTGTAAACAAACACTATGGTGTTGTGGCCAACTGTGACCATATCACAAGGCATTTCGTCTATCATATTTGTCTTTGTTACAGTCACAAGATTCGTTACCTCATAATATGGCATGAATTATTTAAGTATCTCTATATATATACATATGGTCAATCTGGCCACAGATGGTAGTCGAGCATAATCGGAGGGGAATCTGGAGACGCCCATTGAGAGCACAGATGGAATTCGTGAGAAAGAACGGTTCTAGCTCGAGGAACCTAGGATGAAAGTGAGAAGATATGATACTACCCGGCCGTGAGAATCCACGCGATTGCGTGGATCCAGATGAGATGAAAATAAGATGATGTCTATCTACCCCAGGGTCTCCCGAATATGTACTCCCCGTCGCTCAGTCCACCTCCGTTACCCCTGGATCTCCGTACACCCGCCGTCACTGAGTAACGATGTACTTGGAGGCCGTGATCAAGCGAGTTGAGAGATGCACTTGCAGGCCAAGATCGAGTCAACTCAGAGATGTACATGGAGGCCAGAAGCGAGTGAACTCAGAGATACATTCCGAGGACGTGATCGAGCAAGTTTGGAGATGCACTTGGAGGCCGATATCGAGTGAACTGAGAGATGCACTTGGCGGCCGTGACAGAATGAGTTTGAAGATGCACTGGGAGGCCGTGATGAAGCGAGTTTGGAGATGCACTTTGCGGCCGTGATCGAAGGAGGTTGGAGATGCAATTGGAGACCGAGATTGAGTGAACTCAGAGATGCACTGGGAGGCCGTGATTGAGTGAGTTTGGAGATGCACTTGCAGGCTATGATCGAGCGAGATTGGAGGAGTAAGTGGAAGCGGTCGATTTGGAGGGAGGCGCCACGGTAGCTGAGACTCTGGCTGGGTGTGCGAAACTAGCTGGGAGCGCGAGACTGTCGATCTTGGGATGATGCTGTACTTGATGTATGCTGTACTCGGTGTTAAGTCATGATCATGGCATGGATAGATAGAGAGGGATGACTTAACTTCTTGTTCTTAGGTGATGGTAGAGTTGAGGACAAGAAAGCGAGAGATCAGAGGAGACGGGGGAAATCATCATGACAAACTGGGACTGAAGAGAAGTTCGTGTGCGAGTCAATTGACCATCCCCGATACGGCAGGTACGAGTCCCGATCCGGCAGGTCATAACACCGATACAAGGTCTTCTGAACCCAATCAGGCAAGTCATACCCCTGATTTCTCAGGTCCGCACGTATCCTCCATATCGTTCTCATCTCCATCCCCCATCTCTCTCTTTCTCGTCCACAACTCTACCATCGTTGCACGAACACAGAGATAAGTCATCCCTCTCTATCTCTCCAGGCCATCATCATGAGTTAACACCGAGTGCAGCATACGCCGAGTGCAGCACACACCGAGTGCAGCATACACCGAGTACAGAATACACCTAAGATTGTCTGTCGTCCCTACATTTTCACGATTTCAGAAGAGCCCATTCCCACGGATCCGAGTTAACTAACCGATGAATGGAGTCTCAGCCCCTGGCGCGCCTCCCATCGACCGCCTATAGATCGACCACCTCGAAGTACTCGTCTAATCTCCCTCGATCATAGCCTGCTGCAAGTGCATCTGTTAACTCGCATGATCACAGCTCGCAGTGCATGTCTGCGTTCAATCGATCATGGCCTCCAGGTGCATGTCCAAACTCGCTCGATCACGGTCTCCCAGTGCATCTCTGAGTTCACTCGATCTCGGCCTCCAAGTGCATCTCCAAACACGCTCGATCACGGCCTCAGAGTGCATCTCTAAGGTCACTCGATCATGGCCTCAAAATGCATCTCCAAACTCACTCGAACACGGCCTCCCAGTGCATCTCTGAGTTCACGCAATCTCGGTGTCTAATTGCATCTCCAAACTCGCTCGATCACCGCCTCCAAGTACATCGTTAATGAGCGACGGCAGGTGTACGCAGATACAGCGGTAACGGAGGTGCACTGAGCAATGGGGAGTACATATTCGTCGTCATCTTCAGGCACACCTCGAATTGCTCACAATCACCGCGTGCTGCCAGTCCAGATATACCGTGTGTAGATAGGTAGCTATATAGATACATAGATACATAGATGAGAATACAAGCTGAATGCATAAGTTTGAAAATCGTTGAACGATTAGTAGCTATGATTTAACATCGCCAGGCGTTGTGTAAACAGCTTCAGCATAACTGCAGCCCCTGCGAAGAGTGTAACACCCATGTCCTTCTGATGGTGCGTAAACATCACCACCAAGCAAAGGAGTACCTATGCAACGGGTAGCGTGTAATTCTCTGTCAGATGGTACCAGGTTCCGTCAGAGCCGTCAGAGCCGTGCGGAACACCTGTGTGTTTCAGACGGAAACTAGAGTTGTTGCTGATGCACTCGCACCCATGAAGTACATGTGGGTTGTCTGTCCGAACCTTTGAACTCCCCTGCCGCTGGCCTCTCCTTATTAAGCCCTGTTCATATCTCTCTCCACTGTGGGGTTTTCAATCATTCCTCTAATAAGACAATAGCCCTCTTGGGAAGCCATAGTGACTAGATTGCATGACATCGCGTCTTGTCGTTTGCTTTCAGTCTTCTTAGATCGTCCAGGGGGGCTGGAAGTGTTGTACTAGGGTCAGTTCAATGCTTGAAATGGAATGCCGCTGTCTGTAGGTTGCTCTCTGTCGGGGATCCTGAGTTATTTTGAAGTTTCTGTTTGTGTCAGTCGCCAAGTCTTTTCACAAAGCGACTCAATTGCGTGGATTTCTGTTCGCGATCTTTTTGCTCACTGTGCTACCCTCCTCCAACTGTCCTGGTGCACTGGGAGTCTCCTTGATGGGTCAATTCGACATTAGAAATCGATGGCGGCTGTCTGTTTTGTGATAACTGTCATTGTCAGGAACTTAGTACACTGTTTTTGTTTGCGAAGACACCTGTCTTTTTTATGCAGTTACTTTTTGTTTTTCTTTCCACTACTTCAGAGTTTGAATATAAGAGGTTGCCACTCAGGCGGATATGGTCAGAACTGATTTTCAGGACATCCATCTTTGGTAAGCTGCGATCTGATTCATCAACCAGTTGATGTGTAATTCTGCACTAGATTTGTATTTTATCTTCATCAATGCAACAATGTTGTGCAGCTGCTGAATTGTTGTTGGCAGTGAGGTAATTCTCCCATTCCTCCTGTTGGTCCACAGTAAGCTGCTTGGTCATCGATTCCAAGACCATGATTGTACATTTACTACCACTAAATTGACTGAAAACATCATTGTGACAATATAACTCCTCCAGATAATTCGGCATGTACATGATCAGGGTTCGAATATTGTACCGGTACTGTGCTACATGGTGAGACTACACTAACTCCTTAAGTTACAACAGGGTTTCTGTGAAGGGGATCCATTGGCTGACCTAAGTGTATGAATGAGTCGCTGAGACAACCGGAACAACCACGTACCCAAGTTCTTTCATCCCGTTTCCACTCCATTTTGTTTCCTGGCTATAAGGCTCGTTTAACTGGCTAAAGGCTGGATATGGAGGCATGATTGCCCGGAGTTGGTTCGACTTGCCGATCGTTCAATGATGTTCAAGGAAGAATTCTAACAAGTCGATAAACTGCTAAAGTTTCCCATGAAAGAAGGTATGACACACATGAGGGATTATAATTGTCTTCAGGGGTTGCAATTCATATCCCAGAACATGCTTTCGAAGATTCGAAAGGCTCGATCTTCCAAGTATTGTTCTGCTTCGCGTCCCTCCATCTCATCTCCCTGAGTCGTGCATATCATCTTTTCAATGTATAGCTGATGGTCTCTGTATTACCAAGAGGATAATTTCTGTTCACCGCACGACGATTTCAGTGCTTCACACAAAAATCTACCAAGCCGCTTCATCAAGTGCAAGTGAATGTTTTCAAAGTAGTCAGCCGACCATGCACAGATGACAGTATAACAGTGCAGAATGTGACCAACCATATAAAGGAAACATCTTCCAGCGTTCAAAAGTGTATTGAGAGGGCGAAACATATACTCCAAGTGCTTGATTAAATCATCTCAATTGTGGAATTGTTGTTCCATCGCGGCAGTTAATTTTGAATATCCTGTAAAGTGATATTTCTGAGGAACAGGAACAAGTGCAACAACGATTCATGCAAGATTGGAAGATTGTGTTCTAATTGTCGGGAAGATGTTTCCAAGATTCATATATATTTGCCATTCCTTCTTTTTGCGAGCTAAGTTTGTATAATGTATCTTGCCTGAACTGGCGAATAATGGGATCATCATACCTCCAGATGACCGCTGTAGCTATTGATGCAGCCAAACTGATCATAGCAATGACCAAATTTAACTAATGAACCAGTTCTTTACACCACCAGTCGCTTCCTTGCACCTGTGAGTATATCAGCACAATGTTAATTGGTCCGCAAGCAACATTCAATCCTCCCAGATACTCCGAGCAACCTCACCAGTGCTTCTAAGCACTTCCAGATGCTACCAGATCTCCCTGGAGCTAAGCAAAGTGCTCTCAGGCTCAGCAAGAGCATTCCCAGGTGCACCTGAAAGCACCTGGAGTTATGGAATTACATTCAGGATGCTACGAGTTTTGACTTACAGCTTGATCAGATTGTGGAGCTCCTGTAACCTCTGCGCTGATCTATGGAAGACTTCCAATGCAGCTCTGCGGGAGGCTAGAAGTGCAGACAAGCCTGCAGCGCAGCACTGCTGGAAACTTGGTGCCGAATCATCACAGCAGTAGTTTTTACATAACCACTAGGCTTTTTGTCAGATCACATTTGTCTTTGTTAAGGTCACAATATTCGCTACATCATATTATGGCACTAGAGTTAACAACGGGTCCGGGTAACCCGCCAGCGGTGCGGGTTTGGACCGCAAAAACGGGTCGGTTCGGTTCCAGAAATGTGCGAAAACCCAACCCCCTGACTCTTGGCGGGCGAAACACGGACCCGTACCCGTCAACCCGCGGGTTTTGTCAGCTTTGGCTAGACCCGTCGGTTCCAATCACAGGTTCTGCGTTTCGGGTTTCATATTTATGGTCGCATTCAGAAATGCTACTGTTAATCGTACAATATTGACATTGGTACGTCACGGTTCATTTTCGACGTATTAGTCGCCTTGATTTGCAAAACACACAGACTCACGTGCCCAACCACATCCTGAAAATGAGCGTCAACAGAGCGTCTACAGAGCGTCAACAGAGCGTCAACGATATTTGGTCTTGCAATCTGTTTTGCCTATAAAGGCTGGCAATAATTCCTTTATGACTATATACAACATATCGGAGGTGTGATTTCCCAGGACGCATGACCAAGAATCATTGATGCTCCATTGACGCTCATTTTCATGATGGGGCAGGGAGGGTATTGCAATCTGTTTTGCCTATGAAGGCGGCCAAAAATACCTCTATGACTAACTACAACCTATCGGAGGTGTGATTTCCCAGGACGCATGACCAAAAATTGTTGACGCTCCGTTGACGCTCATTTTCATGATGGGGCAGGGAGGGTATTGCAATCTGTTTTGCTTATAAACGCAGCCAATAATTCCTGTATAACTGACTACAACCTATCGTAGACGTGATTTCCCAGGACGCATGACCAAAAATCGTTGACGCTCCATTGACGCTCATTTTCATGATGGGGCAGGGAGGGTATTGCAATCTGTTTTGCCTATAAAGGCAGCCAATAATTACTTTATAACTGACTACAACCAATCGGAGGTGTGATTTCGCAGGACACGTGACCAAAAAGCGTTGACGCTCTGTTGACGCTCATTTTCATGATGGGGCAGGGAGGGTATTGCAATCTGTTTTGCCTATAAAGGCAGCTAAAAATTCCTCTACGACTGACTACAACCTATCGGAGGTGAGATTTCCCAGGACGCATGACCAAAAGTCGTTGACGCTCTGTTGACGCTCATTTTGCCATGGCTGTATCCGCAATATGCAATCATTTAATTTGGCACACTCCATCATTCACATTGTTTTGGCTGCCTTTCTGGCAGTTTTATTAACTTTCTTCTTGATCACTATGTTGATCTTTAATAATACATAGATAAATTTAATAATAATCTCCAAAATCCCGTGTCATTCGGTCAATGGTTGTCATCAGTTGCAGGATCGCTCAATCCGCAGCTCTTGTCTGCAAAATGATTGTTAGCCGCATTAGCACACCACACATAGTGTACTAATCTACATCAGTCAGCATATCTGGATCAAAATCGGTATGGTGCTCGGTTTCCTCATCATCGAACAATTCCGCACAGGGAAGAGCTGAATGCGAATACATATATCCGGCGGGCAAATTGACCATTCGAGAAGGTTGAACCTCAGAAGTGTTACCAGTTGGGGCAGGTGGCGTGCCGGGCATTGGCGGAGTTGGCTCTGGAGTCCGCTCTACGCGTCGGTCGGGTGGAGGTGTACCTGTTCCTTTGCATCCCCAGCGTGTGTGCGGAGTCTTTGCGGTGCCATTTTGGCATGGAAGGCAGCCGGACTAGTGTTAGCAACGGGTCCGGGTAACCCGCCACCGGTCCGGGTTTGGACCGTAAAAACGGGTCGGTTCGGTTCCAGACCCGGCCAAAAACCCGACCCGCAGCTTC
>Ga0307515_10014812_pt1 | contig 14424 bp, 2 predicted proteins | sample 17_EM_MG_FD_194513 | JGI IMG/M metagenome (GOLD analysis project Ga0307515, IMG submission 194513) | Populus trichocarpa ectomycorrhiza microbial communities from riparian zone in the Pacific Northwest, United States - 17_EM | ecosystem: Host-associated > Plants > Roots > Unclassified | place...
CTATGGATAGTTATTTGTGTTCTCATATAGCTGGTTTAACAATTTTATAAAGAAATATGGAATTTTGCGGCAAAGGGTTATTAAATAAGCCTTAAAGCTTCCAGAAGAATATATTAAAGTTATTAACTCCTTCTTACGGTTTATTCGCCGGAATTCGCAACCTTACGGGCCTTAATTACTATACTAAATAATGCATCCAAATCGCTTTGATTTATTAACTATCCTTAATCTTAATGAGACCCCAATTCCATTTAAATATCTAGATAGCTATACCTATGATTTCTATAGAGCGAAAACCATTTCTGGCAAAAGCGATCGGAGTGGGTAGAATAAGAGGTAAGCAACACTTATCCTATATATCTTTACAGATGGTATATAAAGAATACAGCTGAAGCTTATCTTTTATAGCACTGCTAGTCCTTCTAGACAAATTTATAAGCAGGAGGGCCACTGCTATAGCAAGGAAGTTATAGTTACCTATAATAAAACAGCTTACAATAATAAAGAGCTATTTAATAAGTGGATTACTGAAGAACTCTGCCTATTACTTAATAGACTTAACAGGCTTAATAATCTTCTTATTATAGATGTTGCCTCGTTCTATAAGATATAAGCAATTCTACAGAAGCTACGCAATAGCTATATTACTACAGCGCTAATTCTAAGCGGCTGTACAAGCCTACTACAGCTACTTAATACTGCAGTTAATAAGCCCTTTAAAGGCTGGCTACGAGAGGCTACTAAGGAGTATCTTGAGGGTCTATCTGAAGGAGATATTACTAAATGGACTGTGTTAGATCGGCGGGTAATAACTATATATATAGTTGCTGCTGCAGCATAGAGGCTTAGTCAGAAAGCAGACCTTATACGTAAGGCCTTTATTAAGTATAGAATTAGTATCCATACTAATGGCAGTCAGGATTATCTTATCCGAATTAAGGATATATTAAGCTTAGATATTAATTTTACTAGATGGGAGGCACAGGAAGATCCAGTAATTAAACAAGAAGAGGATTTTACGGAGCTATCAGTAGTAGGTAATATAGTTAATGAATTTATTCTCCAATAGGAAGAATATCTACTAAGGAATAACTACAGAATACTGCTAGTTAAGTAGCTGAAGGACCTTTACAAGCAATGAGGCCTTGCAGTTTATAGAGCAAAGAAGGTTCTTATTAAGCGCCTTAAGCAGGAAGATGCTAAATGTAAGAATAAGCCAAATATAGTATAGCCGCTAGATTTATAGAGGCATTTAAAGCATTTAATAAGACGTATTTAATAAGACGCATTTAATAAGGCGTATTTAATAAGACGCATTTAATAAAGGGCCTTCAATTTTTTAATATAGGCAGAATCTGACCGCCTTCCAAATATGGCTAGATGCTGTAACCACCCTTGCTAGCGTTCGATGTATTTCGCAAGATTGTACGGTATCCCTTGGCCCGTAAATTTTCGTCTAACGGTTATCGATAAGAACTAGCCAATCAATTGTGCTAAATTTAACTCCCGCACTGAGGAATAATTTTATAGTAATTTGATATATACGCCCAATTTTAGGGAGTTAAGTCGCTCGATATGAGGTTAATAGCACTTATCCTTCTTACAGAACGGTATTTTGCATTGTAGTAGGTAATTAATTAATGGAATCTATGGGTGCACGCGTTGTTTTGAAACTGGTGTTCGCACACGGACCACTTACTCGTTGGACGCTGACGGGTCAAGGGATAGCCTATTGGCAAGTGCTAGGTATTATACTTTATTAATACCTAGTTAGAGCTCTAGATAAAGTGAAATAAGAAGCTTTACTTCTAGCGCGCTCTATATAAGGATCCTATTAAGATAGGCGCGTAGTATAGGCTAGTGCTAGAGACGCGTTAGATGTATAGCGTTCTTAATAAAGACAGCTATAATTTTAATAAGACTGGGTTTATAATGGGAGTTGCTAGAATATCTAAGGTTATAATAAGCTCTAATACTATTAGTCGAGCAGTTACTATATAGCCAGGTAATTACAACTAGGTTATAACTATTAAGTATATTAACGCGTTTAGCTAGTACCTCCTACCTTTTATAATTCTGCTAGGAAAGCTATACTAGGCCAGTTAGTATCGCAATATACCTCCTAACTAGGTACTTATAGTAAGCGATAATAGGTAGATAACTAACCAGCTTGGTTTATCCTAGCTAAAGCACTTTAATAGATATACTGCGCCTTGTATAGCTAGAGTCTACTATCTACTTATTGTTAACGGCTATAGTAGCTATGCTACGCCTAAGTTTAACTAGTACTATATATAGAACAGGATTATTAGCCTCTATATACCTGCGTACTTATCTTACCTCCTCTAGCTACTTAACGTTAGCTACTACTTTTCTCTTAAGCGCGTGTATAGACAAGAGATCGCTAAGCTGGCGCGCCTATAAGTCTACTATATTAATAAGCTGGAGTTCCTAAGTATCTACCCGCGTATACGGCTAGGAGTATTTATAGAGCAGAACATTAGAGCTAGATTTAAGGTAACTAGCTTAATCCTATATAGTCCTTAATACGTCTTATTAAAACACTATCCTTACTAAAGATAGCAGCTAATAGTAAGGCTATATAGATAGTAGAGACGCCTTATACTATTATCCAGCTCTAGCAGTAGGTTTAACTTATATAAGATTGCCTTTGTTACTAGTTATAGAGCCCTACTAGCTAGGTAATTGCTTAAATTATTAAAGGATATTAAATAGTAATATATTTAGCAATAATCCTTATAGAGGAGAATAGCAAGCTTTATTATGCAAATCACTATTAAGAGCGAAGGAGGTAGTAGTAATAATAGTATATAGCTACTAGAGGCGCTCTTATAGCTTAAGAAGGTTAATTACTAGCTATAGAGGCTAATAGAGTAGTGTAGGAGGGTAACCTAGTGTAGATATCTTAGGTCTAATAGTAAGCACCACTAACGTACTTAAAGTGCTATATTTAAGGCTATAATAGGACTTAATATAGAAGCAATTAAGAATCTTTTATATATATTATATACCTAATATATTCTATTATTATTCCTTAATCGGTCAAAGCAGCCTTATAGTTATAGTGGGGTGCGCAGCTTACTAATGTGCGCAGCTTAACATATTTAACCACTCCCCAGCCTATACTAGTCCTCAGCCTACCCTATTAAAATCGCGACACATCTATACCTTAATAGAATAATGGCGTTAATATAGTACTTTTAATTACCTTAAAAGCAGGGTAGACTTCTTCTTATATCTTAATTGCTTTAAAAAAAAACTAAGTTTTAAGCTAGCGTAAAGCTATAGCATTATATAATACTCTAAGAATAACGCTCTAATACTACCTTTACCACGTCCCTATAATCTAAGAGTTTAATATATAGAAACGCAAGCTATAGCTATTTAAGGAGTAGGCGCTTATTTAGTAAATCCTAGACCTTAATTAATAAGGATTCCCCCCCTATATTATTAATGTACGGCGTATAGTAGATACTTTACTTACGGTGTATAGCTAGAATTCTCCCCCCTAGCTAGTTAGCTAGAACTAAGCACACTATTTTATAAATACCTAGCTAGAGCTATAGATAAAATAGAATAAAAAAATTTACTTATAGCGCGCGAAATGCGAAAATCTAGTTATAATTAATGCGTGGTTTAAGCGCGTAGAGGAGATATAACTAGCGTACGGCATCCTTAATAAAGATAGCTATAATTTTAATAAGATAGGATTTATAATAGGTATTATAGTAATATTAAAAGTTTTTATAAGCTTAAATATAATCGGTTAAGTAGTCCTTATTTAGCTAGGTAATTATAAATAGGTAATAGTAATTAAGGAAGTTAATGCTATTAGCTAGGCAATTCCACCCTTTATTATCCTAGTAAATAAAATCTATTAATTAAGCTAGTATTAAGCTCTACCTACTAACTAGGTAATTACTATAAGTAATAATAGCTAGATTAATAATAAGCTAGGATATAAATAGATTTAGCACTTTAATAGATATATAGAGTCTTATATAAAGGGAGCCTACTACCTACTTATCCTTAATAGCTATAATAGCTATATAACGCCTAAATTTAATTAATACTATATATAATATAAGATTATTACGCTCTATATACCTGCGTATATATTATACCTTCTCCAGCCGCTTAATATAGGCTACTACTCCCCTTTAAAGCATGTATATAGACGTAAGGTTTAAAAGCTTACCCGCTAAGGAATCTGCTATATTAATAAAAAAGACTTCCTTATAATATATACGAAGGTATAACTATCTATATTTTTAGATTAAAATATTAAAAGTAGATTTTTAGCTATAGGGCTTATACTTTATAATTTTTAGCGTATTTTATTATCGCTTATAGTTATAAAGACACCCTTTCCACTAGGTATAGCTAGTAGAGTAGCACCTCTATAAATATTAGAAACGCTATATACTATAGCTTAACTAAAGTAATAGGCCAGTCTTATATAAGGCCTTCTCTAGCACTAGTCCTAAAGCCTAACTACTTAAGTAGTTAAGTAGATTATTAAGGGGTGCTAGATAGTAATATATTTAGCTACTATATTTATAAAGGAGAATTTAGAGCTTTATATAGCTAATTAACGCTAAAAATAAAAGGAGTAGTACCGCTGAAGGTATATTATATAGGGAGGCGCTCTATAGGCCTAGGAGGCTTAGGCTTTAGTTAAGGGGTTAAAAAATAGAAAGTAAGAGGCTAATTAGAATTAGGCTGCTTTAATATAGTAGTAAGCACTATTAATATGCAGTAACTGCTATATTTAAGGTTATAATAGGACTTAATGCCCTACTATATAGAGTAACTACTAGGCAAATTTTAAATTAAATTAAATTTAGTATTATTAAGCAATTATATAAAAATGTATTATAATTTTAGTAAAGTAAGCTAAAAACTAGTATAGGCCAGGGAATAGTTAAACACGTTAACGTATTTTATTAGTTATTTAGTAATATTAGTTATTTAGTAACCCTAAAAACTACTAAAAATTAGAAAAACTGCACTTTAATATCTTAATAATGGCTTAATAATATATTCCAAAATTTTATAATTAGCCTTTTATACCTATATTAAGATATTTAATATAATTCTAATATAATAAGCCTAGCCGTTATTGAGATATTAGGTTTTGGCCCCTAATTTTAAGCTAAATTGCAATATCTTTAGAGCTATTTAATAGATTACTTTTTAAATCTAATAGAAGGTTTAAAATAGGTATAAAAGGCTAATTATAAAATTTTAGAATTTATTATTAAGTCATTATTAAGATATTAAGGTGCAGTTTTTCTAATTTTTAGTAGTTTTTAGGGTTACTAAATAACTAATATTACTAAATAACTAATAAAATACGTTAACGTGTTTAACTACTCCCTGGCCTATACTAGTTTTTAGCTTACTCTACTAAAATTATAATACGTTTTTATATAATTGCTTAATAACACTAAATTTAATTTAATTTAAAATTTGCTTAGTAGTTACTCTATATAATAGGGCATTAAATTCTATTATAACCCTAAATATAGCAGTTACTATATATTAGTGGTACTTATTATTATACTAGAGCAGCCTAATTCTAATTAGCCTCCTACTCCCTATTTTTTAAACCCTTAACTAAAGCCTAGGCCTCCTAGGCCTATAAAGCGCCTCCCTATATAATATACCTTTAGTAATATTACTTCTTTTATTTTTAGCGTTAATTAGCTATATAAAGCTCTAAATTCTCTTTTATAAGTATAGTAGTTAAATATATTACTATCTAGCACTCCTTAATAATCTACTTAACTACTTAAGTAGTTAGGCTTTAGGACTAGCGCTAAAGAAGGCCTTATATAAAACTAGCCTATTACTTTAGTTAAACTATAGTATATAGCGTTTCTAATATCTATAGAGGTGCTACTCTACTAGCTATACCTAGCGGAGAGGGTGTTTTTATAACTATAAGCGATAATAAAATACGTTAAGGATTATAAGGTATAAGCCCTCTAGCTAAAAATTTACTCTTAATATTTTAATCTAAAAATATAAATAGTTGTACCTTTATATATATTATAAGGAAGTCTTCTTTATTAATATAGTAGATTTCTTAATAAGTAAGCTCTTAAACCTTACGTCTATATACACGCTTTAGAGGGGAGTAGTAACCTATATTAAGCGGCTAGAGAAGGTATAATATATATATAGGTATATAGAGTGTAATAATCTTATATTATATATAGTATTAATTAAATTTAGGCGTTATATAGCTATTATAGCTATTAAGGATAAGTAGGTAGTAGACTCCCTTTATATAAAATTCTATATATCTATTAAAGTACTAAATCTATTTATATCCTAGCTTATTATTAATCTAGCTATTATTACTTATAGTAACTACCTAGTTAGTAAGTAGAGCTTAATACAGCCTAACTAGTAGATTTTACCTACTAGAATAATAAAGGGCGGAATTACCTAGCTAATAGTGTTAACTCCCTTAATTACTATTACCTATTTATAATTACCTAGCTAAATAAGAACTGCTTAACTAACTATATCTAAGCTTATAATAACTTTTAATATTACTATAATACCTATTATAAATCCTATCTTATTAAAATTATAGCTGTCTTTATTAAGGATGCTATATACTAGTTACGTTTCCTCTACGCACTTAAACTATATATTAATTATAACTGGATCCTTACATTTTACGCACTATAAGTAGAATTTTTAATTTTAATTTATTTATAGCTCTAGCTAGGTATTTAAAAAATAGCGTACCTAGTTCTAGCTAACTAGCTAGGGGGGAGAATTCTAGCTATACGCTATAAGTAAAGTATCTACTATATGCCGTATATTAATAATATAGGGGGGGAATCCTTATTAATTAAGGTCTAGGATCTACTAAATAAGCGCTTACTTCTTAGATAGCTGTAGCTTACATTTTTATATATTAAACTCTTAGATTATAAGGATATAGTAAAGGTGGCATTAGAGCGTTGTTCTTAGAGTATTATATAATACTATAGCTTACGCTAGCTTAAAACTTAGTTTTTTTTAAAGCAATTAAGATGTAAGAAGAAGTCTACCCTGCTTTTAAGGTAATTAAAAGTACTACGTTAACGCTATTGTTCTGTTAAGGTATAGACGTATCGCGATTCTAGTAGGGTAGGCTAAGGACTAATGTGGGCCGGGGAGTAGTTAAATACGTTACTAATAGAACATTACCTCAGCGAGCTTAGACGTGAATTTAATTGGAGCGGATGTTCCTTCGGCCCGTCAGCAAGCTGACTAACATCCACCAAAATCACGTCTAAGAGCCTTTGGCGAGTTTTGTTAAAATTATTATTAAAAATCTTAGTTTTAGCAATTTTATAAGGGGATTTCCTCCACCACATAATAAAATTAAGTTTTTAAAAGTTTATAAATAAATCTTAGGGGGCTACTTTATATACCAAAGGCCTTTAAATTACATTATCCCCTCCTAAATTTAAGATTAATTTCGTTAAAGTGAAAATTCCTATTGTTAAAAGTATTAGCACTTTTAAATACCTTTATATATAGGCCTATGTAAAGGTATAAACGCCTAAAATCTTATAATTTATAAAGCCGGATCTCCTAAGTAATTTAATATAAATTTTATTTTAAAAAATGTTATGGGGATTTTAATTAATTTTATTGAAAATTATAAGTTTTCCTTATAAAAAAAGCTTGTGCTTCTATACAAATCTCGCCAAAGTCTCTTAAACGAAGAAATCGATCAAATATCCAAAGGAGTTTAACGCGTCAGCGCAATCGATTTCTTAGTATGAGTCCACTAAGGTAAGATAGAACACGTTATGTCCGGCTCGAGGCTTAGTTATGGCCAGAATTAGGCGGTCAGCGCTGCTAAATTCCGCCCACAACTTAACGCACCAAGCCTCAGTCCCTGGACGGTAAGACCTTGGACGTGCACTCACAACGTTCTACTAACCGCCCGCTTGTCAAACACATCCGATAGCTTTTAAATAGAGATAATAGTAAGTAGCTCTTTATACGCTACAGACGGCATATATATTAACATTTACAAAGAAACTAATATATACGATGAATGCATCTGTTAAAGCACCTCTACCTTACCCCCGACGTGCTAAACGTCGATATCCATTAAAGAGAAAAGATGCCGACCTATAATACCGTTTATTTATATTATATAAAGATCTCGCTACATAAGTTAGTATTTTAGAGGAGATATTTAGGCTATCGCCTATAATATAAGTAGACGAAGACGCCTTTACTAATGCCGTTACCAGTTATATTCTTACCCTTAAGCATTATATAGGAGCTAGACATTTTCAACCCTTAAAGTTAAAAGGAGGGTAGAATTATCCTATTAAAGATTGTAATAGAATTTACTAGCTGTTACGGACGCTTTAAGTACAATATTATAACTACTTGGAGAGGAGCCGGAAGAAGCTAGTTAGTTAATTTAGGCATAGTCCAAGATGGAGCCAATAGAACTATGTGACGAGGAATAGTAACTAAAGTCACGTAGGGTAATCTATATAATCTATAGGATCTATATAATCCGTAATAGAGCAGATAGAGTACACGTATATTATATATAAGAAGGATTTTATAAGAGTACGGTTATGTATTTAAGGACCCTTAGTCCCTACCTAGATAGTTCCTTTCTTATAGTAATTCTTAAAATACAATTAAAGTTAATCTATTAGGCAACCACTCCACCAGTTATTATTACATTATTGACTTTTATACTTATATTACCTATATACCTAGCCTAATAATAAGCCTACCGTAGTTCTTACTATAAGGTTCCGTTATATAATTACTACCTAGTTACGGTATTAAATATAAAAAGTTAAATAATATACTACTAAAAGCAGCCACTATAACGCTATTAACGGCGGCAACTACTTTAAGATTAGGAAATAACACTAATATAACAGACACTAACTTATAGCAACCTATAACGGTTAGATAATTATAAGAAATAGTTAACTAGTTAACAGAAAATAATATAATATTAGAAAATAGGATTAATGGGATTAGAGCGGCAAAGATTAAGTTACTATTAATTAAGAGATTCTTAGGAGAGAGGTTTAAGCTTAAAGGGTTCCTTATATAAATGCACTTTAAGGTTATATAAGAAGGGGTAAAGCTACTAACACCTATGGATTAGATAGCCTATATAGGACTATTCTTATTAAGAAGAGTACTTAAGTAGTTTAAGCCTTACCTTACGGAAATATAGGTAAATAGAATAATAACTACTAACTAAGATATACGATTTATATTCTTAAATTAGAAAGGGTTTACGGAGCAACTTATATAAATATTTAGAGACCTAGAATTAATAACTACGGCGGAAAGAAAACTCTAAGATATTATATAACGAACTTTAGTAATTAAGTATATAATACAGTTCTAAACGTTAGCGATATAAGTTAAGTGGAATAATAGGGCGCTTATAGTATAGTATAAGTAGGGACTTAAGGCTAAAGTCTAGGACGTAATTATCCTAATAGAAGATACGGACACCCTAAGGGAGTTAATAAATTAAGCGATTAAGATTAATAATTGGATCTACTAAAGGGAACAGGCTAAGAGAGGTTAGGATAGAGTTTTATAGTTATATAAGGCGTAGAGTACGCAACAACTAAAGCTAAGTTAAAAACTATAGTATGGCGCAGAGCTAATAGACCTAAGTAGTACTAAAGAAGCCTATAAGAGATGGAGTAAGAAACTATAAAAACCTAAAGGTTAAGGATCTAGTAATTATAGGACTAGGGATCTTAGTAGTAGAAGACGTTTAGGCAGACTCTATAGCAAAGTTAGTGGTTTAAAAATAGAGCTTATATAAATTATGGGAAATAAGGTTATTTTATAAGGGATTATAAAGATAGTTAAAGTTATTATGTAATAAAGGGAACTAGACTAATAGTAGAAGACATATACATATAAAGGGATAATAGTATACTATAAGAAATAAAAGAATATTTAATTAGAAGTTTCGCGTTCTATTATAATAACGTATACTAAATTTATAAAGACGCTAAGTATGGCGTAAGCTATTGGCTATAGGAGCTAAAATCCTTAGAATGTAGGGGAACTAATAAACTATCGCGTAGATTAGATATTAAAGACGATAAGTTTAATATAGGCGAAATATTTGCAGATAATAAGGAAATAAAGGTAGCTTACTAGGAGCGTATAAGCCTTAGAGAAGTTATATTAGAAGTAGAAACTAAGACCACTATAGAGCAAGGTTTAGTAACGGGTATTATAACACTATTAGATACGGCATCTATCGCTTTATAAGATAAAAGGAAGAGTGTTTTATATAGGCTAAGTAAGCAGACAACTACTAGTGCTACTTTATTACTTAATAAAGGCAAAAGGCTATAGGCTTAAGATTCTTAAGACAAGATGAGGTAAGCTTAAGGACCTATAATGGATAGAAACCGATGGAGCAGAGTAGTAGCTTAGTTTAAAGATATATAAATAAGCTCGGGATAGAGTTTCCTATAGGCATAAGATTCTTAAGACGAGATAAGTAAGATTTAAGATTTTTAAGACGAGATAAGAATACCTAAGCCTAGTTAAACTAAGGTAGGAGTAAAGCTTAAGTTAGAAGTAAGCTTAGGACTAAGAATTCTATAGAACTAAGACTTTGAAAAACGAATAAGGACTATTAACGAGATTAGAGAATCTGCGGTATAAATAGCAACTAGACTAGGAGATAGATATATAGACCCAAAAGACTTACTAGGGGAATGTAGTATTCGGCCTAAAGATTAAAAAGTTAATACCAAGATTAAGAAGTAAGAAGACTTTAAGGATCTACTTATAAGACGCGAAAGGAAAGAAACTATAAAGGAATTTAGAGCGCGAATTACCTTATAGCAAGAGCAGAAACTAGATAAGAGATTTAGCACACTAGGTTATATAAGGGATAGAGCACCTATATAAAGAATTACTAATAGGCCTAGGGCAGGTATACTAAGGGCTAAGTAGCTTACTAAACTGGAATAAGAAGAGGATCTAGGGATCCTAACTAGGTTTAAAGAACAACATACTAAGGGCTATTACGATGTAGTAATAAGAAGATACTTCCTTATAGACGAACTGTATACACTCTAGTAGCTGTACTAAAAGTAGTATAGATAAAGGCATAATGATAAGTAGGAAGATTTCTATATATAGTTGGACGAGAAAGTTATCTAAGACTACCCAATTACTAAGAAGGCTATAAGTTATATTAAAGGAGCCTTAATTATAACGTTAAAAGATCTAAAGAAGTAATTAGAGGACTAAAGGAGCGAGAGGCAAATTATAGTACCTGTAAATAAAGTTATAACGCTTAGATCTATATAAGAGAGGTTTAAACTTAAGGATGAAGATAAGCTAAGAGTTAACCTAAGATACTAAGCACATTATATATTAGTATGGATTATATACGTGGATAATACGTATGATATATATAGAGCACTAAAAGATAAGAACCGGAAATACCTAGTAAGGATATACTAGTTATTAAATAAGGCGAAATATCGAAATGCTAAGTATATATATAGTTAGCACCTAGTAGAGGTGTAAAAATAAGGAAACTTAATACTTTAGCCAGGAAGATTCTTTACAGAAAAATGCCTAGATAGATAATAGTGGTAGGAATGCCTAGAAAATATATATCTATAGTATATTAAAGATAAAAAGCAAACTAAGTATTAGCTAAAGGTAGACTAAGTACTAATAGGATTAAGTAGCTAGTAGTTAGGAAAAGTAGAGGCCTATAAAACTAGAGGGAACTAGTAGTAAAGCCTTAGACCCTTAAAGAAATTTAAAGATAATACCTAAATTTATAAGCTAAGTGGTAAGATTAACAGTTTAAGGTATTAATAGATAGTGGAGTAATAAGGAACTATATCTTGCTAGTAGTAGTTAGAAGAATAGGGTTACTATATAGGAAAAAGGAGTACCCTTACCTATTAGTAATAATTTTAGGAGATCTAATAGCCTATAGAGGAGGCATTATTAATCTTAAAATAGGACCTATTTAGTTAACTATTAAGGGAAGATAAATTAAAATATCTTTTAATATATTACTATTAGGAAATAATAAGGTAGTACTAAGAATACCTTAGTTATAGAAATATAATCTAAGGATTAATTAGGTTATAAGTTAGGTTAATATTAGAAATACTTAACGCCGTAAAATGCAATAGCAAGCTAAGCTAGTATAGTACTAAGTAGGAGCGACCTATAAAGAAACAGAGAAAGGGCTAAGCTATATACTAAAGAGATACCATAAGTATAGTAAGAAACTATAGTTACTAAAAAGTAAAAAGCTGTTAAAGTATATAATATAAAACTATAAGATAGAATTAGAACTAGGAATAAGTCTAAGGTTCTTTCTAATCTATAAGCTTACTAAAGAGGAAGGTAAAGTACTAAAAGAGTTTATCTAGGAAAACCTATAAAAGGGATACATTAGACTATTATAGTTATTAGCGGGATATCTAGTACTATTCGTACTAAAGAAAAATGGTAAACTAAGGCTATATATCAACTATAGATAGTTAAACAGCATTACTAGAAAGGATAGGTATCCTTTACCCTTAATTAGCGAAATCTAAGATAGAATAGGCAACGCGTAAATCTTTATAAAGATAGATCTAAGATAGGCGTACTATTAGATTAGAATTAAAGAAGGCAATAAATAGAAGGCAGCCTTTAGGTTAAAGGAAGGACTATATAAACTATTAGTTATATAATTTAGACTTATAAACGTACTAGTAACGTTTTAGAAGCGTATTAATAATGTATTAAAAGAACACTTAGATAAATTTGTTATAGTATATTTTAACAATATTATTATCTACTTAATAATTAAGAAAGAATATAAAGAATATATTAAATGGGTTTTAAAGAGACTATAAGAAGAACAGATGCTAGTAGCAATTAAGAAATACAAGTTCTTTACTAGAAAGACCGATTTTATTAGATTTATTATTAAACTAGGCTAACTTAGTATAGATTTAAAGAAGATCGAGGCTAGAGTAAATTAGTAAGAACTAGAGAACGTTATATAGTTAAGATCGTTCCTAGGGTTTTACAATTACTGCAGACAGTTTATAGCGTAGTAGTTAAAAAATATTAAACCACTTACGCGATTAATAAAGAAAGAAGAACTATAGGCATAGGGAGAGAAATAGCAAAAATTATTTAAGGAAGTTAAAAGGTTATTTACCTAGGAGCTAGTTCTTAAGATCTATTAACTAGGATTAAAGACGGTTATAAAAATAAAAATATTAGACTATATACTAGGGGTATACTTTATATAGAAATATTAAGATAGATGGTACCTAGTAGCATATTATAGTTGGAAGATAATACTACTAGAATTAAACTATAACATCTATAATAAAGAGTTATTAGGTATAGTTATAGCACTAAAAAAATAGAGAGCGTTCTTATAAGGTACAGAAAAACTATTTATAGTTAAGACGGATTATAAGAACTTAATAGAATTCCTAATAATAAAGGAACTTAACTAAAGATAGGTTAGATGGGTAGAGATACTTATAGAATACTATTTTAAGATTTAGTATACTAAGGGTATAGATAATACACAAGCAGATACTTTAAGTTAAAAGGCTAAACTATAAAATAATAAGAAGCTATTAGGGGCTTTACTATAAAAAGATATATATTACGGCACTGGCAGAACTAGCAGAACTTGGCAAAACTTAGCAGAACTTCGCACTGGCAAGTTGCTATAGATTGCCGCATATTGCGATTACGTAATGTGAAGATCTTATAAAATACTAAACGGCGCTACTCTTCTTCTCCTTTTCTTTCCCTAGCTTTAGATTCTTGTTTATAGATAATCTAATTATACAAGCTTACGCAACCCTTTTACCGCGCTTATATCTTAATTAATTAAGTCGCTAATATTATCTAAAGCTTACTCTACTCTTTCTTCCTAAGAAGGAACTTAAATATATCTGCAAGAACACAGAATAGGACCCTAAGGATATTACTAGAACCATAAGGATAGGACCTAAAAGAAAAAAAATAGAACCCTAAAGAAAGAACCTATAAGACACGCATAGACTAAAACCCCTAAAGAAATAACCTAGAATTACCTAACACCCCTACTACTATACTATAAACTATAGTAGTAGGCAAAGCAGCTATAGGACCTTTAAATACTTTAGATAAAGAAACAATTAACGTTTTAACCCCCTAGGCGGAGCTTATAGCTACTAATACTAAAATTAAATAACTGCAAGAGCTGCTTAAAGCTAGAGATACCCCTATATCTAATAATAAGTCATTATTAGACAACTAAAGACTTACTATAGTCCTTTAGGCCCTATCCTAGCGCCTTAGTAGACCCACTAAGGCCTATATAGT
>Ga0307515_10014814_pt1 | contig 14423 bp, 16 predicted proteins | sample 17_EM_MG_FD_194513 | JGI IMG/M metagenome (GOLD analysis project Ga0307515, IMG submission 194513) | Populus trichocarpa ectomycorrhiza microbial communities from riparian zone in the Pacific Northwest, United States - 17_EM | ecosystem: Host-associated > Plants > Roots > Unclassified | place...
CCGAGCTACGATGGCAATCGACAATCGATATATATTTAAGTCGTCGGCGGAGCAACGAACTTCAAAAAGGGGGAGATAGCGTCAGACCAGTCAAGCCCTACCGACAAGTCAAAAGCCCACAAGGAGGCAGTCTACTGAGACACGCACCGAGAGTCTACCGAGAAGTCGACCGGCAAGTCTACCAAGTCGACCAAGATTCTATGGAAGCCGCATATGGAGAGCGGACCTATGAAGTCAACCGGACAGTCACCGAAGCGGACGTCGAAAGATGATTACTGACCCATGATGCACCTACGAGTCAATGCCGAGTAACGATGACTACCGACTGCAAGATATACTCTATAGAGCATGTGGAAGCACTGCACAGAGCTAAGACGTCCCTACCACGCTTGAACTTGTTAAGTATAACCAGTTTAGAGAAGCTTACATGTTACATATCGATGGATAAGATGCGATTGAAGCGTACGATTGAAGGCTACGATCGATGCGGCAGCGGAAGCTCCCATCGATGCCAAGTCATGAGCCGAAGCCACCCTGATCATTCCGAGAATGACCTACGCCGAGATATACGGGCTACGGGAATGGATGGTTGGAGGTGTATGGGTTTGGAAGTTGAGATATAGAGGACCGGATCACTTTTGGATGTTTTCTTATTTCTCTCTTCTCTTCTTCTCTTCTTTGGATCTCGGCCCAGTACAAATGGCGTCGGCACGGGTTTTCACCACCATCGGAGTCAATCAAGTGGAGGTGGATTTTCCCCGTTCGCCGGATCAGCCGAAAGGTCGCCATTTAGCTGTACCGATCGGTTGTGGGACTTATCAGTTCGTATGATCACGTACATAGGATGATTGTTTCATTCTTGTTTCCCTTTCCTTCTTTTCTCATATACTGGATTTGGCAGCCCGGGAGAGGTCTGCGCCTAAAGAGACGGATAATGTAATGGCACGGTCGCACGTGACGTGTCCAGGGCCGGGTACACCCCATTTCATAAAGTCGGCTCGCCTCGAGCCTTAGATCTCTAGCGATAATCATACATATACATGCACACGTCTACATATATAGTCACTCGAGTCCACGTGTGCAAACATCTCCATATACCGCCGGACACTGGTGTATGCGTCCTCACATCGTCCCTCTACATAAGCCGTATGCTGGTTTGCCACTGCATGTGCCATCTGGGCCTATATTCGTGAATGTTTCAGCTCGGTACCACCCTCTTGCCCCCTTGATGTCTTCTTTGACCAGTGTCTATGCAATCACATTCCCCTTTACTATACAGATGACTGACGATGAGGAGATCTCCACCCACTGCTTCATTGTCCAGATGTGTTCATATTTGGCCAGCCATCGCACTGGGAAGGGGAGAAGTATTCTTTCGTTCTCAGAATGGATCTTGTGCAACATGTTTGGCAGGATATCCGTGTCTTTGCACATGTGTCTCACGGGTGGTACTTCATTCACCTTCGGCCTTACTCAGGATTCATCTCGTCAATGTTGATAACTGCCATGTCGACTGTGTCTCCTGCATTGAGGATGCTGTTGCTGTACACCAGGGTCATTGCAGCCGTTACTGTTTGGTGATCAATTGCTTTGATGGTGCTCTGCCCTTGGCTTTAGAAATTTATAATCCAAATGTCGGCCGGGCCCATCTGGTGTAATAGTGCTCTGTTCATCGCCGAGGAAATTTCTTGGTCCAGCTAATTGCTCTCCACCTGTACACGCACTGAGTGTGCTTCTAGCATTCAATCAATCCTGAAGATCAAGTGGTGCTGCGGATTCACCGTACATGCCTGCTTCACCGTTTGCAGTGTTCGACTCTTACAGTCTGCCGGTGTACACCCAGCCTCAGGGGTGTCATTCCCCTCTCCTTTCTGATTCTGTTAATTCTCCCACTAATGGCATAGAGCCATGATGGACATGCATGGTGTCTTCCCAAGATTTGGCTTGCCACACTACACGGCTCTCCAGCTTAGGGCATGTCCCTGTCCCGGTCCACCGGTTGTTTTTCAAGCATTCCTGCAATGAGACTAATCCCCAGTTGTGTCACCATTGCGGCTGGTTTGTTTGATATCATGTCATGTCTCTTGCATTCAACTACACCCTATCATCAACGGGGAGTGCGAGTGTCGTGCTGGTGTCAGTTTGATGCTCAGAATTGAATCCCAGTGTTTCTATAGAACTCTCTGTCAAGATTGCTCAGTTCGTGCAAAGTTTCTGTGGTTTGATGTTTGCCAAGCCCTGTGGCTGATCCACTCAATTACGTGGATTTTGGTGCATATTCTCTGTCACTGACACTCCCCATTGCCTGCAATGGACCGGCAATACATCAAGGTCCATTCCAGACTCAATTTAGTGTACATATTGATCCTAGCTGAGCACGGTCCGATAACTGTTGCTGTTGGCAACTTCTTTCACTGGTTGTGTTGACATTGACTGGTATCCCCGAAGGCTGTTTTTAATCTCTGTGACACCAATATACAAATTGAATATAATGGTAATGAGGAGTGTGGAGCAGAAGCCAACATTTTGGTTATAGAGTCACAACCCGATTGTTGACTTGATAGTTCTTAACCTCCAAAATACTTTTTGCAATTTGAAATGTAACATTCTGGTTGGAACTCAATTAATCTGCCGTTTGATCATTGGGAGCCCGATAATGCAGAAATGTGGATCGACACGACGAATATTCTTTCAATCTGTTGTCCTAATTCGCTGTACATCTCTGTTGTTATATTGTTAGTAAAATCCTTCATATGATTTTTGACATGTATAGGTGGCATTCACACACATAGTTACCACCACGAGAGGTGTGTCAAGTAGTTATGGAGTCTGCTCCTCAGTTAGACTGTCTGAACGATTATCCTGAGATTGTTTGGCTGGTGTGGTCACGTACATGGTCTCACCTGTGAGCATGTTCCACAGTTCTTTCACTGATAGTGTAAGTAGTATTGTATGGGTATAACAAACCAAGCCGCTCCACACCAGATGACAGCGTTTCGCAAACATCAATGCTGCACGTATTAGGTCAATGGTCCGATACCATTTGCAGTATATTATTACACTGGCACCAGACTTTATTGTAAGGTAATAACTTCATCTAAACAATGGTCATACTACTCACTACTATTGACATCAACGTTCGCAACCCTATCTACTACTATACCTCCGTACCTAGTAATACACTGGTTAATATCTCTACACAGTGACATTATGAGATAGGATGGAACATATGGAAGACAAATACCCTGACAATGGCAGATTTGCAGTCCGCCAGATACCCTCAAGTGTATAAGACAATGGAAACCAAAATAATGACAGTGGTTGATTTAAGCTCTGTCAGGTACAAGTAGGAGTCAAACATTGAATTTCGCTTTAAGTTTCATACATTAAGAAAGTCTGATCAAAGTATGGCAACAATGAGGACAGTCTGAAAACCATTCGCTGCGAGTATCAGGTAATCATTAGGAACAACCTTAGTTTATGTCTGATACTCTTGGGTGTAAGGAACGACTCTGATGGCTCTGACTGAATCTCGTACCCTCTTGTGGAGAATTACACTCTTCCCATCGCCTATGCAACTGGTGATGTTGCATATCTACCTCAATTACTATGCACCTGGAATATGCACTATCAGAACAACATGTGCGTTACACTTTTCGCAGGGGCTACGGTTCGGCTGTGGCCGTAGACACAACGACTCGGGATGTCTAGGCCTCTCATCAGCCGATTACCACATTCCGCACTCCCTTTTTTGTTTAGCATTGATACATTGTCACTTAGTGTAATAGTCTTCGGGTTGGATAAATTGCTTGTGTTTGCATTTCCTTCGCCACTATCGTATTTTACATCTCTGAAATATACTGTCCAATCTTTACACTCTCCACTGCTATGTCCTCAGGCCTCAACATTCGGTCTTGATCCATAATCGGTGTGTAATGATTCATCCTCCTCATCCGTATCTGCATCATCGCAATCCTAGCGCTCATCACCTTCGAAATCACTTGTTCCCATGTTAGGCCTCCACATTCAGCGTTGATCCATCATCAGCTTGTGATGCTTCTTCCGCGTGGTCCACATCTGCATCCGCATCGTTGCCATCCTCGCCCTCATACGTGTCCATTCTACTGGTTGCCAGGGCAAACCTCCCAAGTTCAGTCGCTGGCCGTCATCACCGGTGGGCAGTCGGGATTGCATCGCACACATGGGTTTCATTACCTTCCGCTACGTACTCCCCGCTGCCCGGTGGCATCCCGAAATGCACTTTGTCATCCCTGCAATGGTTGTCTATCGGGACATTTGGGTCTGTACTTCCAATCTCAGGCTCTTCAAGCGCCACTTCACAGGTGTAAGGGCATGTACGCCAGCACTCGGCCTCGTAGGAATACGGATGGTAATTATAGGAATACGGTTGCAATCGTGGATGCGAGTGATACTAGGTGTAGATGTATAGTAAGATTATCGCTAGCGATCTAAGGCTCGTGGCGATCCGACTATATAGAATGGCCGTTACCCGGCCCCAGGTCACGTGCCGCCGTTACAGTATCCCCCTCCTTTAGGCGCAGACCTCCTGGGCTGCATACACTGTACAAGAGAAAAGGAAAGGAAAGGAAGCAATGATCAATCGTGCCGCGTACATACTCGTACAACCACAATGGTCCCGCTACCGATTGGCACCGTACAGTAGCCTTTCGGTGGATCTGACTCATGGGGAAACTCCACCTCCACTTGGCTGTGATCAAGAGGTGGTAAAAACCCATGCCGACGCCATTTGTACTGGGCCGGGATCCAAAGAAGTAACAAAGTATGGAAAAGAGAAGAGATGAGAAAAGAAACAGAAGAAAAGAATGACCAAATGATTACTTTCCTCCGGTCCTGAGTTCCGAAACTCTATTGACCCATTTCCTCTGCTCCCAAGTCTCGGACCTCAATTTCTCCTGATCTCCACTGCCAAACTAATCCGGCATCCCATGTGCCATCCAGTATCTCACTCGTAGTTCATATCTCGGCGTGGTTCATATCTCGTCATGGTTCGTTCATCGGCGTGGTTCTTGGTCGGAATCATCAGGGTGGTTGAGCTTCCGCTCATGGCTTGGCATCGATGGGAGCTTCCGCTGCCGACATCATTCGTAGCCATTGGTAATCATCCATCGTATACATCAATTGCATCGTGTGTAGTCGCGTCTCATTCGTCGACATCTAACAGGTAAGCTTCTCTAAAATGGTTATACTTATCAAGTTCAATTGCACTTGCGCTCTCCCGAGCCTTCGTGCAGTGCTCCGCAGAATATCTCCTGCAGCCGGTATTCATCGGTTAGTAGTAGTGACTTGGTAATCATCGTTCGAAGTCCGCTTCGGTGACCATCCGGTTGACTTGATTGTTGTGCTCTCAATAGGCGCCTTCAGTAGAATTTTGGTCGACTTCTCGGTCGACTTCTCTGTGCTTGTCTGGGTAGACTAGCTCTCGGTGGTCTTCGACTTGCCGGTAGCACTTGATCGTGTAGACACGGGTATCTCCCTCTTTGAAAATTTGTTGCTCCGTCGACGACTTCTCTGTCATATCGATTGTCGATTGCCATTGTGGCTTGGTAGCAGTGTGACTTGGATCTCCGAATTAGGATTCATTGGTGATTCGGGATTGTAATTGTAATCATCATGGGGATTGGTCGGTGAAATAGTCGATTATCATATGGATCTCGTCTTGACTTTGGACAATGATGTGAGCTTCCGCTCCTGGTATCGTCATAGCCGTCAATTCACATTTGTGGCTCGCTGGTGACCATTCGAAGGTGGTAGAGTGTGCCAATTGCATTGGGCGTGGGCGGTATATCATTGATCCATATCTAGCATGTAAGCATAGCAGTAGGTAGCCATACTCACCGTGATAGTAGTGCGCTTCTGCTCACGGAAAGCCGCTTTGTACATCGCATTTGCAGATTTCGGCATCTCTTGATTCGGCATTTCTTATGGTCTCGGTGGGCCGCTTCTCCGTGAAAGTCATTCGGATGATAGCTTCGGTCCGTTCTTAGTTGACTTCTCTGTGGACATCTCAGTAGGCAGCTTCGGTAGAATATTCGTTAGCTTCTCGGTAGTTTTTTGGTAGGCCTTGGCTATGGTCATTTTGGAATTCAGTTCGGCATGCCATTTGGCGATAGGTTCTTGATCCTTCGGTACGCCATTCAGTAAGCATCTGAGTCCGTGGCTTGTTATGGTAGGGCTCCCGGTAATCCTCTCGATCGCCATGTGAAGCCCTTCGGTAGAGATATCTGTCGTTGTGAGATCACGGTGATTATCCTTTGGTAGTTATCTCGACTGTCGTGGTGCCTTTCGGTAGGCTATTCAGTACGCTCGGTGGCCATCTGCGATCTCGTTCGGTGGCCCAAATCGGTTGTCATATTAGATTTATTCGGTATCTCGTTCGGAACTGTTTCGGTAGCCGTATTTGCGTTCATTCTGAATCGAGTTTGGGGTGCTTTGGTAGCTATATTGCACTCGTTCGGCATGGATCGGGCTCATTTGACTTGTCATCTCTCTCCGGTGCATTGGTAGGTATACTGGACGTCCGGGGTATGCTAGGCGAGCTTATCGTCTCAGATCGCGGGGTGCGCTCTCTGGCTCTCCACCGGGTGTGCTTGTTGATTCATCTCTAGGTGTGCTTGCCGTCACTTGACTCCGTGCACTTATCATCGTTCTCTGAGTCCACTAGTCGATTTGTCTCCAGGTGCACTTGCCGCTGCTAGCCTTCTCAATTAATGAATGAATCTCACGGTGCTCCATTCCTGCACTTCCAGTACCGTAATTCTTGCGGTAAGGGTTGCGATTCCGGTACGGTCATCCCCCTCTTTTGAAAGTCGTTGCTCCGCCGGCGACTAATATCATTCTGCTTCGTAGGGAATATCGATTGGAAGGGCTTGATTCGGTGCTGATTCCGAAGTCGATTTGCGCTCATCAATTGCCATCGTAGTTGTTTAGCTCGGGATCGCCGAGTCTGAGTTGGGATCTTATTCGGGATAGTATTCTCGGTAGTATAACTTCGTAATAAATTCGGCATTGTATTCGGTATTGTAATCGGCATTGTAATCAGCATTGAATTTTGCATTGTATTGGGCATTGTAATTGGCATTGTAATTGGCATTGTAATTGGCATTGTATTCGGCCATACGGCACTTGATTTGGTCTCTTGAATAGTAGTGGGGATTGTACTCGGTACAGCAAGGCCACTGGTACGTACATCTGCATCTCTGCACACAATTGCTAGTATTGTAGATTGTCATTGTCATCGAAAGTAAGTATAGTGGATAGGGTAGAATTCCACATAACATCGTGTATATCGCCATACTCAAAAGATTGATTGTCATCCGTCTCTGAGCATTGATGCATCTCCGGGATGTGCATATCGGCACTCGTAAGTCCAATTCTCATAGTCTCGACGATAGCTTATTTCCTCGAGCAATTAGCCGTCCGCAGGACCGTCGTCTCTCGTATCTGGGACATTATCTCGTGCCCGGGCTTCCAATTGTAGTTTATAAGTCTTCGGCGCTCCTAAGTGCGCACTCAGTTGTCATTTGTCTGTCGGCATTATCTGCGAATTGTGTTGGTTCCAGTAATTGAAACCTTCACTCTGTGAGTTCATCGTCGCTCGGCCTAAGTGGCTTACTCTTGCCTAAGCTTCCATTTGTGGTTCATAAGTTCCCGGCCACAAACTGTGCATTCCCGCTGTGAACTGTCATTCGTCCATGGAGATTATCTCTGAACTATAGACCCGTGCAGAGTTGTACGGCTCTGACTCTGCTCCATCCGTGTTAGGCAAAAGAATCAAGAGAAAGGATGAAAGTGGTGGAAGGGAAAATCCAGGAGGCCTTGTCGTTAACGGTTCGCTCACAAGGAGCCAAGCCCCGGCGTCCAGTCACTCCCTTCGTGTCTCGGCGAGCCGGTAGCAGTCATTCAGGATTCCCATGTGGACCCCCTTCTACTGCAACTACCGCCGCTGCGCTTTGCTCGCCCATTCAGCCTGCGAGGGTTACCACTTCTGCTGGCTCACGATGCCGCATCCATAGGTCCCTATACCGCAGCTCCCAGCGAACTGGTGCAAACCCCAGACCGTTGGGTGAATGCCCTGATAACCGCCTTCTAGCTAGCAGTCATCATGCGGTCCCCGAGTCGGTATCCCCGGGAGAGGTATGTCCTACGACAGTCCAGAAGCTTCATTGATGCTTGTGGAGAAGGACTGTCCTCACCGCGATTGTCTCGGAAGCATATCTTGCGCTACAGCCATGTTTTCGCTGCACGACAGCATCCACATATCAACATGCTCTTCGGCGGTCCATACTGGAGGCTACCACAGAAGTATATTGTTTGTTTGATGGTAAGACCGGCACAGTGACCGATCGACCATTACCGGGTTTGGGCCCAAAACCGTGGTAGTTCTGTACCACATCGTACATCGAGATGGGCACATCCAGTAGATCCAATTGCAATTCTGAGTCCTATCCATATTGCCATAAGGACTGGTAAAGTATGCCCATTAATAATACTAATTCCTGATTGTGCTGGTATAGATATATATTGACTGAGTACCGTGGAATGGGTCCCAGCATTAATGAAAACTCATATTATCCATATCTCCTTGATTGATTGGATTGTCCAATTGGTCTCCTGACAGTGGTGCCTCAGGAGGTGGTAGTCTCAATTCATAATGTAGTCTCCCGTAGCAAATATAGACAATCTTGGTTGCCTTTCTTGACTCGCTCGCAGTGGTAGCCGTGGTGCTGCCGGAAGTCCAGAGCTTAATTGGTCCGTAGGTAATAATAGTCACATTTAGCCTCCGTTGCCGTAAATGTTATCGCAGTCAAAAATCATCGATATGGTAGGTGGACTTTCATAGTCCATAATATTTATGCTCTGAGAGGTCATCGTAGTCTTCGTAGTCTTCGCAGTCGGTCTGCGGAATTGTGTAGGTCTCTCCCGTAAATGCACTTCACACTGTGCGATGTATCGCCGCTATAAATTCTCTTCAATCGAGGGAGAGCTTCTCATGGTCAACGTCCTTCAATCGTAGGGTGTCTTCTCCGTAAGTGCACTTCGCTCGTGGAGAGGTTCGTGGCAGTGAGAGTACTTCTTTCGTAGGCTGATCCTCCTCCGTAGGTATGTTTCATTTATAGAATTGTCTATCTCCGTTGGCGTGCTTCGCTGGAGTAGCGTATCCGTAGGTATAATTGGCCATGCAATGCAATTCACGTATGTGCATATTGCTCGACTGGAAGGAATGTAAACGGAACTGTGCAGACTCGTGATTCGTCTCTTGACTTGGCCTTTGGTTCTCGATATGGCCGCATTCAGGGGTAAGATCACTCCGTCCATTGTAACATCTCGGGCTGATGATTGTGGTCAATTGACTCGTAAGAATTGAATTCAAACTCAATTAGGTCAATCGCGTGCAATTTCTCTCATTGGCATGGTCAGATAGTCGTGTTCTGTACTCGTGATCGTCGTCGTCATCCGCTGAACTCTACTCCGCTGCCGTCAGGTGGCTCAATTGAATGATGGAATGATCCATGCTCTGTCCTTCGCAGTAATGATGCTTCAATATCTCGTTTGGACGGCTGTTTTCTCAATTGTTGACTCCATTGTGTCGCGGGTCGGAAAAGGTGTAAACTCGCGAAATCCCGTGAGCAAAATGTATCCATTTACTGAAAAAGCGATAATAGTGTAAGAGCATGTATGCCAGCACTCGGCCTCATAGGCATACGGATGGTAATTATAGGAATACAGTTGCAAACATGGATGCGAGTGATAGTAGGTGTAGATGTATAGTATGATTGTCGCTAGAGATCTAAGGCTTGTGGCGAGCCGACTATATAGAATGGCCGTTACCCGGCCCCGGGTCACGTGCCACTGTTACAACAGGTCAAATATTTGAGACGAATGGCATTGTCAGCTCGCGCGGCTTCCATGCTAATGGCTAGTGTTAGCAACGGATCCGGATCCAAACTGAACCACTACCAAATTGGTGGTACAGGTTGTGAACAAGCCCGAACCTTCCACTCGTGTACGATTCGATGGTCAACTCACAACCCGTCTTAATTGGGTGGGTTGGCGGCAGGTTGCCCAGCAGGTCCGTCCATTGATTCATATAAGGCTTGAATTTTTGGAGTGTGTTAATAGGGTCGTATCAACATTACATTTTCAATGTCCAATAAGTTGTTTTTGGATGTTTTGCCGGTTGCATTATCGATTAATTGGGAATCGGTGTTTTACCTTTGACATATTGGATGTTTGCGTATCAGGGCAGTGAAAAATTCTGATAAGGATGAGAATATCCGTGCAGTGCCATGATTACCAAATTGGCAACAACTAACACTGTTGACGCTCCATTGATGCGGATGTTGAGGATGCGGCAGGGAGCAGGCTGCTGTTGTTTTTGCCAGTAAAAGCTGCCAATGTCTGGAAATGCAAGCCTGCAACCAATCGGAAAATAAATTTCCGATCATACGAAGCTTACAATTGTTCACATTCCATTAACTCTTGTTCTTAGGATGCGGCAAGGAGCATGTCGCTGTTGTTTTTCCCAGTAAATGCAGCCAATATCTGAACAATGGATGTCTAAACAATAAGAACATAAATTATCCAAAATGCACGACTAAAAATTGTTGACACTGTATTGCCACTCATTCTCAGAATGGGGCGGGACTGTCGTGCGGTCATTTATGGCAGAGCAAGCTGCCAAGTCATCGGTTATGTGTAACAGCGACCAAATCACTGATTAATTAACGTACTCACGATACCACAAATCGTTGACGCTGAGTTCATGCTCAATGTAATCTATTGTTACTTACACATCGGCTGCAATGGATAATGATTATTATTATGTCTTGAACTTCTTGGTTCTCCTTCTGACCAATTGCCACGTGGCCATGTGGCAAAGCCGAGGGCAGTAACATTCTTGTGCTGTTCCTTCTCATACGACAAAAATTTATCTACTTTGCTAAAAGCTTCATTGCACCTGCTATACATCTGTTTATCAACCCATATCCACAAGCTACTGTTCACCATTTGTGCATAATATATCTCGAACTAAATCTCTTGGACAAGATACATAAAGAAGCTAGTGAAACATTGACGCATTCTGTTCTACTATTTTTATACACCTTCATTCCTGCTTGTTTCCATTGCATTGACTGTAACCAACACCGTTTCAACCATTCTCTTAGACTCTGGTGTAGGCCGAATCAATCAGGGAACATTTGGGAAGGAGCTCGCATCCCGCTGAACTGGGCATTGCGGATGCTCGATGCCATTGTCTTGCTGTCTGTCAAATTCACCATCTGCCGCTCAATCGTCATTGCTGTTGGTTGGATTATCTAATTCCCCACACCACTTAAGCCAATCTTCAATATCCGAAATGCATTCAGGTGCACAATCCTTGTCAGTTTCGACTGGATGACGGTTGATTCTCCGCATTCGGTGATGATTTAACATTTGAGTTCATGCTCCAGTGAGGTCCTTTGCCGACATAGCTGGTGGCAAATGTGATCTTTTTGACAATTTAAATGCAGCCACACCGTCATGGTGAAACAGTGAACAGCAAGCTTTGACGATCTCTTCCATGTACGAAATGTATTCTACGGCCGTCATATGCTTGATTTGCACGCTGGATTGCTTCTGTTCAGGACTTAGGCTTTGGCTGCGCTGCCACATCTCCAAAAATTGATGAACCTTGGACATTCTTTGCATTGTCCTTTCCTCCGCATCTTTCTTCATTTCCGAGTTGTTTTCTATATTTGTGGAATCCAATTCTGGGTCAGTGCCCAAAAACATCATGTTATTGGCTCGAGCGAACTGCCTTACAACGACTTTTTCGTGAAGACTCTCCCCTGTGGTTTTTGACTGCCTCCAGCTAAAAACATCAGAGCCAATGGAAAAACTGGCATCTACTCCAACACCATGTGGTACGATAGAGAATATGCCATGCGCCACATTGGAGAGATCGGCGTACTTTGAGTGCATTTCCTCCTGTGGGCGCCATCAAGTGGGTATGTCCGGTATCCAAAGTGAACTGCTAAACTCAATTGGATCAGAGTGGTAATCATTCAGATTTGGATTAATTTATCCCCAGTTCTTGGAAGCTTCAGGCGGCGAATTGGAATAGAATCTGGCAGCGGTCAATATGCGTTCTCTGCGATTGCTTCGCCTGGGTGTCATCTCATCCACATTGTGAGTTGTCAGGTATTCCTCATCATCCCTGGGCAAATGATTTGCATCAAACGATGAGTGATAGGATACTGAAAGAGTTGCGGAGGGGAGGAGATTGCTACTCAGTACGCTTCCGAGTGTATCGACCGGCATACGTCCATGTTTGGGACAGTTATAATTCTCCACATACTTCAGAAAGACCTCTTCGTATTATCTAGTATAGGATGTCTCGTCCTCAAGATTATGATCCATTGCCATGTCCTGGTGTCTAAACGATCGCAACTTCCCGAAAGGAACAAGGATATGTGCGGAAATTTGACGCGTGCCCGTCCCGGGAGTCACCTTAGCGTAATATTTGGGCAGCTTCCATCGAGCTAACTTCACATTGAATAACAAGTCTTCCTAACATGGAGTTTTTTTCTTGGCCAAAGATCACAGTACGCGATCCATCAGATCCAACATGGCAATGTACACTGTGATATCGTGATGCTACATAAGTGTATGCCTCTTTCACATCCAATTGGTCCAATATCGAAATGGCCTCAATACCTCCATGACATAATTGACAATTGTCCATTCGTCCAGAGTTGTGAAGAGTGGCTGGTATTGACCGGATTTTGAGTGTTGAAGCCACTCGCGTGTGAATTTGCCTACTTGTTAGGCTCTCTTCACCAGCTGCAGTGTGGAGGTCCAACATGTCTTCACATCCATAAACGGATGTACCGCGATACGGTATTTGGCATTTTGACAGTCAACAAACTTGTTTCAGAGACCAGGTGTCAGTGTAATCAATACCGCAAGCATTCCCTGCATTTTGAAGGTCAGTTTGAGGACTTTCAATGTATCATGAAATACGTACCATCTCAACTATCATTGCTAAACCTGGTCTAATTGCTGTCACCTTGGATATTCTAGCATTGCCCTCTTTTGACGACTTTGACTGTTCCAAATATATATGCGTTCATTTTCTCCAAATTGCTGATCGCGCTCATTGGCTTCCCAAGACTTGGTGTGGCCTTTTTGTAAGGGCGCGTACGCCGGCGCTTGGCAGTATAGGGATATGATATGGTATACGGTTGCACAGGGGCGCGAGTGAGATTAAGTGTAGAAGTAAATGGTAAGATATTCGGTACGGAGCTAAGTCTCCGTCGCGATGTTAATATAATGTTGACGCTTACCCGGCACTGGACACGTCACGTGACCGTCCGGCAACCCTAACCACACATTACTTGACAACGCCGTTACATCATCCCCCTCTTTTAGGGCAGAACTCCCAGGCTGCTAAATACAAGTAGAAAACAAGGAAACAACCCGCATACACGCTCGTACAATCTCATAAGTCCCACGACTGAGCATTACCGTCCAGGGTGACCTTCCGGTGCACGGGGTAACTCCACCTCCAATTTGACTGCATTCCGGAGCTGGTAAAACCCGTGCTGATGCCATTTGTACTGGACCGGGTCCCAACAAAAGGAATAGAAAGAAGGAAATGCCCAAATGACCTAAGCCTCCATATCTCCATTCCGTCAATTCCTCCACTTCCAAGATCTGACTTCCTTCACCTCCGCGGCTTGTTCAGGTGATCTCGGTGGAACTCGTCGATTAGTTCGCGAGCATTCTCGAGGTTTTTGAGCGGCTCCCAGCTCGTGCGTATGTGGTTGTACCCGGCCCACTGCATAAGGTAGTGTAGCTTCAGGTAACGCTGTTTAGAGTCAACAATCCGTTCGACCTCCCATTCCTCCAAATCATCGACAATTACTGGATGTGGTTCCGAGGATGGTTGTCCTACGACCGGCGGTGTGTAGTGATCGAGCTGCGACACATGGAAGACGTTGTGATTCCGCATTGTTTTCGGCAAGTCTAGTTTGTAAGCATTCTTATTGATGATCTTACTTACTGTATACGGTCCAGTGCGCTTGTAGTCGAGCGTCTTTGACGGTCTAGTCGTTCGGAAGTGTCGAGTCGAGAGCCACACTGTGTTCCCGACTTCGAAGGTCACGTCGTTTCCGCCAGCGTATTTTGATTGCCGTACCTGGGCTTCCAACAAGCTCTCCCAGAGAAGCCGGTGAGTCTCTTCCATTCCCGATACCGTTGCGTCCGCCAGTACTTCCGACCTCATATTTGATGGGGCTTTCGGTGGCTTGAACTGCATTGGCGGGTGGTAGTGGTAGTTGGCCCAGAATGGCGTCATTCGCGTTGAGTGGTGGACGGAATTGTTGTAAGCAAACTCTGCT
>Ga0307515_10014815_pt1 | contig 14422 bp, 9 predicted proteins | sample 17_EM_MG_FD_194513 | JGI IMG/M metagenome (GOLD analysis project Ga0307515, IMG submission 194513) | Populus trichocarpa ectomycorrhiza microbial communities from riparian zone in the Pacific Northwest, United States - 17_EM | ecosystem: Host-associated > Plants > Roots > Unclassified | place...
TAAGGGGGGAAAGGGGGGGAGAGAGCAGTACCCCTGTCTAGTCATGGCGCAGGGGTAGGGTGGCTGGGGCGGCCTCTATACAGCTGTCCTAGAGCCGCCTGCAGGGCATGACTCTCCTGACTTTTTTCATCATGGTGGTAGGCCATAAGGGGGTGTGGCTAATCTCATTCTTCTTTCCCCCCTCCCATCTCTTTTTCTCCCCCTCCCTCTAAAAAAAACATATTTTAAGCCTCAAGTTAGGCCACTAACACCTCTTTTCTATTGTTTTTCTTTGTTTTTTTTTTTTTATCAAGATGAGTTTTTCTCATTTTTTTTGTTTATTTTCAATGGTCAGAATCTTTTCAAACTTGATTTCTAAGTTCGATTGTCTATCCATGTAAAAGTTTTATATCTCCAAATCTAGAAGATTTTATCATTTGAATAAAAAAAAAATGATTGTATCTTGTTGTATAGAATTGATTGACATTCATACATAGTTTGGGACATTTGAAATTTGTTATAACATCAACCCATTTAAGAAATCAATAATAGACTTGTCCTTGATGAATATTAAGTCCACAAATTTCATTCCCGTGAAGAATTAATCCTCAGTGCTTTCCAGCTTTTCAGTCGGTGAATAAAAAATTTTGAACAGTTACTTGTGCGGTTAATTATATTGCCATGAATTACGCATGCAATGCCACGTCTCTACTTACATGGCTTGCAGTAATGAGTCACTCATGATAAGATTCCAAGAAAGAAATGTGATTTTCTTTTTCATACAATAGCATGAAAATGATGGAACTTAATCAAGAATAAATACAACATTTGTGTGGCTGGGCCTTCTCTTTAGATAGGAAGTTTTGAAACTTAGTCAAAATGTTACATATATCCAAGTGACCAATAATTATGGTATTTTTCTATATACAAAGCCATAATGTTAATCTGGCCGTTGTGTAAAAACTTTGACCGATGATTAATATTAATAATATGGGCATTTTATATGTTGTCAATGAAAAAATAAGATATTTAATGGATCATGATTTATCAATGTTGTAAAATGTTTTGTTAATTCTCTTGTAAGTTTCCATTTTAATGTTTTTCATTTAAGTAATATAAAAATAGTAATTTATTTTGAAGTAGTTTAATATTAATGAAATTATTACTCTTCTAAAAACGCAAACCATCCTTAACATAGCAAAATAAAAAGTGTTTATTTTTGTATTATAATCAGTTTTTTAAAATGTGTTTTGTTTGGAGAAGTATTAAAATTAATTATTTTCTTAGATGTTTTTAGAAGATTTTAATTAGTTAATAAGTATATTAAAAAAAATCTAAAAAAAATAAAACATCACGCGTTACTTGAGTGGTTTGAAGCTTATTTGGGACTGTAATAGTGGTGGCGGTTCAAAGTATTTTTCGCTTAGAAATACATCAAAATAAAATTTTTTATTTTTTTAAAATTATTTTTGATATCAATATATTAAAACAATAAAAATATAAAAAAAATTAAATTTTTAAAAACACAATCTACACCCGTTCCCTTGTGGGTTGTGGCTGTTGGTTCTTGGTATTCGCATTCAAGTGTTTTGACCCTTCACTGGCAAGCCAGGCAGAACTAACATTTGGGATCACGTGATTTGGGTTAGGTAGCGTGACGGGGACTGATTACTAAGACCAACCAAACACTCTAACACGTGGAAATGAAAGAAGTAGAGAACACTATATATATATATATGGTACGTGTGACATGCAATTTTGTCATTTCTTTCTTCTTTTTCCTTTTGTTTCCCTCCAACTTTTCTCTTTAATGGATCCATCCCAATCACAGCAAAATGCATGCAGCAAAATGGAAGTCTCTCATTTCATCTCCGTAGCTAATTAAAAGCAATGGTAACACCCACTTTTATATGAATAAAATACATATATTTTCTCATCTTAAGCATATTTCTTTTTCTTTCTTTATTCACAAGCACAATTAGTCCACCTTCACCACCAAGATTAAAATGATAATATTTGGATGTAGTGGTAAAGAGACTTAATTTAAAAAAAAATTGAAGAATATAAGGACAAATTATTGGTAAAACCCATTGTACCTATTTTGAAAGGTTTGCCAACAATGAAGGGCTCGTCAACAAGACTATATTTAATTGTATTTATTATCAAATGACAATCATAACAAACATAATTATTAATAAAATAGAGATTACAAGCCATCATATTAGTTAGTAAAATAGAGTTAATAGAAGGCTTCAATATATATATATATGTGTGTGTGTGTGTGTGTGTGAAATTATCATCCTATATCCAATTTCTAATAAAATTATAAAAAGAATATGTGCTCCAATATTGTTGACTTACTTAAAAATTGATTATGGATCTTAATCTTAGTGTGCAAAAATTACTAACTTTTATTTTGTTTTCTTAGAAAAGAAGAGAAGTTTAAATTCAAGACAAAAGAGGGAGAAATACTAATATCAATTAAGCTATAACTCATTGATTAAAACTAATTAGCTTAAGAATACCTTAATGTTAGAAAAACAAAATGAACAAATACCTATTAATCTTTTTTTTGTTAGGTGTAATTGAAAAATATTCCGATTAAAAAATGACTTTAGTATAAGATTTAGGTTCTTTTCATATCTTTTTCTTTTTTGATAAATTCAACTAAGACCAAAAAAACTCTTATCTTAATTCAAATTTATGGCAAAATCGGATAATTCCTCATATATAACCTTAATGATTTTATTTAAAGAGTATTTTACTATAATAAATAAATAATTCAAAAAAATTAAATAAAAAAAAAGCACCAAAAGAATGAGGCTAGACCTGCGCACTTGGCTAATTAAAAAAGCCAAGTGCTTGTGGGCTTAGAATGTCAAGCCCACGCGTCTAGCCTATTGAAAAAAAGTATAGGCATGTCTAGGTCTGGAAGATTCGGCTCGCATGTCTGGGCTTCTTCTTCTTCTTTTTAAATCCAAACAGATGACATATTGTTTTTTAAAAGCAAATATTGTGTCGTCCTTTATAAATAATTAAGGTCACCTTCGTTGTATAGTTTCAAAACCTGAAACTGACCTGGCCGAACCTGATCCTGGACCAGTTTGGGTTGAAGAATAAATGGGTGGTGGAATAGACTCGATTTGATCTAGTCAAAAATCCAGGTTGACTCGCAACCTGGTTAACCTAATGAAACTTTGGCCAAATTCGATCCAAACAATTGATAGATTTCTTTGAAAAAAACTAGGTTTTTGACCTATAACAACTTCATTAATGTCAACATAATTCAATAAGCTTTTAAAGAAGGAACAGGGGCTAATCTTCCTTTTACTTTTAGGTTGATAAAGGAAAGAATAAGACAGATGAAGCAGAAACGAAGAAGTGGCTGGCCATGAGAGAAAGGAGCTTTTTAAGCAACTCAACCAAGATAAGCCAAGTACCAAAGGTTTATTAGGGAGACAGATTGAAATATTTAGAGATGAAGGAAGATCAAAAACAAAGAAGAAGAAGAAGAAGAAGAAGAAGAAGAAGAAGAAGAAGAAGAAGAAGAAGAAGATTGAGTAAAAAGAGATTTCTAGAAAGTGAAAATCTTGATAAAAAATATATTAGGGTTTTATTTGGGCTTATCAAGCCCAACAAGATATAAATGGGTTTACAAGCCCATGTTCTTCTGGTTTTGTTTGGGTTTTTACAAAATCTCTCAATTGCTAAAAATATTTTTGGATTTTAAAAACTATTTTTGTTTGCTGAAAAATCAAGACAGGGGTATTTTGGATTTTAAAATCCAAACTTGAACTCATTTTTTTTAGCAAAACACCTCGAATACACCATATGAACTTCAATAACCTTATTTAGAACCCCAAAACACCCTATAATCATTCTAAAAACTCAAGATAAAACCGAATTTAAACAAACTTTACGGTTTTTGATCTATTTTTTTCAAAATAATTAAAGGATCAAACCACCTCCATCAAACTCCTTTCTTTAAGATGAACTCATTACTATCAAGATGTTAGTTTTTACAACAAAAAAGTGGCTGACTGGAACATTCTCTCTCCTCAACTTTTATGAAAAAATTCTCTCTTTTTTCCTAACTATCAGGGATTTATACATAAGGAAAATAAAGTTTAGGATCGAAACATAAACATGAAAAACTATACGGACCAAACATGAAGAATTCTAAAAATCCAAGGACTAAAATGTAATTTTTTATGCAAAAAAACCTCAATTTGGTATTTTTTTTATTTTACTATTCAAATAAACAGGAAAAGATCTATACCTTTTAGTTTATAGTGTATTATGATGACTTTAAATACACTCATATGATATGTGCAACTTCTTAAGCCTAGTTATATGCTAATTGCATGCTCTATTTTATGTTTAACTATATATCTATATACCTTCATTTAGTATGAAATATATTTATTACAATATTAATATTATACTACCTATTAATTATCAATTAAGAAAAGCATTGATTGATAATTAAATCAAGATTTTATATCTCCTATATTACATGAAAAATTGAATCAAACATCATCCTTGAACATAATAAGATGATTGCTAGTTGAAGAGATATTTGTGATGTGATTGTATTTATGATTTTTGGTTAAGGAGATATCTTTAACATGCCCTTGTAAGATGGTGCTTCCATCGAAAACACCGATCTTGATCTATAGAAAGCCTAGAAGTTATCGAGAGGGAGGCTTTTTAATGCATCACTAAGTTCATTTTTGGTTGAAATATGATTGATTTGAAATCAACCTTGATTAACCTTCTCATGAACAAAATGGTAATCAAGCACTAAGTGTTTCATTCTTGAGTGAAATATAGGATTGGTATAAAAATACATGGCACCAAGATTATCACAATAAATGATAGATGACTTAGTACTTGAGAAACCAAGTTCACTTAGTAAAGATTGAAGCTAAACAAGCTTAGAAGTGGTGGCAGTAATTACTCTATGTGTTGTTTTAGTAAAAGACTAAGAAACAATGTTTTAGTAAAAGACTATGTGTTGCTTTCAAGTACTCCAAGATATTAAATTGGAACCAAGATTGATCATATGAGCCAACGATAAGGTAAAATTATCCTTATCTCCATTATAGTCTACATCAGTATAGGTAGTGAGAAGGAAGTTGAGATTTTATAAGTTATAAACCATGAAAGATAGTTAGTTTGAAATAGCAAAATATGCATTTGACAGAAGCCATAGTGATTGTGGTGAAAAAAAGATCATCGATGTAGACAAGAAGGTAAGATAAGACACCACCATTCTTATAAATAATATAAGGAAGCATCTGCTTGAGAGTTGATAAAGCCATAAAAAAGAAAAAAATTATGAACTTTGATAACAAGCTTAGGGAGCTTGCTTCAATCTATAAAGTGCTTTTATTAAATGAAAAACATGATTAGACTGCTCTAGATCAATAAAACCTTGAGATTCTTTTACACAAATCTCTTAATAAAGACTGCCTTGAAGAAATGCATCATTCACATCAAGTTGATAAATAGGCCACTTATGTGATAAAGAAATGGCAAGTTTAATTCGAATGAAAGTAAACTTAATGATAGGACTGAATGTTTTTGTATAATCCAATCCACGTCATTAGTGGAATCCCTTAGCAATATATCAAGCCTTAAGATGCTCAATTGAACTATTTGAGTGGTGTTTGATTTGAAATACCCATTTAAAGCCAATTACATTATATTATGGTTAAAAAGGAATAAAATCCTAGGTGTTATTACAAAGCAATACATTGAACTCACTAGCATGCATGGTGGCCTACCATTATAAATATTTGAGGGCAATGGTGTCAAATGTTGGTTTTATAGATGGTGTTTGGTGACATTAACGATGCGCTTTTTGAAGATGTTATTTTGTGACCTTATAGTCATTGAATGGATGTGAGATGGTTTTTCTTGAACAAGTGTTGTGTTAGTTGGAGAGAGATGATTATCAAACAAATTGAATGATAGCTAGAAAATGATGAGGAAATGTGCAATTATGTTTGGGTTGATATATAGTTGTGAGAGGAAGAGACAATATGACATGATCAGATCATAAAAGTGAAAGTTTCCATTATTGAAGTAGATGCTGGTAGAGCAAACATGACTAGAAAAGGTTCTAGAAATTAAAGGATATGATAAGTACCTAGTTTAGAATCAATATCAGCCAACCAATAAGGCATAGACAAACTATGTGGTGGGTTAGTGTTAGAGAATGAAAATGAGAGTTAGATAACAAATTTATTTATTGTTTTGTCAAAACAAATATAAGCACTTTGAATTAGGATAACTAATAAAAACATAAAGACAAGATCTAGCTTGAAGTTTGTTATGAGTGTAAGGTTGAAATCAAGGGTAACATATACAGCCAAAAGTGCATGACTTTTTAATGCTAGAGAAGGAAAATGAGAGTTAAATAAAAAAAAATTATTTATTGTTTTGTCAAAACAAATATAAACACTTTGAGAATTAGAATAACCAATAAAAACACAAGGACGAGATCTAGCTTGAAGTTTGTTTTGAGTGTAAGGTTGAAGCCAAGGGTAACATACACAACAAAAAATGTGTGACTTTTTATAGTTAGACAATTGATTATATAGTTCTTTAAAAGTAGATTTTATATCTAAAAATGGTGTTAAAAACATTTATTTAGTTGCACTGCTATTTTAAAAGTAAAAGACTAGAATATTGAAGGCTTGGTGAAGTAAGGGGAGCCTAATGTCAATAATATAACGATGTTTACGTTCAACAACATCATTTTATTGATATTTATTAGGTAGTGTGATAATATAAGTAATATAAAATATAAAAAATAAAGTTTTTTAGTTAATGTGATAATATAAGTAATATTAATGCTCACCACCACCATCAAAGTAAACTATAAAATTTTTTATTGAGAAGTAAATTTCAACAATTGCCTTGAATTAGGAAAGATAATGTAGATATCATACTTGTTTTACATTGGATAAAGCTATTTTTTTATTAAAATAATTGATAAAAATAACATAGTAGCAAAAACCATCGATTGAAGTTGATAGGGTCATCACTATATGCTAGATCAAATGGATAAGAGCCTGTTTGAGATTGTGATAGCAGTGACAGTTTAAAGTGTTTTTCACTTAGAAATATATTAAAATAATATTTTTTTATTTTTTAAAAATTATTTTTGATATCAGTACATCAAAACAATTTGAAAACATAAAAAAAATACAATTTATGAAAAAAAAATGAATTTTGAGGGAATGTGGTTTGCACCGCGTTCCCAAACATGCTAAACAACTTACAAGTGTTAGAAGTACCAAACGGAAGTTGATAACTTTTATTGTATAAGCAAGACTCACATGAAAAGGACTTAGTGGGTGTTTGACGTTGCGGCTGCGGCTGCGGTTGGAAGCAAATACGAGATTGAAGTGTTTGGTTAACTTTAACCACACTTTTATTTCACGTGGGTCCCACTCAAAAACTGAGGACTAACATCGGTTTGTGAAAAGCAATTTACAATTGCTTTTTTATGTCCGTGTTTCTTCTCTCTCTCACCGACACTGCTAATTAACATTGCAAAACTTTCCCAACCCGAGGTCGTCTCCTTTGTTCCCTTCCCCTCTGTTCCCTTGATCTGGATGAAGATTGATGAAGATTGACGCAAGAGACAGTGTTCATCCTTGTTCCCCGTTGTCCTTCTTCTTTCAAACAAAGATTTGATCTGGACGAAGATTGATGAAGATTGACGCAAGAGACAGTGTTCATCCTTGTTCCCCTTTGTCCTTCTTCTTTCAAACAAAGATTTGTCACCTTCCCCGAAATAATTTATGCCGAGAGGTCTTCATTGGTTCGGTTTACAGAAAAACAAAGCACATTCGTGCTAGGAAAAGTCACACGAGAGAGAGACCCGTAAGTGAGCCTGATCTCTATCTTCAATTGTTTTTTTTTTATTTAGCTCTAAATTTTTAATTTTTGTGTTGTTGATGAAATCTGTTTACTGTGCGTAAGTATATGTTGTTCTGCGTTGAATATGTTTTTATAACAATAAGTCATGTTCTTTAGTTTCTTTATTTAATTCTTCGTGTTTCTTTTTTTCTGTTTTGGTTTTGTTTTGACTGGTTCATGAGCTTAAAAAATGGTAACTTGTTTTTGAAATCTTGATTTTTTAATGGAAATTGTCTTTTGAGGAAATGACTTAGTTGCCATTTTGGGTTTTGAGCATTGATTTGGAGATTTTATCCGATTTATGGATCAATTTTTGACTTTTTAACTCTTATGGGGCTCTTTTTTATTTTAATCTACCATTCAAACTTCCTGTGTTTTCCTTAGACTTTGTTGATCTAATTTCTTGGTAATGTTGGCGGATTTCAAGATTTCTGGTAATTTCTTCTGTCTTTTTATGTTTAGTTTTTCCTGGTGGTGATCTCGATTTCTTGAAAGAATTGTGCTTTAGTGTGTGTATGTGTGATGTTTGAATCTTTATCTCCTCATTTCAATTTTGTACTCATTTTTTATTAAGTTTCTGTTTTTGAAGTTATAGTATAATCATCCGTATTTTGTTAAAGACGTGCACTTCAGTTTCTAGAGAACTTCATTTGAATCTTGGTCTTATCATATTGTTGGTGCAGAACTTTGGATTTAAAAAAAAAATATATTTTTAAATGTTTCATCCACAATCTCTAGCAATTGTAGAAAAAACAGTATGATTGTTTGATTTCAAGTATATCTCTGTCTTTTTTCGTTTGATATAGAATTCGGGTTTACCCTAAGAATGTGTGGTTAAATCCACGGTTATATTTGTCCTTTCAAGTAGTTGATATTATTGATTGTTTTCTTTGGTTAAATGTTTTAAAAGATACCATGGAAGGTCTTGAATCTTTGGATAAGACTGCTTGGACAAAGGAAATGTTGTATATATTTTGTGATCTATGCATTAAGGCCAATGATATGGGAATGAGACCTAATACTCATTTTGATAAAACAGGGAGGAAATTTCTTATAACATCATTCAAAGAATAAACTGGCAATGCATTCACGAAAACACAATTGAAAAACAAATAGGATGGATGCAAAAAAAATTGAAGGATATGGACAAAGCTGGTTTCTGAAACTGGTGTCGACTGGAGTAGTGAATTAGGAACAATTTCAGTTAGCGATGAGTGGTGCAAAGCAAAAATTCAGGTTAATTCCTCATCATCCTAACAATTTCATTTCTTGTTGTCAAATTTAAAAAAAAAATGTTCAATGCATGATCCTACATTACTTACTTGTACCTATTATATGTAGGAAATTAGAGAAGCCAAAAAATTCAGACATAACGGTATTGAACTGTCTTTAAAGATTAAATTTGACAAAATGTATTCTAACATTATCACAACTGGAGAGTTTGCATGGGCTCCTTCGTCAGGAGTACTTGGTGGGAATGATGTCAATCCTGGCACAAGCAAAGTCAACATTGATGGTGCTGATTTCGAAGAAGGAAGCAGTGATTCAGAATATGGGATTTCAAATTTGGACACTGACATGTCTCGAATGGATTGTAGGGTGAATATGTCAAGCAGCAAGCAACACAAAGAGCAGTGGCAAAAGAAAAGAACGAGATCCTTTTGATGTTCGAGGTAGAAAGAAAAAAACGTCTGGAATTGGTGTTCAACTACTGTCAAGGTGGGATTAACTACTTGAAAGTATGTCGACTAAAAGTGATTCAACTTCTTTGAATATAGATCGACAAGGTTGTAGTATTCCCGAGGTGATGGATGAGCTCTACTCAATTCCTGGAGTTTCAATTGATGATGATTTTCACGACTTTGCTTCGGAGTATCTTAGTTTAAGAAGGAAAAGAGAAATGTGGTCCAGTATGGGTGATCTTGAACAGAAGTTGAAATGGTTGCAGCGAATGTATGCACGAAGTAAACGTGCTTAGCTGACATGGTATGATTTCATTTTCTTAAATGTTAATCAATTAACTAAAGTCGAGTGCTAGCTCAATGTACTGTGTGAAGTGATTTGACATGATTGATAATTTATTTCTATATGTTTATTTTATTTTTGCAGAATAATGTGATGATAGTTTTGAAAATAGTAGTTTGCAGTTGCAGAAGTTCGTTCGAGTAATTGTATTACTCCATATTTTGTGTTGAGAGATATGGGCATATCCATTGCGGTTAGTTTTTTACTGTTGTTGTATTTATGGACAACTTTCACGTGAGATAGCGGACTGTTGTGTTGCGGGTATGTTTGGTTTTTAAATTAATATTTCAGAGATTGGTAGGTGTATTTATCAACTTTTTATGTTGGTTATCGGACTGTTGAGGTGCATGTATTTTTTTTTCGAATTAATATTTTGAAGATTAGTCGGTGTATTTATGGACTTTTTACGTTGGTTATCGGACTATTGAGGTGCGTGTATTTTTTTGAATTAATTTTTCAGAGATTAGTCGGTGTGTTTATGGATTTTTCACGTTGGTTATTAGACTGTTGATTTGCACGTATTTTTTTTCAAATTAATATTCCAGAGATTAGCTGCTGAATTTAAGTCAATGTAAACGGGTAATATTAATTGTCAGTATAACTATTTACGATAGCAGAAAATAAATGGTACAACAGTTAAAGATAAAAGTTGCAAATGAAAATGATGCATGTGATGGTTTCAGAGTGCAAAAATTAAAAACATATAAGGACAAAAAATAAAGAATAATGGAAACCAAACAATGGGGCCAAAGCATCTTGAATAATTGGGAGAGGACAATAGCTTTGTTGGAATTACGTGAAAGTTTGAAAATGTTGCCTGCAAAAGAACATGTATATGTACTTATTACAACTCAAACATGTCATAACACAATTATTTTAAAAGCACAATATTTCAAAAGAGACGTAGACATCATTTCAATTTTTCTATATAAGGAGGGATGTGTGTTTAATGTTTTGCAAAATGACATAATTTCCTTTAGAACAAACCTCTCAATTGCATTTCATACAAGCAAGTGGAACACCTTCTTTTTTGGCTTTACAGGTATGTAATAAATGATTTCTCACCAATTCTTTGATTTCAATTTTTTTTAACTTAATGATATGTAATTATTTGTAGTATTTTTTTAACAACATACCAATTTTTTTTATTTACATGTAATTGAAGATATGAATGATCCATGATTTAATGTCATATTTAACGAAGATTTTGATGACGCTTATGATAATGTAATGAACCACATTGTAGACCACATTAATTATCATAATTGTGAAGGTAGTGGTGCCACAGTTGCTAAAGTTGGTGATGACAGTGATGGAAACGACGACGACAACGACAACAACAGTAATGATGATGAAGATGATGGTGATGGTGACGATGAAAGTGATGATGATGATGAATTTATTTTAAGGAGGCAGTTTGATATGAATAAATTAATGATATGTACGGTTTGAGCTATAAATATGTATTATATTAATTATATGCACAAAGAACCATGTATGGTTTCATACAACACAGAGATGCGTTGGTTGAATGAGGTTTTAAGAGGTCATTGGAAACGATGTGTTAACATGTTTAGGATGGAAACAACCACTTTGTTGAGTTTGTGCAATGATTTAGAAATGCATCATGGCTTAAAACCTTCAAGAAGAATGAGCGTTATTGAAAAGGTGACAATGTTTCTATATACAATAACAGTAGGGGCGTCAAATAGGGAAGTGCAGGAGAGATTTCAGGTTCCAAAGAAGTCCTGAAATCATTATGTTTGTTTGCTGTAGAAGTCATAAAACCAGTAGATCCACAATTTATGAGCACACCAAGAGAAATTGCAATGAATCCAAGATATATGCCACATTTCAAGGTAAGACGAATTTCTTTTTAATATGAAATATTTTATTAAAGTTTATGATTACTTTTTTTTTTTGCTTGTAGAATTGTGTCAGTATAATTGATGGTACACATGTTTGTGCCTACATATCAGCTGATAATCAAATTCTATTTATTGAGAGAAAAGGTGTACCAACACAAAATGTCATGGTCGCTTGTAGTTTTGACATGCAATTCATATTTGTGTGGGCAGGAAGGGAAGACAATGCACACGATACACGTATTTTTCTTGAAGCTATTGACAATAGTAGTATAAAATTTCCAAAACCACCATAAGGTTGTGATTTGAAATAAATTGCAGACTTGGTAGATGAAGGTATATAATTTTTTTTTTAGTTTTGTAATAAATTAGCATGTTGTGATTATTTGCAGGGAAATACTATTTGGTTGATGCTGGATATCCCAATGAGTATGGGTATTTGGGTCCTTATAAAAGTGAGAGGTATCACTTACAAGAATTTAGGCGTCGTGGACAACCAAGTGGTTGTGAAGAAGTGTTTAATCGTGCACACTCATCACTACGTAACGTGATCGAACGTTCTTTTAGGGTATGGAAACAAAGGTGGAGAATTTTGCAAAACATGTCTGCTTATCCATATAAAACGCAAGTTGAGATTGTAGTTGCATCAGTGGCACTACATAACTATATTAGAAGGAGATCGCAAGATGATGAGGTTTTTTTCAAGTATGATCGTAATCCCAATTTCATTCCAGATGACTTTTTACTTGGTATTGTACCTCACTCAAATATTCGAGGATCACATAGGCCTTCACGTATGGATTTTGTACGAGATGGAATTGCAAATAGTTTGATGGGACAATAAAAAACTTTTATTAATGTACAAGGATTATTCATTTTGTTGTGTAATTATAATTATAAAACAACAATGTTTTGCCATTATATATATATACACACACACACACACACACGTCTATGTATGTATAGAGGTGTGTATATATAGATGTATGTATAGATGTATGTATATAATTATAATGTCTTTTTAAGTAATTTTACAATCAAACCTCATACAAAAAACATATTAACCAAACACAGCAAACTGCTTTTTTTCAACCATAATTTCAATCATAGTTTTAACCAAACATATCAAAATTAAAAACAAACCTCACAAAAAATATTTTTTATTAAACTATTTTTTTTAAATCATAACCACAATATCAAACAGACTTTTAATATTAGCTGAGAAAATAGAAATGAAGAGAATGGTTGTGATAGGTCCCAGTCAAAGCTATTACAATTGCTAAATAGATAAAGTTCCTCTCAGGGTGAGGATGAACCACAATAATTGATACTCTGAAAATATATCCCCTTTACTGCATAATGAAAAGGTTAAAATACATAAAGAAGAAACAACTTCTCCTGAACTTACGACCTCAACTACTTAAAACAAGGAATTCAAATGGCTACAGTTAATGAAATAATAGCTAACAGCCTTCCAATGGAATGATGCCAGCAAATCCTCTAGCAACTGGTGTTTTCTCCACATCCCCTGTATGTGGCACATTCTCCTCTGCTTATGGCACGTCCTTCTCCTGCATGAGGCACGTCTCTTGCATGATTCATGTCATAAAACGTGGATTCTTGATAGGAGCACGTAGTGACCTTCTTGGTGGTTTATCAGGTTGCAAGATATGAAGGGAAGAGTGACCTAAATAATTGTACCCAAGTAGATAAAGGAATACTCGTGCTAATTAATGTCACTGGAGAGTATGAGGGAAGCACTTTGAAACTTTTAATTAGCCAATGTCATCTTTATTCCGACCACAAGATAATATTTCCCTTGTTTTGAGATCCTTCACATGAAAATGAGAAGGAAAAAAAATTCAACAGGCCGGTGTTTGTTTAGTCTTGCAAAAAATTGCCACATATACGAGATTTTGTTGCATAGTATAAATACACGAAGAACATTAGAAAGAAAGAAAGAGGAAGATGGAGAATTGAGTTTTATTAAACTTGAATGTGCATGTGAAGAGAGAGAGATTGCTAAGATCGCGTGTAATACGATAAGATGCAGCAGAGCCAACCTTTAGAAGAAGAAGGACCAGAATAAGTGTGGTTTGCAACTGTATTTTGAGTGCAGAGAGACATGCATTTGGGGACACCTCTTAGCAATATGACGCAACTGATCGCAATATTAATTGACACCTATGAAACATGCGTCTATTATTGGAGAATGATCGTGAAGATGTAGATCATCTTAGATGATGGAGTACGCAGTATGTCCTTCATTATTACATGCATGCCTGTTATAAGAAAGATTGTTGCGATTAAAAGTGCTACAAAAATTGCTTTGTTGGCTATATATATATATATATGGTACTAAACGACACATTTTGTTTGATAAAGTCGTTTTTTGTGGACTTAGCTAATAAAGTTTACTAATGCAATTCTAAGAGTTCACCATATTTAAATGAATGGAGAACAATCGTGCAATATTGTCAAGTAAGAGGCAAGAAAAGCGGCCGAACCTTTTTTTTTTTTTTTTTTAGTGTAACGTGGGTGTTCGGGCCAGCTTGCGCGCATCTCGACTAATCCCACGGGCCCTGAAGTTAACGACCATGTAAGCCACCAGTGATAAA
>Ga0307515_10014816_pt1 | contig 14422 bp, 5 predicted proteins | sample 17_EM_MG_FD_194513 | JGI IMG/M metagenome (GOLD analysis project Ga0307515, IMG submission 194513) | Populus trichocarpa ectomycorrhiza microbial communities from riparian zone in the Pacific Northwest, United States - 17_EM | ecosystem: Host-associated > Plants > Roots > Unclassified | place...
ATAATATTTTAAAATTTTTAAAATTTAACACTATTATTACAACAAAATAATTTATATATATAAAAAAATAAAACATTTTGATAGCAAGCATCAAGCCATATTTTTAAATATACAATTTAGATCCCGTTTATTTTTGCGTTTCAAAAATATTTATAAAAAAAATTAATTTTTTTAATATTCTTACTTCAAATTAATTTTTTTACTTGGAGGTATTTAAAAGTTTGATAGTGGTTGCTTTTCAAAGTATTTTTTGCACGGAAATACATGAAAATAAATTTTTAAAATTATTTTTAACATTAGCATATCAAAATGATCTGAAAAAATTAAAAAAATAAAAATATTAATTTAAAACAAATAAAAAAAACAATTTTAAAAAAAACAATTTTAAAATATAAAACTGAACAGGCTGTTAATCTTCTTATTACGGCGCGGACAAACTTCTGTCATTTTGATGGGCCGTTGGGGATGAGAATGGAAGCCCAATTGACAATTCACAAAGGCTTATCAACGTTCGGCCTTTGCTATTCTACGCTTTGAGTGCATTGAGAAATTAAAATGCTTGCACCTAAAATGGAAATGGAAATGGAAATCTTTAACCTTTTAGCCTTCCCTGGCCTTGGTAACAAGTTTAACAACTAGTTGAAACTCCATTGTTCGCTCCTAAAGAATCCATTCACAATTTTGCACATAAATTTATGAATCAATTAACGATTTTGATTTCATCTATTTAGTGTAAGTGCATGTTATGTTGTGTTGTTGTAATATTGTGTTGTAAAAGTATACTCATTATATTACAGTATTGTGAGCGTTTGAAAACGCAGTTGTATCTGCATTTCCAAAAAATTTAATTTTTTTTTGCTAAAAGTTAATTTTTTTTTGTATGCTTTAAATCGTTTTGATGCGCTGATCTCAAAAATAATTTTTAAAAAATAAAAAAAATCATTTTGATGCATTTCGGCACGAAAAGTATTTTGAAAAGCAACCGTAACTATACTTCTAAACAGACCATCGTGTTATAATACGAGTAAAATTTCAAGTTATTTTTAAGGAAAAAAAAAGGAGAGAAAAGGTTATTAGCTTCATGGATGTATTTTTCAGTATCATTAAATTTTTTTAATTGAAAAAAATAAGATAGTGTTTATGTTTAATGAGATGAATTAAATATATATATATATATATAAATTGATAAACCAAAAAGGAGTTATTAATGTTAATTAAGCATTAAAAAGGAAAGTTGATATTTCTTTCTCCACCTATTCTTTTGTATTTTATATATGTTTTTTATTTTATCTTTGATGTTAATTATGATCACTATATAACTTGTATTTTCACGTATGCACAGTGTAAATACAACTTATTTACACAAAATTTAAACTAAACAAATTTAAATATAAATTACAACAATTATTATAAAATTATAAAAACAACTTAAAAGATTAATTATTTTTTTCAAAAATTTAAATTAAATAATTTAAAAAACAAGAGAGGGGATATCAGTTAAAATTTAAATTAAAAATTAATGAAAAGTTAAAAAAAAATCAACTTTTGTTGGATTGGGCAGGTCCACATGCCCGGCTAAGAATGAAAAACCTCAAACATATCTTATTTATATATTTTTTTTAAAGTAGATGGTATGTGTCTGCTCTAATGTTTTTTTTTATTATATAGTCGATGACACTCATGCTGGAGATTTTATGATTATTAAAAAATATTGTTCGAGTTTTGGGATCAAAAAAATATTTTTTTCAATTTATTTTTATTTGAAAGCAACTTTTAAATATTAAAGGAACTTTAATAAACACATTCACAAACTCAAAACACCTTTTTGTTTTTTTGGTAGAATCAAGGGTATCCTGAGCGCTGGCCCAGACTAATCCCTTTACACACCGGGTGGCAAGTGCTCCCCAAAGGACCAGCTGCAAACGAAGAGAAGGGTCGAACCCCAGACCTCGTAAGCGACAAGAGCGCGCCTAACCGCTCCGCCAGGACCTCATGGATACTCAAAACACCCTTTAATCTCTCTAAAAATAAAAATTAAACAAATAAAAACCTTTACGAAGCTCGATCAACTATTTTTGACACAGTTAGATATCTTTTTAATAATGAAATTGCAAAGATACAAAGCTTGGTGACACGGTTAAAAAAACCAGGGATGAAACACGAAAAAGAGGAAAATAATTGAGTGAATAGAAAAATTAATAATCCTGGCGAATTGTCTAATCTGCAATGGACACCATTCTTTTTTTTTTTTTTAAGTTTAACGTGAGTGTCCGGGTCAGTTTGCGCACACCTTGACTAATCCTACGGACCCTGAAGTTAACGATCATGTAAGCCTCCAGTGGTTATCATATGAGTAACCACAGGGCTCGAACCTGAGACCACAAAGGGAGCAAACCTCTTGATCCTAAACTTTTACTACTAGACCACCATCTAAATAATTACACCATTCTCTTTTTAGTTTGGTGGAAGGAAGGAAGTTATTTATATATATTTAACTGTGCATGTAAGATTTATGTTGTTTTTTTAATCGATTGAAATGTCTAGTCGAAAACCTATATAATCAAACAGCTTCAATCATCCATCTCTTTTGCATCTATGATTACAATTAAAAATAAATAAATAAAAAGGCTTAGTCATTACCTGTAAAAACACATAAAAAATAATTATTTTGTCATTCTCAAATAAAATATCTAACTGGTTATTAAAGATAAAACAATCTTTTCCACGAGGTCTATTTATTATTATTATATTGATTTGAGGATAAATTAGTTTTTTATATTTTTTGGTACATGGTGAAATGACTTAAACATCCTTTAAAGAAAAATAAAATAAAATCAGGGTCTAGGGGCCTTTTGATCTCTTTAATGTTTTGATTGCCCTTAAAATTAATAAAAAAATAAAATAAAATTGACATCTAAGTGCATTTTTATATTTTTATTATGGTTTTTTTAGTTATAATCAATTTGAATGAGAGATGGTTTAGTCTTTTAATATATATAAATATAATTTAAAAAAGTGGTTGGCATATGCCAACGAGTGAGAGACGTTTGTGTTCTTTGAACAGCATGTGCAGTGCCTCCCGACAATCAAATGTTGCCTTTAATAATGGAGTTGAAAGTATCATGTCATTCTCTGATGGTCAAGCACAAGCGAACAACGAAACAATGACTGGGTTTTAATGGATTTTTTTTTTCATTTTCCTTCATTTTTTTCCCCTAGCATCGGATTTTGCATCAACCCTTCTAAAAATCAGTTTGTATTCATATCAATTTTAGTCATCATTCTCTTTATTATTATTTGTTTTGCTTTTAAGGCTTTTTTAGATTGATTTTTTTTTTCAATTTCATCCATCAACATCTTATTTCATTTAATTTTTATATCAAATTTGGTCTTTATTTCTTTATTGCTATTTTTTTTGTTTTTTAATCAATTATTAATTTTTTTTTCAATTTCATCACTCAAAAATTTATTTCATTTGATTTTTATATCCAATTTCATCCTCATTCTTTTTATTATTTTTATTATTTTTAATCATTTTCTTGATTTATTTTTTTTTCAATTTCATCCCTCAATATTTTATTTCATTTAATTTTTTTTATCAAATTTGATCCTCATTCTTTTGATTGTTATTTATTTTATTTTTTAATTTTGGATGATTAGGAATTTTCCTTCATTATTTTTTTTATTTGCCTTCTATGTTGTAATATCAGTCTCATGACACAAGTCACAAGTTTCAAATATTAGCCTGATTTAACTTTGATTTTTTTTTATTTCATTAGTCGACATGACCTTGAGATTCGTGATTTTTTTCACTTTCCTTTCTTTGGAGTTATCCAAATCTTATATCCCAAGTTACATGTTAATCGAGTTAACCCAGATTGATTTAAGTATTTTTCGATGTTTTTTTTAAAAATAGTTTTTTTCTTATTTTATTCTTTTTACCATTTAGTTTTCTTGAGAGTTAACTTTTATTTTTTTATTTAATTTTTTCTATGCAAGCTTATCTCAATTTTTTTCTTATTCATCCTTTAATATTTGCTTTATGTAAAGCTTTCGATTTCTTCCACGTACAATTTTTTTTCACTGCCAACTTGGACAGAACTCACTCAGTCCCACGTATGAAATCACTGCCGATTCCTTCCCGACTCAGTAATCATTGTAAGATCCTCTAAAATCCCCGCTTCAATTTCAAGTCGACTCAATTTTAGATGTAAGAAATTCTTTTTTTATTTTTTTATTTTCCAGGGTTTCAATTGATAATATCGGTTTAACCGCAGAGAAAGTAAAAACTTTGAACCCTGTAAAGCTATGAAATTTTAGAGAGGAAAAAATCAGCCATCATAAATTTTGATTCGAAGATACCATATCTTGTTATATTGTCGTGCTATTCCGAATTAATTTTTTTGAATAATAAAATTGTAGTCAATTGATAGGTAAGTAAAACCAACCATATTAAGCATAGTTTTGAAATCCGGCCTGACCCGGCGGGTCGACTCGAGACTCGGCCAACCTGGGGCTGGAACCTGGCCGGGTTGAAGAAAAAACAGAGGAAGGAAAAACCCGGTGTGACCCGGCGGGTTGACCCAACAAGACCCGGTTGTAAACCCGTTGACTTTTATTTTTTTTTTATTTTTTTTACTAAAACGATGTTGTTTAGATTTAAAACAAAAAAAGAACTAACCCGGCCAACCTGGTGACTCGGTCAAAACCCGGAACCCGGGCCTTGGACCGGGCCGACCACCAGGCTGGGTCTTAAATCTATGATATTAAGTGATGAAACTAGTCCATTCAATGCCCAACTCATAGACGAACAGTTTCATCAGGTAATTAAAATAATTTTATTTTTATTTTTAAAATATAAAATAATATTAATTTAAAAAATTAATTAAATCTTTGATTGGGTTGACTAAATCAATATACTAACTCGATAAAATCATATTTTAAATTACTTTTAAAAAAATTTAATTCAAGTTAAGTCTCGAGTCGAATGAATCTCGAGTTAATCTGATGGCTGAAGTTTAATAATTATGATTCATATTATTGGAGATGAACAGGGTTATGTTGTTTATGGTAAAAAGTCCCAAACTTTTTAGATATTGAACAAGAATCTTAAAAGTGAAGTGCGTTTCCTTTCTAGGGACTGGATGGTAGTGCTTGACATTATTGCTGGTACGCATCTTAAGTGTTAAGGATGTTTTGTAATGTAATCCTTGTAACTTGTGCTACATTTGTTACAAGAGATCGAATGATGTTTGGAAAATACGCAAGTAAGGGATACTAATAATTCATTATTGGTGGTAGTTATTTTGCTCAGTCAGATGAACTTACTTGTATGAAAGAGTTTGCTTTCTGTAGATTGAGAATTTGGTGGTAGTTAGTATGCTCAGTCAGATGAACTTACTTGTATGAAAGAGTTTGCTTTCTGTAGATTGAGAATTTAACTTGAGATGAATTTTATCAGGTGATCGTATTTGTTGCTGAATGTAACGGTTACCGGCGGCATAAAGGGTCCGACATCCATCCTATTTGTGTTGAAATATTGCAGAAACCGACCACCATTGGAACTTTCTTTTAGCAGTAGTTGATGTTGGTAGGGAGCAGTAGCACTATTTATTGTCCTGTCTGTCTTTCGCTATGGTCTTGGCGATAAAATATGGCTTCGAACATTGTATGAAGAGAGACAGAGGCGGGTTCCGGTCTACTTAAAGGACGTAGTCTTTGCAGGAATGATCCCCATCCAAGAAAATGAGGGCTTTGATGCCTTTTTTTGATGGTTATGTACATAAGCATACATCGTTTAAGGAATTTGTAGATAAGAATGATCTCTCCCTACACCAAAAACACTTGAAAGAAGCCATGGCAGATCTGGAGACCAAAGATTCAAGCTTTGAGTTGAAAACAAGATGTAAATTTGAGGCGCGGCTCTCTGAAATGTACAGAAACGAAATCTTTTAAGAGGTTCCAGTCTGAAGTTGAGGGGATGTATTCTTGTTTTAACACGAAGCAGGTGAATGTTGATGGATAAATAGTAACATACATTGTCAAAGAAGTCCCTTCTCGCTACATTCTACCACGATGGGGCAAAGATTTTAAGCGCAGGGGTCTTCTAGATCACAATTCCAATGATGTTGACTCGGATAACCCTATGTACTGGTATACCCATCTGTACAAATGTGCCATTCCAGTTGTGGAGGATGGAGCACGATCTTCAGGTCATTATAAGACTGCATTGCACGAATTGGAAGAGTTGACGAACAAATTCGATCCTGTAGAGGACAGCTTGGTGTAGATTCTAATGTGGAAAGAAGCTAGAAATTCAAAATGTTTTTTCTTTTAAAATCTGTTGCTGTGTCTGTTTTACGTCACTGTCTGCTCATGCTACTAATGGAAGAGATGCGTCTTACACGAGGTTTCCCATGTCTTTGGTTTCTTGACCTTTGGGCATTCATTATTTTCCAATTTGGCGTTGGTTGAGCATGGTTGTGTCATGTTCAATAGCCTTGGTTCATAATGCAAACAGCACTACTAACTCACAGTAAGCAGAAAGGCACGCTGGTCCTTGTCATTTCCAGGACCAGGCTTCTGTACTATGTAGCCGAGAGGGAAAGGAAAGAAAAAAGAAAGATGAAAAAGAAAAAGACAATGTAATAAACATAGCTTTTTCTGCCCCAACAAAATCCGCATGCAGGCAGGACAGAAAATTTACTTGAATTGGGCGAGCAAGGAAACTTCTTGCGACTTGCAAGACACCAAAAGCACTTTGTACAGCTTCCATTCGGCTTAATGATGGGGCTGGCCATCTCCAATTTACACCCATAAAATTACCTCCGAAAGACCTTTTCTTCCTAGTAACTAGGGATTAAGTCAAAGTAGGCTGAGAGGTGAATCCCATGATGGCTGGGTGAAAATGCAAATAAAGATCACAATATATGCTGCTAAAATGGTTAATAATGAAAGCAAAATGCAAAGTTAGCGCATATACTGTCTGGAAATACTTGGAAAAAGTAAACTTACCCGATCAGATGTCTTACTTAATGAGGGGACAAATACCTTGGAGTTTCCAATTTGTTATATAGTTTCTTTCTTAGCTATGACAAAATGTGACAAGCTTCATTCCGTTTCGAACAGTTTGTTTTTACTCCCAGCATTATTAAACAAACATGCAGCAGCTAGGACCACCTCGGTTCTCTGATTTGCTCGAAAAATTATATTGGACCTTTATCCGTTTGATTGCTTGGGAGGATGCCGACACATTTCCCACCATGATCCTTATCAGACCATGAACAGAAACAAACACGCAGTAGCTAGGACCGCCAGTAGTAAATAGAGAACAAGCAAGTAGAAACCATGAAATATAGAAATTTCATGCCCTTTTTAGTGAGGGCACATATCAAGCTATCTTTATCCTTCAAGCATAAGCTACTCCTCGAGATTATGTTATAGGGTATTGGCAAGTGAATGTTAGTGACATTAATGCTATATACAATCCTAAGATTGGTTCTTCTTTCTGAGTGGAATCTGAGAAGAAAAGGTAAACAAAATTCTTGAAACGTAATAGGTCCCTTCCCCTCTCGTTCCCGTCAAGAATATCAAGCACAGCTCACACCATGAAGGGCGTTTTTGACAAAGGAACAATTCAGAAACATGTATAGCACCTCAGCAGAAAAGAGAGTCATCAAAATTGGACGCCAAAACATTTGCACTTCATAAATATTAACTCAATCAAACGCTTAAATAGACATACAACTTGCATCAGTTTGTTTCCACAAGGGCAGTCTGATACACAACGTGTGAACACACCCGGATAATTCATGTACTTCACATTGCTCAAAAGAAGAAAATTTAATACAACTTTGAGAAGAGAAAAAATTCAAACAGAAAATCCCTTGTACTAAGAAAAATAAACAAAAAATACAAGCACAAAGCACATCAGATCTCACTCAACTGCTGCTCTTACTTTAGGCACGTAGGTAGTGTAAGTCCATGGCATACAAAAGCCAGCACAACATAGATGATCACTAGTAGTAATAAAATCAAAGCAACCCTGCAAGATGCAAATGATTTAGTCAGTGGGCAAAGCATTTAAAGATCTCAAGTTTCAAGTAGGCAATGTTGAAAGAAACTTCTTCAGTACACATGTGCATGTAGTTATAGATCAAAAACATTCCATTTAAGTAACATACGTAAGCTTAACATTTCTCCACCACACAGTGCTTCTGAAACGACGAGCTTGCTTTCTGAAACGGAAGGTGTTTCCTTGCATGTTAGCTGTTTTATCAACCAGCAATTCCAAGCGATCACCTCTCTCCAAAACTTTGTCAATGTTCTCAATCATGACATTTCTCACCTATTATACAACCACCACAAATTTGGGAATTACAAGTCTATTTAAATCGAATAATTCAGGCAGGACCCCTCAACTGGAAATTCAGAAAAATAATTGTTCAATATTATACCAAGTTACTGCTCAAACAATGAGGATAATAATGGTTTATATCCTTTATATACCATTAATTCATCATTCAATATCAAAGTAGAACTCAAGCCCACAAATAAGTCATCTCACCAAAACACCACACTTTCACAAAGCAACAAAACAGCAAAATGGATCGAAACCACATTTCACGAAACAAAATCTAAAATAAGACATTATTCCAGACATCAGTTATGGATTGAAAACTACATAACAATCACCCCTCAAGAGATAGCAATCATAATTCATTCAAGCTCACCTGACTCATTTCACCTTTCAGTCTATTTATCCTATCTGCATTAGGATCGTTAGTATAGTACTCCATTTGCTGGCTCAAAACTCTTGAGAACTCATCATTCATGGCATAAGCTTGAGCTGTAATAACTGCACGACCATACGTCCTCACAAATCTCTGATGAATGTCCTCGAGAAACGCAAAGGGAATTCTTCCTGCACATAACATCAACAATACCATGAGTTTTCCCGTACATTCACTTTCTATACTAACACCAAGCATCCTACGACCTGGATGTCCTGGACCCACTTTAAAATCAATCCTAAATCATTCAATTAATTGTCAAATAAATAAACAGGTAATAGATCGAGCACTAAAAATCACATGTTTCCATCTCTCTCTAAAATATCAATACACGGTAATTGTAATCGTGTCCAAGCCACAACAAGGTAATACCATGAGATCACCCCAGTCCCAGCATATAAATGACTTTCCTTTTGACGGCAACATCATAACTTTCCTCCAAGCAATTCATTTCCAGTCCTCACCTAAGTTGCAAAGTTTCACTCATTCTCCAACAATCACTGTAGCGTCAGCTACCATTCTAAAATCCAGTCTTTTCTGCAGCTCTCAAAGATAATTAAATAGTCGTTAGGGCCTAGTCATAGAGAAACTAGTTCGTCTGAAATTCCCAGACGAAGAGATGAACTTAATTTCAGGAATCCAATGTTTCTTTAAATTCTGATTCTTTCCGAGACCCGACACCCTCGACTACACAGAGAGTACCAAATAATTTCTCACGCAACATAATTAAAACACTAAAAAACCCTAATCGATCAAAATTTAATCGAAGTAAAAAAAAAATAAGGGAAATGAAATAAAATCTTACTGCCGGCGGTTTCATCGGCCATACAGAGAACGGTAAGGCCATCGGTGCGTTTAACGTGAAAAATATAACGATCTTGAGAGTAAGAGACGTTGCTATCATCATTGCCTGGTATCTTGTCCAATATTTGCCGAGCAATCGCGCTTGCGTTTGTCGCCGTCGAGGTAAACTCCGCTAGCACCACAGATCCCCTCGCCACTAGCGCGTACAGGATCGCCATCGGGGATCTAATTAAGGATTTTGAAAAAAGTTTCCTTTTGAATTGATTGACAGGGTGGAAAGAAATAGAAGCGAAAAGTGATGGGAGTGGTGTAAAAACTGGAGATAGCAGATTGACGGAGTGGAAGTTTTGGCGGAAAGGTTAATTAAAAAAATTGGGAGAATTCTTACGATGAGAATACCTGTCACAACCGTTCGGATCCGATTCAGTATCAGTAACTGTTTCTTTTTGTATTTTAAAAGAATTTTAAAAAAAAATTAAATTTTTTAATTTTTTTTTTATTTTAAATTAATATTTTATTATTTTTTTGAATTATTTTAATGAGTTGAAGTTAAAAATAATTTTTTTAAAAAAATATTATTTTAATATACTTTTTTAATAAAAAAACACTTTAAAAAACAATCACAATTACATTTCTAAACATAGCCTAAAATTTATGTTGAAAGCTGATTAGATTAGGTATGTTGGTTAAACCATTGTTTTTTCATCCTTTTCAAATTATTTTTATTTTTATTATTTAATTATTTTGATATGTTTACATTAAAAGTAAATTTTAAAAATAAAAAAATTATTTTAATTTATTTATAAGTAAAAAATACTTTAAAAAGTATCATCCACCAAACTCTCTTAAATATATACTTAATTTACATATGATCATGTATTTGAATATATTAAAAAACAACATTATTTTAGATTAAAAATAAATAAAAATAAATAAAATAACATTGAATTGAAAAAAAATTAATTAAAAGTAAATCTAATCAAGATTATACTCCAAGTTAACGGATTACAAAGGTAATGAAAAAAAATATTTCTAAGGACCTGTACTTCCTAATTCACTACTCTAAGGCAGTTCATTTGTTTTTGCATTGAAGAGTATTTTGAAAAAAAATTAAGTTTTTTCTGTTTTAAATTATTTTTTTATATTTTAAAATTGATTTGATATAATAATAAATTTTAAAATTTTAAAAATCATATTTTAAAAGACAATTGTAGCTGTTTGGAATTGTGGCTGCGGGTGAGGTTCATCCACAACCATATATATTGTTGTTTGGTTAAGAAAAAAACACAATTTTATTTTGATAGGACCCACCATAAACTGTGGTTGTGCCGCATGTTTACCAAAAACACAAGAAAGCAGCTCTTTGTTGCTTCTTGCACGGAGGAATCACACTGAACAGTGTAGCCATGCTCCACTGTTCACATGAACAATCCAATGTTCCGGCCGGACCGGGTCCGGTCCAAAGTTAAAAATTCATTGAACCGGGTCTGGCCCGGTAAAATAAAAAAAATTATTTTTTTTTATTTTTAATTGTGTTTTATTCAAAAAACTAATGTTAAACATTATTCAATGACACTACATAAATTAGACGGAGATCGCTTGATGACGTAGCATTTGCCGAATTTAATCGCAATCCCAATTTTATTCATGATTATATTTTACCTGATGTTGTTGCGCTCTTAAGAAACCAAGAAAATTATAGTCTTTGTCTGATGTATTTCATACGTGATGGAATTGTAGATAGTTTAATGGAACAATATAAAAATATTTTATATAAAGTATTATTTATTTCATGATTTAATAACAATAGTTAAATTTACAATATTTAAATTAAAAACCATCAATATTAATATATATTTTTTAAAATTATTTTATAATCTCAATTTCAACCACAGTTTTAATCAAACATATATAAATACTAAATCAACTTTAATTAAAAATAATTTTTATAAAATAATTTTTTTAAAACTACCGCAATACTAAAATACAGTGTTCATCAAGGTGAAAGCTATATCATTAGTAATTCTTAAATTTTAATATTCGTTTTGATACAAAAGTACATGCAGAAGCAGCTGGGAATGTGGTGTCTGCAAGTCTAATGTATTTATTTGACTTTCATTACCGGTCTAAAATGGATAATAATATAAACATTTATTAGCTAATTAACAAAATAGCATATCACATTCATGTATTTATTTATGATGCATTGCTGGCCTGTGATCATTCAGAGCACACGTCCCAGAGGAGGGGAGGGACACCCAACAAACATTGTTGCACTTTTAATGAGACGGGTATCGATCACTGTTTGTGTTTCCTACAACGGGCATTGAACAAGTTACGAGTCCATTGGCAATTTGGCATGTGGTACGCCGCAGGTTATTGAAAAAAAAAAGATATTGCTTTATGTAGAATTCGAAGACTAGAGTTCGTATGAAAAATAGGTCGTCAGTTTTTTCTTTTTACTAAATAACTTATTTTCAACAGATTTTTTTTATTTTAAATATCTAGAAAACACTCAAATCACCTTAAAAAACCTACAATGATGTCAAAAAACTCAAAAAACAGCTCAAAACACCAAAATCAACCCGAACCTGAAAATATTCTTGCGGTTAGATTTGCCTCTTCAAGCAAGTCGTAGGGAAAAAACACCTAGGTAAAACTCCTCTCGTAAAAAAGAACTCATTGTTACTGATATCAACTATTTTGGTGGTCAGAATCGTCATCAATGACGAGTTTATCTTTCTACACCGAAATCCAGCAAACCTCTCTCTTCTTTCATAAAAAAAAAAGGATTGAGAAATGAGGGAAATAAAGTTTGGTATCAAAATTAAATTTCTAACAACTAAAGGGACCAATCACCTATTAACTAAAAAAGATAGGAGGCTTAAATGAACTTTTCAAATGAGATTCAAAATCGCCCCCTATTATCCCCAACCTTTTCACTCTAGTCCTTTATATTTCAATCTAACTAATTCTTCAAAACAAGAAAGGTAATTGAATGCTAATTTGGGTACAAAAGGGTTCAATTGTGCAAACAAAAAATCGAGGATCAAATTAAAAATTTTAAAAAAATTATATTCCAATCCACAATTGTTTAAGGAAAGTGTGCATTTCAACATTAAGACCACCATACGACTTAAATTTCTTTAATGATATATATGGTGTTTATAATTTATTTATCAAACATTTAATTTTCTTAATCTGATCGGCTAAGATTTCATCAATTTTATTAAAATAAATATTTACACGCAAGGGTTTAATCGCAAAAAAGACAATTTGATTTAGGGATTGAATTATATGTACTATATAATTAGAGGACTAAGAAATTCTATCAAAGACTAAATTAAATTATTAAAAATAATCAATGACCAGATTGAGTTTTTATAAAATCTCACTTGATCTTGTCTCATGCATACCAAACATAAGACAACGACAATCAATTTCCATTTATATTATTATAACAAAAATTAAATGGTGTGGGGAAATAACAATAGATCAAGAGATCTTTTACTTTAGATTGTAATACTAGTTTCAATTTTAATTTATTATCTTATCTTTTCACGAGACGTTTATTTGGTGGCACCCGCGGCCTGTTACTAGACCCAAGTAAACTTGGCCTAAAACATGTTTGTCAGACTCAAGTAACATGGGTTTGACATGTTGTCAGACTCAAGTAAACTTAGGTCAGACATGGTTGTTGTTGTTATTGTTATTAGTATGCTTATTATTATTGTTGTTATTTTTAGTTTTATTCAAGTAAACTTGGGTTAAACATGTTTACCAGACCCAAGTAACGTGGGTCTGACATGTTGCTAGACTCAACTAACATGGGTCTAATATTTTTTCACACCCAAGTAAATTTGGGTCAGGGATATTATCAGACCTAAGTACTCTTGGGTCACACATGTTGCCAGACCCAAACACATTGAATCTGGCATGGTTGTTGTTGTTATTAGTATGATTATTATTATTGTTATTGTTGGTGGTGGTGTTATTATTATTATTATTATTATTATGATTCTTCTTTTTATTATTATTATTATTATTATTATTACTATTACTATTATTATTATTATCACAACAATTCCATTCCATTCCACTAATTGAGATGTTTCCCAACAATTCCATTCCACTAATTGAAGAGTGATTTCTTTTTTAATTAAAATTCCTCAATACTTCATTTATAACACCGATTACATTTGATCAATCGTAATCATGCATAATTTTTATTATAATTCCTTACTTGATATTTCTAAAATATTTCTACATTTATTGAATATTAGCATTTTCTTTTATTTTTAAATGATTTTGAATATATTTAAAGTAATTTGACTACATATATTATAATTATATAGTCTAATATATGTATTGTTTTAATAACATTACATGCGGTAAATATTTACATGGTTAAGTAATTAAAGTGACGCGGGCAACATGAGATAATGAATTTATAAAAAATAAATATCTTTGAGTGTATAAAATAATTTTGTTTATTATAACACTAACTCCGAAATAAAATTTTGAAATGAGTCGATGCCAAAACTTTTCATATCGATTAAGAGTGTGTTTGGTATTGCGGTAGCTGTTGTGGTTGTGGTTTGAAAAAAGTTGTTTTATAAAAAGTATTTTTAATTGAGGTTGGTTTGAAAATATAGGTGTTCGGTTAAAACTGTGGTTGAAATTGAGGTTGAATAAAAAATAGTTTAATGTGTTTGGTTAAGAATGCTTTTAAAATTAAAGTTATAAAATAATTTTAAAATATATATATTAAAATTGATGGTTTTTAATTTAAATGTTGTAGATTTAACTATTGTTATTACTTCATG
>Ga0307515_10014817_pt1 | contig 14420 bp, 14 predicted proteins | sample 17_EM_MG_FD_194513 | JGI IMG/M metagenome (GOLD analysis project Ga0307515, IMG submission 194513) | Populus trichocarpa ectomycorrhiza microbial communities from riparian zone in the Pacific Northwest, United States - 17_EM | ecosystem: Host-associated > Plants > Roots > Unclassified | place...
ATAAGTAAACTCTACCAATGGAAGGAGATCCTCCCAATTCCCTCCAAACTCCAGCACACAGGACCTTAGGAGATCCTCAAGAGTTTGAATGGTCCTTTCAGATTGACCATCGTCTAAGGATGAAATGCCGTGCTCAGATTCAACTTTTTCCCCATTGCCCGTTGTAAGCTAGGCCACAATCTCGATGTGAACCTTGGATCCCGATCCGATATAATTGAAACTAGCACTCCATGAAGTCTGATTACTTCATTTACATACAATTTTGCCAGCTTATCCACTGAATCAGTCATCTTCATAGGAAAAAACAAAGCAGATTTTGTTAGTCGATCCACGACCACCCATATGGCATCATTCCCCTTCTTTCCCCTGGGTAATCCCATCACAAAATCCATCGAAATATCCTCCCATTTCCATTCCGGAATTGATAATGACTGTAATTTCCTTGCAAGTTTCTGGTGTTCTATCTTTACTTGTTGACAGATCCCACAGTTCGACATAAATTCTGCTATTTCCCTCTTCATATTTGGCCACCAATAGTATTCCTTTAAATCCCTATACATCTTTGTACTCCCAAGATGAGTAGCAAATTGAGATTCATGAGCTTCTCTTAATACTTCATCTTTCAAAGTCTTATCCTCAGGCAAATAAATTTGCCTGCCCATAGCTATGCCCATCGGATAACATTTGAAATGATGTCTCTACACCCTTGTTTACCCTCTCCTTGATCTCTTTTACTTTCCCATCTGCCTGTTGAGCCACCAAGACCTTGTCTCGAAGCACAAATTGGATCTTTAACTGAGCTAATAGCGATCCCTCGGGCCCTACACTTAACCGCAGGCCCATTTCCTATTCCTTAAGCTCTATATCATTCATCACTGTTTTTCCCTTCCTACTCAAGGCATCAGCTACTACATTAGCCTTACCAAGATGGTAGTCAATAACACAATCGTAATCTTTTATTAACTCTACCCCTCTTCTCTGTCGCATGTTCAACTCCTTCTGTGACATCAAATACTTCAAACTTTTATGGGCAATCACACGCCCGTGTTACATCAATACACATCCCATACCCCGTTTTGAGGCATAACTGTTACTGTTACTGTTACTGTCTAGACATTGAACTGTTACTCTCAGACCTCTTCTCAGATTGTTAACTATATCTAGAGTTATAGAACTCCATTTCAAGTGAGATTTGTCTCGTTGGAAAGCTAAGACATGAGGCTACAAGTTCTATGAAGGAAGGAAAACTCAATTCTGCCTCTAAGACAGTCAAAATTGCTCATCAACAAACATTTGGACTATTATTGTCCAACTGTTACTGTCTTGTTTTTGAACTATTACTGTCTGACCTCTCCTCAGATTTTTAACTATATCTAGAGTTATAGAACTCAAATTAGCCCACATATGGGGATCCATTAAGTTTAATTTTTCAAAAACTATTTAAACTCATGTAACCTAAATTTCGGTGCTCATTGATGAAAATTACTTCTCAATTTTTTAGTTTAAATGTGTGAGAGTGATTCTTGCATTCGTGGCGTCATTCTACTTGATTCCAATAGCGTTGGTGCCTTGTAGCAGGTTTCCATTGTGTCACACTCCTATCACACCTATTTCAGCTTTCCTGGATCAAATCTCAAACTTGATCGTGGGTTGCGTAACCACGTGATCACAAGGTTCGCAACATACTGTGTGGTTCAAGAATGCTATTCCAAGACATTCTTTTCTTATATGCTTGGTTGTCTAACAACAACTCACAACTCAGGATAAACTACATCGGTTTGGATATGGTCCCAACTAGTGCTCACTTTGTCTCCTTGACAATGAAGATTACAACCATTTGTTCTTTGAATGTTCTTATTCTAAAGCGATATGGTGGGATGTTTGTGATAGATGTGACATTCCTAGAATGAGGAAAAGCTTGGATGAATGGATTAGATGGGGTACTGTCACTTGGAATGGTAAAACTTTCAGAAATGTTTCTCATAAACTAGGTTTCGCAGCTACAATGTATTGTGTTTGGCAAGAACGGAATGCAAGGATCATTCGCGACAAGCTCGATCTGATGATAAACGTTTCGGCAACTGATGAAAACATTAGGATCCAAAGAGCTTGGAAGGTGAATAACGTATAATCTTAAACTGATGTGTGGTTGGTTTTATTGTTGTCTCTAGCTAGTCTAGCTAGGTTTTGTTTTCTGTTTTGTGGCCTTCTTGTGGCCATTCGTTGTTTTTAAGCTTTTTGTTTACGTTATAAATATGGGGTATGCCCCTTATAATCTTTGTACCTTCTTTTCTTTTTATACATATGTCAACTTACCAAAAAAAAATTTCTAATCATTATCAAACATTACGACAACTTAAAACTAAAGTCCTAAAGGTTTTTAGCGCATTAGACAATATCTTCTTGTCTAGAATATATCTTAAATAGGAATAACACAAGCAATATCAAAATTTATTATTCATCATGACTTTTCTTTTCTTTTTCTTTTTTTGCTTGTTTTTATATTTATCAAGGCAATGAAAACTTCAAATTTGAAAAAAATTAGAATTATAAAATATTAATTCTTTGTTTTTAAGTATTATAATAAGATAATTCATATCATATAAATAGTCATGATCATCAAAGACTACACAACAATCATGCAATAGACACATCAAAGCAAGAGAAATTATTGATAGGAATCACTACCAATTTTAGTAAATAAATGAGTTTGATTAAATAGACTGATTAGAGCAAATAGAAAACAGTCATGATTTTTTCGCTTGAATTACAAGCTCCATATTTGTATATGAACTAATAAAACAAACCAATTACATTCCTTGAGTGGTTACTATAGTTACTAATACATATTTCAAATCTATAAATCTTTGACGGTGTTCTAATAAAGAGAGTGTTGGTTTTTTCTTTTATAACTTATAGAAAAAATGTTATATATAGTCTTTATAAAGAATAATGTAGTGTATTTTTATTAAAGATTCATAAGTCTATTTCTACTCTATCAAATTAGATCAAACTGGCTCTCTAAATTTAATTTTATTAAACCAAACTCGTAATATAACTAATTGCCTATTTTGATATATATCACTGCATCTTCCACATGTAAAAATCAACATTCATTATTATAACCTCATCCATATAATAAGAAATCTTTTTTGTTCTCCTCTTCATATAGTAAATGGTATGTGTGATTAAATTTTAAAAAAAAGTTTGGAATGTATATCAAGCCACTATAAATACCAACATACTACAACTTAGTATCCAATTTGTACTCTGAACTAAATAATTAAATTAAATCATCTTTAATCCCTTTAAACAATGTCAAAGAGTTATGCATAATCTCTCACTCTATGCATTTATATACTCCTGGTTAATTCAAATACTTTTACCTAATATAAAAACTCGGGTAAAGAGTGACATATCATTAGTGTGATACAAAATATCTTTTTTTAGCCTGTTCCTTTAATGGACACTATAGTCATTCACCAATACACCTTCCAAATATCTATAGCTTTGATGTTAACTTAGAGAAAATATGTAAAGATAATATAGTGTAGAAAAAAATGCACACAAGTCTTGACACAAAATAGTATAGTGTATTTCTATTGGAGATCCATGAGCGTATTTCAATTTCTATCACTATGAGTCCTATATCAAATTGGCTCTTGATTAGTACTTAAAATTGCATTTTCATTAAGGTTTTATATCATCATATTGCACTAAAATATCATTAAATTCCCTAACTAAAGCATGTTTTATAATAACAAATTTGATAATATAATATATCTTTAATTTATGGTAAATGCTTATTTTGAATGCAGGTATATCTAACAATTCAAATGATTAATTGATGTGATTAACTATTGAAAGTGAAGAGACAAAAGGAAGACTAGGCTAAGAGAAGAGATGCTGGTTCAATTCAAACCGGGTTATTGGGTTATAACTGGAGCTGTAGACCTTGGATTTAGGTCTAGTTTATATGTATGGAAAGCTAAGATATAGGCCTAAAACTTTCATGAGGAGTCCAAGATTTAAAAGTGTCATTTTTGAGTTCAAATGGTAGCAATAACGGAGAAGTCAGAATATGTCTTGCAGCCCAGACACTGTTCGGTTTTTAGCTCATATCTCGAGTTCTAGAAGTCCAAATGAGCTCTGGTTTTTTTTGTTGAAAAGCTGAGACAATTGCCCATAACTTTCATGAGACTAGGTGCTCAAATTATGATGTTAGCAATGATGTTTTGGCCAGCTAACAATATCAATAACCAGCTAACAATATCAATAACCAGCCAACTATGTCAAAAACCAACCACCAAGTCAATGGTTGGCCACCAACTAAATAATTAGTCATCCAATCAATAGTTCCGAATTTTAGCCTATAAAAGGAGGCATTTGCCATGTATTTAGTCATCTTGGTTTTCAGATCAAGATCATATTCTTGCTTTCTTTCTTTGTATTTTTGTAATGTTTAAGTTTTGCTTTCATTAATCTCTTGTTTATGCTTTTTATCATAACTATGTTCTTATCTAGTTCATTTATGTTCTTCTTTTTCATTATGTTTAGCTAAGTTAATTATGTCAAGGTGAAAAGGTTTCACTAATGGTGTTAGAATATGTATAATATAAATTCAACATGGACTTTAATGTTTATATCTAAGAAAGTTTGCTATTAACATGTCTTATCTTTTTATTTTACTAATTATTAATACCTTGCTTGTTAAATGATTAATCTAGATTTGTGTTGTATAACACTTGGTAAATGTTTGACACTTCATAGTTTTCGGCCAACATCGTTGTTATGAGAGGAACTTGATTTGTTGTTAACATAAGTTAGCATCATAAATATCTGACAATATTTAAAAGTATTGGTGTTACTTAAATAAGATAATTAATATGATCATGTTAATACTTTATAATGAGCCATTAATGATAAATCATCTGATTGGAACCTCCTTTGTATGTGCTTTCCAGTTGAGTAATAAAAAGAGTTTATATTATACGTATTTGAAATACCATTAGTAGATCCTCTAACCTTGACAACTGTTTTTATCATTGTTTAATATTCACATTATTCTTCAGTTTGTTCAAGAACTGAAGAATGCAAGAATCACTCTCACACGTTAAAACTAAAAAATTCAAAAGTAATATTCATCAATGCCCCTTGAAATTTAGGTTACATCTGTTTAAATAGTTTTTAAAAATTAACCCTAATGGATCTACCCTTGCGGGCTGAACTGACCCACATACAAAACTAATCCAAAAACCATAAACTGAAAAGCCCATAACCTGATCCAAACAAGTCTAGGATCCTAGCTTAAAACAAAGTTTTAATTAACTAATCTGTCATTAAATAGCATCAGCCCTTCTTTTCTTGTGGAGGTAGGATGAAAAAGGAATCCTTATAAGAATAAGATTCTGGAACATTAATGAATCGTTGCCACTTTTAGAAATTATGTTTCAGCTCATTAAAAATTCTTGTGGAACAAGCTACGACATCATTTTAGAAAAAGGATCCTTACCATATAGGAAGTCCACATATCAAAAGGAAGTAAATAACAAAATTCATACAACCTGTTCTGACATATATTCGAACTCCTTTTCGAACTCCGATTCATCTAAAAGTTTATCCCAACCTAGACAAATACCTTTAGAATCTTCTTGTAAGGTTTCAACTCGATCCAATAGTTGGATTTGGAGTTATGCTCAATAGCGTAAAACTAGACGGTAGAACATTTTACGTCAAAATCCGAATCTGACCTTACCTAGATCGTATCACAAGGTTGAACAGTATCAGTTTTCACTCACGAAAAAACAATCACTCAACCTACTAATACTCAAAAGCCAAAACAAATCGAAAGTCCAAGTATTTAAGGATTATTTAACTCTTAAGAAACTAAAATATTGAAATTGATATAGAATGTAAGAGAGTAGCTCAAATTAGGTGCAAAACATTGTTGGCATAAGATTGCATTAGTTAACAAAGAAGTGAAAGTTGCCTTTATATTCAGAGGCATAAATAGTTATTTGACACAAGGAAGGCCAACTCAATTTAGAGCAGCAATAGTCATGCAATATAAAAAATGACTCACTTACATAAATAAAAAATATATGCTTAAAGCCTACTTCGTATCCATATGAGAAAAGGGTATTTGTGCTAACTGTGCAATTTATTAGAAGTGTGTTTTAAATTAAATGAGTGCAAAAACAAGGTGGGGCCTATCTTTCAAATGAAAAAAAAATAACAAAGAGAACAATCACACAATGATAAAAACACACGAGAACACCATTCTCTTTTCATTTAGGATCATAGTTGACTTTAATTAGTTTAGGTGTGAAAACAAAATAATTTTGGGTTGAAGCCATTTCAAGAAATATGATTTTTTTTTTTAGTTAAAATAGATTCTAAAAAAACTTGATTTTTAATAAAACATCTAAACAATATTTGGTGTCATCTTGAGAACATAATGAGGTTCCATATAAGAATATCTTCAAGATATATCAACACCTTCAACTTGAAAATATTTAATAATAATAATCAAACCCACAACACATTATATGATGGAAAACCATTAATATTCTCCCCTGTTTTAATGATGGAAAACCATTAATATCTTTGCAAGATAAATATGTTACATGTAAATGATAATGAGATGCAAAAACTCCTTTAAACACAATATACATTCAACACTTGACAAAAATCAACACATATATAAGCATATTTTTAAAATAACATATAAGCATTCAAGACAACAAGATTAAAACGTATAACTAAAGAGCAATTGAGCAAACAAAGCTACCTAATAGTTATTAAATACTAAAATTAAGTTCATAACTAATTAAAATTAAAATTTAGAGCTATCATATAAACTTACCAAACTACTGAAAAATATGCTTTTATCAGCATATATATAAAAATCTACTCCTTTTATCAGCATATATATATATATATATATATATATATATATATATATATATATAGAGAGTTAGCATGATACGCGAATGTATTTGTTATTATACTAAATATAGCAAACTTTCCTAAAAAATATTATTTAGCTACCTTGATCATTGAATTTCTCTATTTAGACCACCTTTCAAGGCTCATTAAAACGGTATTTGAGTTAGCATGAGACATCAATTATGAAAGTGATATGATCCATGTACACATAACACATTTGTTTTTTAAGCTTAATTGATCTTATTCATTTTCTAGCTCTTTATATACTTATGTATCCATTTGTTTGTCATCATTATTTCACACCACTTTGTCTTTCTCTTCCCAACTTAGGGTAATTGATCATATAATTATTGAAATATTTTTTTAGCCTTACTCTTTATAACTACCATATCAAGTCACATATTTATAATATATATTTGGCATTGTGGTAGCTTTTGCGTTTGCAATTTGAAAAAAAAGGTTTAAAAAAAGCACTTTTAATTGCTACTAGTTGGATTTAAATATATGTTTAGTTAAAAATATTGTTGATAATCATGTTGAATAAAAAGAAATTAATAGATATTTGGATAAAACTCCTATTGAAATTGATGTTGAATAAAAAAACAGTTAAAAAGTACTTGGTTTAAACTACGGTTGAAAATGTTGTTGATAATAAAATGAATAAAACTGACATGTAGTAATTTCATAACTTCAAATTATATAAGAAGTATACTAATAATAAATATACCAATTGCAAAATTGGTCCAAATAAGAATGTAAGCATTATTATTATGTATAAATGTCACGAAATATAAATTAGTTTTATTATCCCGTTAAACTAGCTTCACTTCCATAAAAACAAAATTATCCATTCAAGATGGTTTATGGTTTGCATAACTTTGTCAACGTGGCATGAAATTGGTTAAAATCTCATTAGCAATAAAATTTGGATGGCAATCAAATTCTACAAATACATGATTATCTTGAGACTTTCTTCTAATGTAGTCACGTAGTGCCATTGATACATCTGCAATTTGAACTTGTGTTTTGTAAGGATAAACAAGCATCTTTTTTCAAAATTCTTCATGATGAGGATCAGCCCAACACCAAGCGTAATCATGCCAGCGACCCATTGGAGGTGCCAATTACAAGAGCTAGGGCAAAGAAGCTTAAAGAAGTATTGAATGGGCTTGTACATAATATATGGAGCAAGATGGACCTAGAGGAGCTTGAGAGATCTAAGGAGCATGAAGGACAACCTCTAATTCATCTAATTCAGGTCCAAGAAGAGCCCAATTCTCCTAATTAAGTAAGGAAGTCGGCCAGCTCTTATTCCTAAAGAGGGGAGGATTATTTAGTGTTTTTCCTAACCTGGGAAGGAAAGTAATTAAATCACCAAAAAATGAGGAAATTTGCTTTGTTATTTGTCCAAGTTATACATGGAAATCCAAGCTAATCAAGGAAAAGAAAGGGGCGGCAGCAAGGAAACCAAATCAGATTAATTAGCTTTTATTTTTCTCAAGTTATATGTGGGGAAACAATACTAGACTGATATGAACCTCGTGATCACGTGGTCATGCAATCCACAATCAAGATTGAGATCTGATCTCGAAAAGCTGAAATAGGTTTGATAGGAGTGTGACACAATAGAAACCTGCTCCAAGGCACCAACACTATTTGGATTGAGTAGAATGACGTCACGAAGCCAGTTAATCTTTGATAAGTCAGATTCAGTTCGTTCAAGAACTGAAGAATGCAAGAATCACTCTCAAACGTTAAAACTAAAAAATTCAGAAGGAATAATCATCCTAAGCTGCCGAAATTTAGGTTACATGTGTTTAAATAGTTCTTAAAAGTAACCCTAATGGATCTACCCTTGTGGGCTGAACTGACCCCATACAAAACTGACCAAAAAACCCTAAACTGAAAAGCCCATAACCTGATCCAAACAAGCCTTGGATCCTAGCTCAAAAAAAAGTTTTAATGAAGCCCAAACATGAAAGAAAATAATAAAAATAACTAATTTGTCATTAAATACCACTAGCCCTTCTTTCCTTGTGTAGCTAGGATGAATAAGGAATCCTTATAAGAAAAGAATTCTGAAACATTAATGAATCCTTGCCACGCTTGAAGATTATATTGCAGCTCATTAAAGATCCTTGTGGAACTAGGAAATTCCCAAAACTAGCTGTCACATCCTTGTAGGAAAAAAATCCTAACCAAATAGGAAGTCCACAAGTCAAATGAAAGTAAATAACAAAATTTGTAAAGTCTCTGTTGACCAGTATTGCGGTGCCTTCCCAAACATGTCTGAAGAGTCCACATAAAATTTTAGCCCGATCCACCGGTTGGATTGAGAATTATGACTGTTTCCGTAAACCTGAACTGTTGCGCTTTTTACGCCAAAATCCGAATCTGACCTTACTTGGGTCGTATTACAAACCCGAAACACACTTAAATAAATATAAGAAATAACAAAACATGATATTATGCTATTAATAAAACCAAAAGACACACATTCTTACAAACTAAGGCTTAAATTGTAGTTGTGATTGTGGCTCACATCTTTATGAAAAACTGTCAATCATGATTTGCATGATGCACGTCTCTATTAGGATACGTTTCAAGAGTCAATAGAAGATTATCTAAAGACTCTCTATGTTTTGAAATAAATCCTACCTTTTGACAATTTTCACAGGTTTTATAGAATGCATGTGTGTCATTGAACATAGTGGGCCAACAGAATCCACTTTGTAAGATTTTTACAGCTGTCGTTTTTTATGAGAAATGACCCCTACGTGCCTCAGAATGACAAAGTTTAAGACACTACTTACCTAATTGTCGAAATACATTTTTGAAATATTTGATCAGGACAATATTTGAATAAGTAAGGGTCATCCTAATAAACGTTCTTCACTTTGTTCAAGAACTTTCTTTTGTCTTGGGTACTCTAGTGAGCAGGCAAATATCCTGAAGCAAGAAAATTGACACAATTAGCGAACCAAGGCATTGATCTAAGAGAAAGTAAGGATTCGTCAGGAAAGTAATCATCGATTGGTGTGATATGAGATGTTGAATCTATTGTCAATTTTGACAAATGATCCGCAACAATATTGTCGGTGCCTTTCTTGTCTTCAATTTCTTTCTGTTTTAAAGTTTCAAAGATTTCAGAATCGTGATTGACTTCCCTTTGTTTGGTCATGTCATGAGAAAATGGAAGTACTGGTGGGGAATCAGTCTTTTCTGTGCAATGTTCAGGTTTAACCCATTCCTTACCCTCAGAGAAAGGTAAGGTTCAAGAATGGGTTTTTCAATAATTTTACCGCTGTGGAGAGTAATGATTGATTGGACTTGATCCATGTGTTGGCTTCCGGAGCTGCTTGCACTTGAATTGTATTGCCCTTTGGGATTTTGCTGTGGTTGAGATGGAAACTTACCTTTCTCCTGAAACTGAGAGTAGATGAATTTTGCAAGAGTATCTTTAAAATCTGTCATGGTTTGAGCAAGTTAAGTGTTGAATGCCTCTTGCTTTTCAATAAATGCATGCAATGTTTCCTCAATATTTCTTCTAGGAGGGGGAACATAAGGAGGTGCATATCCATGAGAATTTTGAAAATTATGATGTGCTTCAAATGATGGCTGTGAATTTTGTGCATTATTGTTACTACTCTTCCAACTGAAATTTGGATGATCTCTCCAACCAGGGTTATATGTTTGTGAGTATGGATTCTGATTTGGCCTTTGGAAACTGTTTAAAGCATTGGCTTGTTCATGGAGACATTCCTTGAAAGAAGGCAAAGTTGGACAATCATTGGTTGAGTGTTCATTAGTTTCACAAATTTGACATACCATTTCTTGAACAGATTTCAATTGACCACTCCTTTTCAATTCTAGTGCCTCGACTTTTCTCGCTAAAGATGCAAATTTGGCTTGGAGGTCATGATCTTCCCTAAGGTTGTACATACCTCCACTAGATGTATGAGGTTAAGTTTTACCTGATGCCTTGCACGTACCTGTAGTGTCCTAATTTTGAGCATTTTCAGCTAACAAGTTCATGTATTCCATTGCTTCATCAGAGTCTTTGTCTTCAAAAGTTCATGCTACAATTTAAGTCATTATAAGTGTTACAAACTTCTTTAAATTCTCTCAAATGCAAGTATGGATTTTCTAGATCTAAGCCATGAAAAGAAGGTAAAAGTTGAATAATGTCTAGTTTAAAATTGAAGTGAGATGCATCAGGAGGGAAAGCTATACATGAGGGTGCACTTGTTCTTGTTGGATTCATATGATCTCTAAGTGTTCTAACTCGATTATTCTTATTATGAAGCGACCGATTATCCTCTTCAGCCATGTTTTCTGAAAATGATGAGGATTTCCTAGAAAGTCTACCACTTAATGTGCGTGACCAAACTCTCATGCAAGTGCAAAATGAAGAAAAAGAAAAAGAAGAAACAAAAATTAGAAAGACAATAAAAGTGAAAAGAAAAATAAAATAAAATATATAATTTATATAGTAACTTACCTCCCCAGCAACGACGTCAAAAACTTGATACGACCGAAAGATTGATGTCTTCTCCCAAGTGTAGGAGTGTCGAAATAATAAATAACTCGGCAAAATCGGGATCGAACTACGTAATCACGAGGTTTGCATCACCAAGTTTCCCACCTAAAGACTACTTCAACCTAGTTTGGGATATAGACCATAACCAAATTCACTTCTAAAGTTTATGTAGCAAGGGCAACACGTAATGTTTCTTTTTCATGACAATATCACACATTCATCAGCATTGTTAAAAAGAACCTATTAATCACTACTATCTTCATGAAGGTCTTTCTTTCTTATTTTCTTCTAAGATGGTCGAAGCCGATGTCACTTTGCTAATAAGCATACTTTGAGTTCTTCATTTGATATCATCAATTCTCTTACATTATAACATGTCATAAGGTGTTATAAGGCAATTGACACTAGGGCTGAGCGTTTCCGGTTTGGTCCGGTTTTGAATCAAAATAAACAACCAAACCGATTTTATTTTTTTTTAATTTTTTGAACCGAACCGAACCGAAAACCAGTTCAAACCGATTAATTTCGGTTCGGTTCGGTTCGGTTTTTTTTCTCCCAAACCGGTTCAAACCGAAATTATTCCAACTTGTTCACAGTCCCAAAAAAATCCCTAATCCCTGCGTCGAAGAAGGCAACTAAAAATCCTCCTTGTTTGGGCATTTTGATGCTCTGTGCCCCGACCGCCCACAATTAAAACAAGAGCTTCCAAATCCAAAGCTTCTGCTACGCATAATAAATAAAAGATGTCATGTTTGTTTGTTGAAACTTGTATGAACAAATTGTCCAAACTAGCAGCCACACAAGCCAGCAAAAGATAACAGGGAAAAAAAAGAGGGGGAATGAAAGGAAAAAAAACCCACAACTTGGCACTTACCCATATCATGCATGCACCCCATAAAGCTTGTAACTTTAGGTTTACAAAGAGTAAAGGGAGAGGAGAAAAATCAAAGCATAGGAGATATGCAGAGAAGGGGGGCTAAAAGGGATATGCAAAGAAAGGGGAGGGAGGGATATGCAGAGAAGGGGAAGGGGGGGCTAAATGGAGGGAGGGATATGCAGAGAAGGGGGGCTAAAGAGAGGGAGGGATATGCAGAGAAGGGGAAGGGGGGCTAAATGGAGGGAGGGATATGCAGAGAAGGGGGGGCTAAAGAGAGGGAGGGATATGCAGAGAAGGGGAAGGGAGGGCTAAAGGGAGGGAAGGGGCGGCTGATGGCTAAAGTGATTTTAGGGTTAGAAAATGTTGTATTTATACTTACTTTTTTTTTTAAGTGTTGGCTGGTTGAACCGGTTCGGTTCGGTTCGGTTCAATCGGTTTCAGACTTTAGAAACCGAAACCGAACCGAACCGGAATTTTTTTGCGATTTTTTAATCGGTTAATTCAGCTTTTTTTTTCGGTTCGGTTTTTTCGGTTAATTTTTTTCTGGTTTTCTCGGTTTAATCGGTTTATCGGTTTTTTTGCTCACCCCTAATTGACACGACCAAAAGATTAATGTCTTCTCCCAAGTGTAGGAGTGTCGAAGTAATAAATAACCTGACAAGACCGGGGTCAAACCACAGGGAGGTTAACTATATAAATAAATAATAATAATAATAATAATAATAATGATGATGATGGTGATGGTGATTTGTTAAAGAGGACTTTGAGATGTAAGATTAATGTGATGATTAAACAATGATAAAAATGGTTGTCAAGGTTAGAGGATCTACTAATAGTATTTCAAATAAGTATAATATAAACTCTTTTTATTACTCAACTGAAAACCACACACAAAGGAGGTTCCAATCGGATGATTTGTCATTAATAGCTCATTATAAATTATTAACATGATCATATTAATTATCTTATTTAAGTAACACCAAACTTTTAAATATTGTCAGGAATTTATGATGCTAACTTATGTGAACAACAAATCAAGTTCCTTTCATAGCATAAGTGTAGGTTATACCATACGGTTGGCTATGAAAGTGCCAAACATTTGTTGTACCAAGTGTTATACAACATAAATTTAGATTAACCTAGGTATTAAAAATTAATAAGATAAAAATGATAAGACATGTTAATAACAAGTTGTTTAGGATATAATCATTGAAATCCATATTGAGTTTATATTATACTTATCTTAACACCATTAGTGAAACCTTTTCACCTTGACATAATAAATTTAGCTAAACATAATGAAGAAGAGAAACATAAATAAACAAGAAGAGAACATGGTTATCTAAGTATAGTAAAGGAAATGAAAGGCATAAATAAGAGATTAATGAAAGCAAAACTTAAGCATTACAAAAATATAAAGAAAGAGAGCAAGAACATGATCTTGATCTGAAAACCAAGATGCCTAAATGCATGGCAAATGCCTCCTTTTATAGGCCAAAATTCAGAAATATTCATTTGATGACTAATTGTTGAGTGGGTGGCCACCTCTTGACTTGGTAACAATCCTTATCTTCTTGTCTGCAGAAAACGTCATTGCTAACATTATAATTTGAACATATAGTCTTCATGAAAGTTCTGGGAAATGTCTCAGATTTCCAACAAAACCAGAATGAGGTCATTTGGACTTCTAGAACTCGAGATATGGGCTGAACACTGAACAGTGTCTGGGCTGCAGGACAGATTTCGACTTCTCTGTTGTTGCTACAATTTGAACTTGAAAATTGTCCTTTTGAATCTTGGACTCTCATGAAAGTTTTAGGTCTATGTTTGAGCTTTCTATCCATATAAACCAGACCTAAATCCAAGTTCTACAGCTCCAGATATGATCCAATAACCATGTTCCAATTTGAATTCAACTAGCACCTATTTTCTAAGCTTAGCCCTCTCTTTGTCTTCTCAATTTCAGTAGTTAAACTCATCAATCAATCCTTTGATTTATGTGATAGGTCTGCATTTAAAATGAACATTTACCATAAATTAAAGGTATATTATATT
>Ga0307515_10014818_pt1 | contig 14420 bp, 10 predicted proteins | sample 17_EM_MG_FD_194513 | JGI IMG/M metagenome (GOLD analysis project Ga0307515, IMG submission 194513) | Populus trichocarpa ectomycorrhiza microbial communities from riparian zone in the Pacific Northwest, United States - 17_EM | ecosystem: Host-associated > Plants > Roots > Unclassified | place...
CCAGGGACGCCAGGTCCAAACTCACGGTACCAATTCGAAGCGGTGGGATCACACGCCTCAACGCCTTGAGGGGTGGATCAGTGACGCTCCACACCGATTCCAATGCCGCCGACGCCCCTCGGCCCGGCTGCCACCGACGCCCGTACTGCAGCACCGCACCCAGGACGAACCGGGCCAGCAGGGTCAGGAAGAACACATAGAGCAGCAGATAGATGATCTGAAACACGATCGAAAGCACGACAGGCGAGTCCCTCGTTAGGGTCAACTCTGGTTGAAGAAACCGCCCTCAGCGATCTTGGCCTTGTCCTCGGCTGTGACCTGGACGTTGGCCGGTGAGAGCAGGAATACCCGGTTGGTCACGCGCTCGATCGTACCGCGCAGACCGAATGCCAACCCGGCGGCGAAGTCAACCAGTCGGCGGGCATCCCCCTCATCCATCTCGGTGAGATTGATGATCACCGGTACGCCGTCGCGGAAGTGCTCGCCGATCGTGCGTGCCTCACGGTACGTAGTCGGGTGCAGCGTGGTGATCTGGTACCGCTGGTCCTCCTCGACGACCCGCTGGTGCACCTGGGTCTGCGGCGCGAGCGCGAGGTTGTCGCGCGTGGAGTAGGCCGGCTCGGCGGCGGGCGCCGGCGTCCGGGGGATGATCGGGCTGACGCTGGCGCGCTCCTGGCGCACCGGCCGGTCCCGGTCGAGGCGGGCGGCCTCACGCTCCAGACGGCCACTGCGCTCCTGCCGGGGCCGCGGCGCGGGCGCCTCCTCGACGTCGTCCTCCTCGTCGGCGAACTCGTCGGCGTAGCGGTAACCGGAGTCGCGGTCCCGGTCACGGCCCCGCTCACGCTCGCGGTAGCTGCCGCCCTCGCGGTAGCGGTCGTCGTACTGGTCGTCCTCTTCCACGAGGCCGAGCCACACACCTGCCTTGCGCAGTGCGCTCATGACCCCACCAGCCCCTGCTGCTCGGCGCCGAACCGCTCGTCCATGCCCCCACCTCCCGTCCGCTGTGCGGCCCGCGCCCCCTCGGCGTGCCGCGTCCCCCCTTGCACGGAAACCGCGATCGTTAAACATGATCACGGTCCGTTGCGACGCTGCGTCGTCGGGCGCGTCTGCCGAGGCACGTCGCGCGTAAACAACACGTATGTAGTTTGCTGCCCGCCGCAAGGCTACCGCAGCGTGTTTCGCATCCCGAGCAAAGAAGTACCGATCCGTACGTGTGTCGCGCCGTGCCGTACGGCCTGCTCAAGGTCGCCGCTCATGCCCGCCGAGACCACCGTCGCGTTCGGATGACCGGCCCGCAGCCGGTCCGCGAGCGCGGCCAGTGTCGCGAAGGCCCGCTCGGGCTCCCAGCCCAGCGGCGCCACCGCCATCACGCCGCTCAGCCGCAGCCCCTCGGCCTGGTCCACCGCCGCCGCCACCCGCCACAGGTCCCGATCGGGATCGGCGCCGTCCGCGACCGCGCCGCCCCGCTCCGGGTCACCGTCGATGCTGACCTGCACCAGCACGTCGAGCGGGCGCTCGCGGAGCCGCGCCGCGGCCGAGGAGAGCGCCCCGGCCAGCCGCGTCGAGTCCACGGATTCCACCACGTCGGCGTACGTCACCACCGATTTGGCCTTGTTGCGCTGCAATTGGCCGACAAAGTGCCAGCGCAGCGCGGCCTCCACGGCCGCCGCCTTGGCGGCGGCCTCCTGGTCCTTGTTCTCGCCGACGTCGGTGACGCCGAGCCCGGCGAGCAACGTGACGTCGCTCGCCGGGTAGGTCTTGGTCACCGCGACCAGGGTCACCGAACCCTGGTCCCGGCCCGCCGCCGTGCAGGCACGCCCGATCCGCCGGCGCACCTCGTCCAGCGAGGCCGCCAGTTCGTCGCGGCGTGCCTCTAGGTCCAAGCGCTCAAGAGCCGTTCTTCAGGAAGTCCGGCACGTCAACGTCGTCGAAGAGCACCCGGCGCGGCGGCGGGGTGGTCGCGGCGGGCGGCGGCGTCACCGGCACCGGCACGGTCGGCGCCACCACGGGCGGGGACGCCGGCTGCGGCACCTTGCGGGTGGGCTCGGCCGGCTTGTACGAGGGCGTGCCCCCGTCGAAGCCCGCGGCGATGACGGTGACCCGTACCTCGTCACCCAGCGCGTCGTCGATGACGGCGCCGAAGATGATGTTGGCGTCCGGGTGCGCCGCGTCGGTGACCAGCTGGGCCGCGTCGTTGATCTCGAACAGTCCCAGGTCGGAACCGCCGGCGATGGAGAGCAGCACGCCGCGCGCGCCGTCCATGCTCTGCTCCAGCAGCGGGCTGGAGATCGCCTTCTCGGCCGCCTCGACGGCGCGGTTGTCGCCGCGCGCGCTGCCGATGCCCATGAGCGCGCTGCCCGCGCCGCTCATCACGCTCTTCACGTCGGCGAAGTCCAGGTTGATCAGACCCGGCGTGGTGATCAGGTCGGTGATGCCCTGCACGCCGGAGAGCAGCACCTGGTCGGCCTGGCGGAACGCGTCCATCATGCTGATGCCGCGGTCGCCGAGCGCGAGCAGCCGGTCGTTCGGGATCACGATGAGCGTGTCGCACTGGTTGCGCAGCTCGTCGATGCCCTGCTCGGCCTGCACCTGGCGGCGCTTGCCCTCGAAGGAGAACGGCCGGGTGACCACGCCGATGGTCAGCGCGCCCAGCTTGCGGGCGATGTTGGCGACCACGGGCGCGCCGCCGGTGCCGGTGCCGCCGCCCTCGCCGCAGGTCACGAAGACCATGTCGGCGCCCTTGAGCACTTCCTCGATCTCGTCGCGGTGGTCCTCGGCCGCGTTCTTGCCGACGTCCGGCTGCGCGCCGGCGCCGAGGCCGCGGGTGAGTTCACGGCCGACGTCGAGCTTGACGTCGGCGTCGCTCATCAGGAGCGCCTGGGCATCGGTGTTGATCGCGATAAATTCGACTCCCTTGAGCCCAACCTCGATCATGCGGTTCACGGCGTTGACGCCGCCGCCGCCGATGCCGACGACCTTGATGACCGCAAGGTAGTTGTGCGGAGGTGTCATCGGGCTCAGCCTTCCCTTCAGGGTTGTGGGTGTCGAAGGCCCCAGCGGCCCGGCCAAAACCGCCATCGACATCCGCGCCGTACAAGGGAGGGCGAGGAAACCCTCACCCTCTACTAGAGGCTTAGTGTTATGTCAACTACTCAAACCTCTCGGGGCAACGTAAGCGGCCGACCGGCGACAACCAAGGACCGACGCGGCGTGTCGGCGTCCGCTTACGTGGCGAGTATCCGACTCAGCCGTAACCTAGGACGGAATGCGCCGTTCAGCAGCCTTTGTCCGGTTACCTGATTGTGACCACGTCCGGGGCGCTCACGTCGATCGTGCTGCCCTCGCGCTCCAGCAACGCGGTGGCCACCTGAGCCTTCGTCTCGCTCTGGGTCTCGTCGCCCCAGATCACCGTCCGGTCCTTCCGCAACCCCAGCCGGACCTGCGCGGGTGCCGGCACCGAGATCGACACGAGCTGCTCGCGCAGCTCGGCGGTCAGCGCGGAGAGCACGGTCAGGGCGGAGCGGGTGTTGATGTCGTCCGGGCCGGGCGCGACCAGCTGGGCCACCGGCAGTCCGGACGGGCGCCGCGAGACCGTGCGGAAGGCGACGCCTTCGGCGTCGATCAGGGTGAATTCCTCGCCGGTGGGCACGGCGGCGACCGGCGTGCGCTCCACGACCTGGATCACGACCGTCGAGGGCCAGCTCCGGGACACCACAGCGCGGCCGACCGCGGGCAGGGCCTCGATCCGGCCGCGGATCCGCTCCAGGTCGACGCCGGCCAGGGGCTGCTTCATCCGTACGGCCGCAGCCTGCTCCACCTGCAACGGCGTGAGCGAATCGGTGCCGACCACGTCGACCTGGCGCACGCCCAGCACCGACGTGCCGTACACGAGCCAGACCAGCGCCCCCACCACCAGCAGCGACCCCGCGGTCACCGCCCAGGGCAGCGCCGCGCGCAGCCGGCGCTGGCGGGCGCGGGCCATGAACCGCCGGACCGAGGTCGGCACGGCATCCGTGTCCGCCCGCACCAGCCGCCAGCTCCGCCCGCCACCGCCGCCACCGCTCATGTGCTCCCCGCCGTCAGGACTCGGCCAGCACGGCCAGCAGCTCGTCGCCCATCATCGAGATCGGCGGCGCGCCCATCGTGACCACGACGTCGCCGGGCCGGCTGCGCCGCACCACCTCGGCGGGCACGTCCTCCCACGAGGGCACGAAGATCTTGTGCTCCGCCGGCAGGTCGACCGCCGCGGTGAGCGCGACCCCGCCCTCGCCGGGACCACGCTGCTCGCCGGGGCCGAAGACCTCCATCACGATGACCTCGTCGGCGATGGCCAGCCCCTCGGCCAGCTCGGCCTGCAGGTCACGGGTGCGGTAGACCCGGTACGGCTGGAAGACCACCACCAGCCGGCCGTCGCCGGCCACCTCGCGCAGCGTGCGCAGGGCGGCCTTCACCGAGGTCGGGTGGTACGCGTACTCGTCGTAGACCCGGATCCCGGCGACCGTGCCCTTGCGCTCGAAGCGGCGCCGCACCCCCGGGAACGACGCGAGCGCCTCGGTGATCTTCACCAGCGGGATGCCGAGGCGCATCGCGGTCAGCACGGCCGCGGCGCCGTTGAGCCCCATGTGCCGGCCGGGCAGCGCCAGCACGATCTCGCCGAGCGGCTCGCCGTCGAGCGTGGCCTGGTAGCGCACCCCCTGCACGGACGAGACGACGTCGGTGATGCGCAGGTCGGCGCCCTCGGTCTCGCCGTAGGTGTAGACCGTCCGGCCGGCGGCGCGCAGCCCGGCGATCAGCTCATGCACCCCCTCGTCGTCGGCGCAGGTCACCACGAAGCCGTCCGGGTCGGTCAGCTCGGCGAACTCCAGGAACCCGGCCTTGAGCCCGGTCAGGTCGCCCCAGTTGTTGAGGTGATCGCCCTCGATGTTGGTGATGATCGAGACGTGCGGCCGGTAGATCAGGAACGACTTGTCGCTCTCGTCCGCCTCGGCCACGAAGTAGGTGCCGGAGCCGTGGTGACCGTTCGAGCCGGCCGCGGAGATCTCGCCGCCGATCACGAACGACGGGTCCTCGCCGGCGTGCTGCAGGATCACCGTCATGATCGACGTGGTGGTGGTCTTGCCGTGGGTGCCGGCCACCGCGATCGTGCGGCGCCCGGTCATCGCGGCGGCCAGCGCCTCGGAGCGGTGCAGCACCCGCAGGCCGCGGCGGCGCGCCTCGACGATCTCGACGTGCTCCTGCGGGATCGCCGTCGAGTAGACGACCGTGTCCACACCGTCGAGGTTGGCCGCCTCGTGCCTCATGTGCACCGTGCCGCCGAGGGCGCGCAGCGCGGCCAGGGCCGGCCATTCCCGCAGCTCGCTGCCGGTGACCGGCACGCCGCGGGTCAGCAGCAGCCGGGCCAGGCCGCCCATGCCCACGCCGCCGATGCCGATGAGGTGGACGGTGCCCAGCTCCTCGGCGGTCAACTTCCCGGCCGGCGTCAGCTCCGCCGTGTTCACAGGACCACTCCCCTAGTCTTTGGTCTGCCTGTCATCTGGCAGCTCATGGGCGGGCCACTGCCTCGCACACGAAGTCCAGCAATGCCTCGTCGCCGTCGCGCCGGCCGTAGCCGCCCGCGGCGGCGCCCATGGTGGCGAGCCGCCGCGGATCCCGGGCGAGCGGGATGATCGTGCGCTCGATCCACTCCGGGGTCAGCTCGGCGTTGTCCACCAGCAGCCCGCCGCCGGCGTCGACCACGGGCAGCGCGTTGCGCTTCTGCTCCTGGTTGCTGTGCGGGTACGGCACGTAGATCGCCGGCATCCCGATCGCCGTGGTCTCGGCGACCGTGATCGCCCCGCCGCGGCAGAGCATCAGGTCGGCGGCGGCGTAGCCCAGCTGCATGTCCGACAGGTACGGCACCACCACGTACGGCACCGGCAGGTCGCTGGGCACCTCGAACGGGTCGTTCCGCCCGCCCTGCACGTGCAGCACCTGGATGCCCGCGTGTGCCAGCTTCTTGGCGGCACCGGCCACGGCCAGGTTGATCGTGCGGGCGCCGGAGGAGCCCCCCGAGACGAACAGCACCGGCAGGTCGGGGCGCAGTCCGAAGTGGGCCAGCGCCTGCGGGCGCAGCGCCTGCCGGTCCATCCGGGCGATGGCGGTGCGCAGCGGCACGCCCACCACCCGGGCGTCGCGCAGCGACTCGGCCTGCTGCGGCTGGGTCGGGAACCCCACCGCGATGTTCTTGGTGAACTTCATGCCCATCCGGTTCGCCACGCCCGGCGGCACGTTGACCTCGTGGATGACGATCGGCAGCTCGCGCCGCCAGGCCGCCAGGTAGGCCGGCACCGACACGTACCCGCCGAAGCCGACCACGACGTCCGCCTGCACCTCGTCGAGGATCTGGCCGGCCGCGTGCGCCGATTTGTACATCCGGTCCGGGGTACGCAGCAGGTTCAGGTTGATCGCCCGGGGCAGCTGGAAGGCCGGGATGACCCGCAGGTCGTAGCCGGCCGGCGGGATCAGCTCGTTCTCCATGCCCTTCGGGCTGCCCAGGGTGGTGATGCGTACCTCGGGGAAGTGGCGGCGCAGGGCGTCGGCGAAGGCGAGCAGCGGGTAGATGTGACCGCCGGTGCCTCCTCCGGCGAGCACGACCGACCGCAGCAGACCCATCACCGTCTCCTCTCGTCCCCCGCCCTCGCGGAACGACCCGGCCGCCGCGGCGGGGGGAGCGGCGGCAGCGGGGCCCAGAGTAGCCGTACCCACCGCGCGGGCGGACGGGCGTGCAGGGCCCGGGCGGCGTCCGGCTCGGCGCGGGCGAAGGAGGCGAGGATGCCGATCGCGGCCATCGTCACGACCAGGGCGCTGCCGCCGGTGGAGATGAACGGCAGCGGCAGCCCGGTGATCGGCAGCAGGCCGACCACCCCGCCGATGTTGATCACGGCCTGGGCCACCAGCCAGGTGGTGATGCCGGTCGCGGCCAGCCGGCGGAACGGGTCGTCCACCCGGCGGGCGATCCGGAAACCGGTGTACGCCAGCACCGCGAACAGCGCCAGGATGACCGTGCAGCCGACGACACCGAGCTCCTCGGCGACGACGGCGAAGATGAAGTCGTTGTCGGCGGCCGGCAGCCAGTTCCACTTCAGGGCGCCCTTGCCGAGCCCGACGCCGAACCAGCCGCCCTCGTAGATCGCCGAGCGGCCCTGCAGCATCTGGTAGCAGAAGTCCGACCGGCAGTCCTCGATCGGCTGGGCCAGCACCGTGATCCGGGCCAGCCGATAGTTCGCCTCGCCGACCGCGCCGGAGCCCGCGCCGCGCGACGCCGCCGCGATCAGCAGGCCGATGCCGGACAGGCCGAGCACACCGAGGGCGGCGAAGACCCGCAACCTTACGCCGGCGGCCCACAGCAGCCCCACCACGAGCGAGAGCAGCACCAGCATGGTGCCCAGGTCGTTGTAGCCGACCAGGACGAACAGCAGACCGATCATCGGGAACAACGGCATGGCCAGCTCCCGCCAATGGCCCAGCGCCGCGCCCTTGCGGGCGATGATGTCGGCGCCCCAGAGCACCACGCCGAGCTTGGCGAACTCGGACGGCTGGATCCCGATCGGGCCGATGTAGAGCCACAGCAGGTCGGCCTTCAGCGGGCCCAGGCTGACGGTGTTGGTGCCGGGCGCCGCAGTGAGCAGGTTGACCGCGCTCAGTGCCATCAACAGGTCCAGCAGGGCCAGCAGCACCACGGCCGCGCCGAGCACGTACTTGCCGAGGAAGCGCAGGGTGCCCGCGGGCAGCCGCTGGCAGGCCCAGAAGCCGACCAGGCCGAGCACGGCGAAGATCAGCTGCTTGCCGATGGCGGTGAACGCGCTGCCGTCCTCGGCGTACGCCTTGACGCTGGTCGCGGAGAAGACCATGGTCAGGCCGATCAGCAGCAGCAGACCGGAGCTGGCAAGCAGCAGGTAGTACGACGACAGCGGCCGGGCCAGCAGGCCGTGCACGGCGGGCAGCAGCTGCTGGCTCAGCGACTTCGGCCGGGCGGCGGGCGCGGCGGGCTGCACGGTCGCGGCCGGCGACACCGTGACCGCGGGCCGGGTATCTACCTTGTCGTCCGCCATGTTCACCATCATGGTGGCGCGACACGCCAGCACCGGGATGCGGGGCAGGCGTGTCGCGAGAGATCTATCCCATGACGGCGAGGAAGTCGCTGTAGAACAGGCCGAGGCCGATGGCGACGCAGATCCCGGCGACGATCCAGAACCGGACCACGATGTTGACCTCGCTCCAGCCCGCCAGCTCGAAGTGGTGCTGCAGTGGCGACATCCGGAAGACCCGCTTGCCGGTGGTCTTGAACGAGATGATCTGGATGACCACGGACATCGTGATGATGACGAACAGGCCGCCGATGATGATCGACAGCAGCGTCGTCCGGGTCGCCATGGCGAGGCCGCCGATCAGGCCGCCGAGGCCCAGCGCGCCGGTGTCGCCCATGAAGATCCGCGCCGGCGAGGTGTTCCACCACAGGAAGCCGACGCAGGCGCCGGCCGCCGCCGCCGCGATCAACGCCACCTCCAGCGGATCTCGCACCTGGTAGCAGTAGTTGTCCGGGTTCGCCGTGTAGGTCGTGTCGCCGCACCAGTGCCGGTACTGCCAGAACCCGATCAGCCCGTACGCGCCCAGCACCAGGATCGACGCGCCGGTGGCCAGGCCGTCGAGGCCGTCGGTGAGGTTCACGCCGTTGGACATCGACATGATGACGAAGACGAAGACCAGCACCGAGCCGACCTTGCCGACGTCGAGGAAGCTGATGTCGCGGATGAACGAGATGTGCTCGCTGGCCACGGTCTGCCCGTTGGTGCTGGGCACGTAGAGCGCCGCGACGCCCAGGCCGCCGCCGACCAGCAACTGGCCGAGCAGCTTGCCCTTCGCGCTCAGGCCGCCGGAGTGGCTCTTGCGGACCTTGAGGAAGTCGTCCAGGAAGCCGACCGCGCCGCAGAACACGAACAGTCCCAGCAGCACCAGCGCGGTCATCGTCGGGTTGACCTGGGCGATCTGCTCCGACGGCAGCGTGGTCAGGGCGACGTGGCCGGCCACGTACGCCAGCACGGTCGCGACGATGAACGCCACGCCGCCCATCGTGGGCGTGCCCTTCTTGCCCTGGTGGCTGGCCGGACCGAGGGCCCGGATCGGCTGGCCGGCCTTCAGCGCGGTGAACACCCGGATGGCGACCGGGGTGCCGAACAGCGAGATGATGAACGCGACCGCGGCCGCGACAATGACTGCCCTCACGGGCTTACCTCCTCGGCGGCCGCATCCTCGCGGAGCGCGTCGGCCACCTCCCACGTCCGGTACCGCGAACCCTTGACCAACACCACGTCGCCCGGCCGCAGGTCGCCCCGCAGCTCGGCGATGGCCGCGGCCTGATCGGCCGCGAGGAACCCCACGCCCTTCCAGGCCGGCACCGTTGCCGCGCCCTCGAGGATCGGGGCGGCGTTGCCCGCGACCGCGATCAGCCGGTCGACGCCCAACTCGGCGGCGAGCCGGCCGACGTCCTGATGCCCGGACGTCTCGTACTCGCCCAACTCGGCCATGTAGCCGAGCACGGCGGTCATCCGCCGCCCCCGCCCCAGCGCGGCCAGCGCACGCAGCGCCGCGGCGGTCGAGGACGGGTTGGCGTTGTAGGAGTCGTCGATGACGGTCACCCCGTCGGCGCGGTCGAAGACATCCATCCGGCGGCTGGAGACGATGCCGACCTCGCCGAGCGCGGCGGCCACGGCGGCGGGCGCCAGCCCGGCCTCCAGCGCGACGGCGGCGGCGGCGAGCGTGTTGCCAACCTGGTGGCGGCCGGTCACGGCAAGCCGCACCGGCGCCGACCCGGCGGGGGTGACCAGCGTGTACGCCGCCCGCCCGCGCTCGTCCAGCGTCACGTCGGCGGCCCGGACGGTCGCGTTCGCGGCCTCGCCCACCAGCACCACCCGGGCGGACGTCCGGGCGGCCATCGCGGCGACCAGCGGGTCGTCGGCGTTGAGCACCGCCACCCCGTCCTCGCCCAGCGCCTCGACCAACTCGCCCTTGGCCAGCGCGGTGCCCTCGACCGAGCCGAACTCGCCGAGGTGCGCCGCGCCGACGTTGAGCACCACGCCGATCCGCGGTCCGGCCATGTCAGTCAGATACCGGATGTGCCCGATGCCGCGGGCACCCATCTCCAGCACCAGGAACCGGGTCGACGGCGTCGCCTTCAGCACCGTGTACGGGAAGCCCAACTCGTTGTTGAGCGAGCCGGCCGGCGCGACGGTCTCGCCGAGGTGCGTCAGCAACTGCCCGATGTAGTCCTTGGTGGTGGTCTTGCCGGAGGAGCCGGTGAGCCCGACGATCGTCAACTCGCGCAGCCTGTCCACGACCACCCGGGCGAGCCTGGCCAGCGCGTCCAGCGGGTCCGCGACCACGACGCCCGGCTGCCCGGTGTCCCGGCTGCCCAGCACCCCGACCGCCCCGCCGGCGACCGCGGCCGCCGCGAAGTCGTGACCGTCCACCTGCTCGCCCGCGAAGGCCACGAAGAGGCCGCCCGGCAGCAGCGCCCGGGTGTCGTACTCGACCGGGCCGGTGACGGTCGCGGCCGGGTCGGCGTTGACCAGGCGGCCGCCGGTGATCGCGGCGATCTCGTCCAGCGTCATGCGGATCAAGCGGCACCGCCCGGGCGCGCGGCCAGCGCGGCGGCCAACTCGATCCGGTCGTCGAACGGCAGCATCTGGCCGTCCACCTCCTGGCCTCGCTCGTGTCCCTTACCCAGCACGGCCACGATGTCGCCGGGGCCGGCCAGCCGTACCGCCTCGTCGATCGCGGCCCGGCGGCCCGCCACCTCAATGATCTTCGCCGGGGTGCCGGCCTGCTCGGCGCCCTGCCGGACCGCGGCACGGACCGCGGCCGGGTCCTCCGTGCGCGGGTTGTCGTCGGTCACGATGACCAGGTCGGCGCCGCGCGCGGCGGCCGCACCCATCAGCGGCCGCTTGCCGCGGTCGCGGTCGCCGCCGGCGCCGATGACACAGAGGACGTGCCCGCGGCGGGCCGTGGCCAACTCGCGCAGCGCGGCGAGGGCGGCCACGATCGCGTCGGGCTTGTGCGCGTAGTCGACGACGCCGAACACATCGCCGGGCGCGTCGACCCGCTCCAGCCGGCCCGGCACGCCCGGGCAGGCGGCGATGCCGTCGGCCGCGACCTGCGGGTCGAGGCCGGCCGCGACCAGCGAGGCGAGGGCCAGCAGCGCGTTGGCCACGTTGTGCCGCCCGGGCAGGGCCACGCCGGCCCGGACCGCGCCGCCCGGGCCGTGCGCGGTAAAGCGCTGACCGGCCGCGTCGCCCACGATGTCGCTGGCAGACCAGGTCGCCGCCGGGTCGCCGGCGGCCGAATAGCTGATCGTGGCCGGCTTGTACAGCGGCCGCAGCGCCGGATCGTCGGCGTTGAGCACCTCGAAGCGGCACCGGCCGTCGAACAGCTTCGCCTTCGCCGCGAAGTAGTCGTCGGCGTCGGCGTGGAAGTCCAGGTGATCGAGGCCGAAGTTGGTGTACCCGCCGACCGCGAAGCGGACCCCGCCGACCCGGCCCATGGCCAGCGCGTGGCTGGACACCTCCATCACGACGGCGCTGACGCCGCGCTCCACCGCCGCGGCGAGAATCGCGTGCAGGTCGGTGGCCTCCGGGGTGGTCCGCACGCTCTGCACGACCAGGTCGCCGAGGCGGGTCTCCACCGTGCCGATCAGCCCGGTGGTCAGCCCGGCCGCCTGCAGCCCCGACTCGACCAGGTACGCCGTCGAGGTCTTGCCGGCGGTGCCGGTGAGTCCGATGACGGTGAGCCGGTCGGTGGGGTTGCCGTAGATCTCGGAAGCGGCCGTGCCGAGCACCGCGCGCGGGCTCTCGACGACGAGCACCGGCAGCCCCGCCGCGACGGCCGCGTCGTGCCCGGCCGCGTCGGTCAGCACGGCGACGGCACCCGCCGCCGCGGCGCCCGCGACGAACTCGGCGCCGTGCCGGTGCGCGCCCGGCAGTGCGGCGTACAGGTCGCCGGGATGGACCTCGTTGCTGGCGTGGGTCACGCCGCTGACCTCGGTGTCTGCACCGACCAGCCGAGCGTCGATGAGGGCCGCGAGGTCGGCCAGCCGGCGGGGCCGGACGGTATGGGGACGGGGAATGCCGGACACGGCGTCAGACCCTACCCGGTGTCCCGGGCCCGACTGCGAACGCCATCCGCGCGCGCCTACTGCTTCAGCTTGAAGGTCGGCGGCTTCGTGCCCGACGGCGGCACCCGGAAGTGCAGCAGCGTGGCCGCCATCATCTGGCTGAAGGCCGGCGCGGCCACGTCGCCGCCCGTGCCGTCGGGCACGTCGGCGAAGACCCCGATCACGAAGCGCGGGTTGTCGGCCGGGGCCATGCCGATGAACGAGCCCGCGTTGTGGCTCGTGTACTGGCCCTCGACCAGCATCTTGCCGGTGCCCGTCTTGCCGGCCACCCGGTAGCCGTCGACCGCCGCGCGGGTGCCGGTCGCGCCCTTCGCGTCGACCACCGCCTCCATCATCCCGCGCAGCTTGCTCGCCGTCTCCGGGCTGAGCACCTCGTGGGTCTCGGGCGCGGCGGCCGGCGTGACCGTGCCGTCCTTGCCGGAGATGGTCGCCTTGATCAGGTGCGGCTGGATGTAGGTGCCGTCGTTCGCGATCGCCGCATAGCCCGCGGCCATCTGGAGCAGCGTGGCGTCGACGCTCATGCCGATCGGCACCGAGCCGGACGCGGAGCCGCTCCACTCGTCGGGCGCCAGCAGCTTGCCGGACGCCTCGCCCGGCATGCCCTCGTTGGTCGCCCGGCCGAGGCCGAACTTCTGCTGGTACTCGTACAGCTTCTCCTTGCCGAGCTTGTCGGCGATGCGGATGGTGCCGACGTTCGACGAGTACGCGAGCACGCCCGGGATGGTCAGCTTGGTGCCCGCGTCCTGCCGGTGCGTATCCGCGAACGTGTAGCCGCCGCGCTCCAGCGCCGGTCCCACGGTGATGAGCGAGTCGGGCGTGATGAGGCCCTCCTGCATTGCCGCGCCGATCGTGAAGGCCTTGTGGGTGGAGCCCGGGTCGGAGATGACGCTGGTCGCCACGTCGTCGCGCTCGGTCGGCTTGAAGTCGAACGGCTTCGCCGCGTTGTACGTCGGGTAGCTGGCCTGGGCCAGCACCTCGCCGGTCTGTGCGTCGAGGACGACCGCGGCGGCGACCGTGGCGTCGCTCTTCTCCATCTGCTGGCTCAGGACCCGCTGCACCTGGAACTGCAGGTCGCGGGCGATGGTCAGCTGGATCGACGAGCCGGGCGCGGGCGCGGTGTAGCTGTTGAAGCCGCCGGGGATCTCCTTGGCCAGCTTGCCCTTCTCGACGTCGGGGTTGCCGATCTCGAAGACCCGCACGCCGTCGGTGCCGCGCAGCAGGTCGTTGTAGCGGGCCTCGATGCCCTCCAGGCCGGAGTGGTCCTCGCCGGTGAAGCCGATCAGGTTGGCCGCGAGGTCGGCGCCCGGCACGTCGCGGCGCTCGTCCAGGTCGGAGTTGATGCCGGCCAGGTTCATCGCGGCGATCTTGTCGGCCACCGCGATGTCCACGCCGCGGGCCAGGTATTCGAAGCGGGACGCGCCGCCGCCGGGACGCTTCTTTTTCGCCATCAACTGGATCAGCCTGGACGGCGCGAGGCCCAGCAGCGGGGACAGCTTGGCGGCCACGGCGGCCGGGTCCGTGACCATCTCCGGATCCGCGTAGATGTAGCGCGCCGCGACGCTGTGCGCGAGCACCTCGTTGGAGCGGTCCAGGATGGCGCCGCGCGGCGCGGGCAGCACGACCTTGGTGAGCCGGTTCTGCCGCTGCTCCAGCAGGCTCTGCGCGGACGCGGGGGTGTCGGCGACCTGGAGCACGACCAGCCGTACCCCGATCGTCGCGAACAGGGCAAGCGCCAGCACCGTGCCGAGCCGCAGCCGCCGGGTGCCGTTGGCCAGCTTCGGCGGCTCGGCCGGGATGATGGGCGCGGGCCGCCGGGCGCCGGGCCGCGCGGGCGGTCCGGCCTTGGCGAGTCGTTCGCCCGCGGCCCGTCGTGGTCCGGGCGGTGCCGCGACCCTGCGCTCGCGTCCGGCCCGGGCATTTGCTTCGGTACGGGCGGAAGCCGCTCCGCGGCCGTCGGTACGGGTGGACGCCGTTCCCCGGCGAGGGTTCGCGGTGGCCCGGGATCGGCCGGCGCCCGCCGTGGTGCGGCCGGTCCGGCGCGGCGCCTCGTCCCACTCGTCCTCATCGGCCCGTCCGCGCGTGGCCCGGCCCCTCGGCTCGCGCTCCCGCTCCGGCTTGTCCCGACCCGACCTATCCCGACCTGACCTGTCCTGGCCCGACCTGTCCTGGCCCGACCTGTCTCGGCTCTGCTTCTCCGTGCCGGCGCGCTGCGTCG
>Ga0307515_10014819_pt1 | contig 14420 bp, 14 predicted proteins | sample 17_EM_MG_FD_194513 | JGI IMG/M metagenome (GOLD analysis project Ga0307515, IMG submission 194513) | Populus trichocarpa ectomycorrhiza microbial communities from riparian zone in the Pacific Northwest, United States - 17_EM | ecosystem: Host-associated > Plants > Roots > Unclassified | place...
AGTGGTGGCTGCCGATGCGCTGGACCAGAAGGTCGCCGAGATCGTCGCGCTGCTGGTCGCCAACGGCCCGGCCGCGGTGAAAGCCTGCAAGCGGCTGGTGCAGGACGTTGCCGGCCGCCCGATCGACGCCGCGCTGCGCGAAGAGACGGCGCGCCGCATCGCCGACATCCGCGCCAGCGACGAAGGCCGCGAAGGCGTCGCCGCGTTCCTCGGCAAACGCGAGCCGTCGTGGCGCTGAAGCGCTGGCTGGCCGGCCTGCTGGCGGGCACCGCGCTGCTCGCGGCGGCGCAGACCGTGCCGCCCGCCGAGCCGATGGCGCTGGACCTGCGTGAAGAGCTGCAGCGTTTCCCGGTGACGGTGAAAGACCTGTACGGCCGCGAGGAGACGCGGCAGATCCCGCTGACGATCTTCCGCCCGCCGGGCGACGGCCCGTTCCCGCTGGTGGTGATGAACCACGGCCGCTCGCTGACCGACCGCCGCGCGCTGCAGGGCCGGCAGCGCTTCGAGACGCTGGCGCGCTACCTCGTCGGCAAGGGATTCGCGGTGTTCGTGCCGACGCGGGTCGGCTACGGCGAGACCTTTGGCGAATTCGACCCCGAATCGACCGGCGCCTGCGATTCGATGCGCGCCGGACCGGCGGCACAAGCGTCGTCCGACCAAGCCTTGGCGACGGTGGCCTATGCGAAGACCTTGCCCTGGGTCGACGCGTCGCGCTGGGTCGTCATCGGCCAGTCGGTCGGCGGCGTCACGACGATGGCGGTCGTCGCGCGCAACCCGCCCGGGTTGGTGGCGGCGATCAACTTTTCCGGCGGCACCGGCGGCAACCCCGAAACGCGCCCCGGCAACCCGTGCAGCCCAACGGTGCTGGCGCGGTTCTGGGAAGGGCAGGCGGCGACCGCCAAGCTGCCGATGCTGTGGATCTACTGGCTGAACGACCTGTTCTGGGGCCCGGAATGGCCGCGGCGCTGGGCCAAGGCCTGGGCCGACGGCGGCGGCCAGGTCGACCTGCAGCAGCTTCCCGCGGTGGGCAGCGACGGCCATGGCGGCCTCGGCATCGACATGGACCATTGGGTGCCGTTGGTCGAAGCCCATCTCGCCAAGGCCGGCTTCACGAAGCCGGGCCTGGTGGCGCGGCCGCCGGCGAGCGGCTTTGCGAAGATCGATGAGGTCGACAAGGTGCCGACTTCAGCCAGCGTTCGCGACGGCATCTACAAACGTTTCCTGGCCGCGAAGAGCCCGCGTGCGTTCGCCGTCGGCGCTGGCGGCGCGGCCGGCTACGCCAATGGCGACTGGGCGCCGGGCAAGGCGCTCGGCTTCTGCCAGGCGCGGCGCGGCCAGCCCTGCAAGCTGTACGCAGTCGACGACGATGTCGTCTGGGTGCCTTGACCAAAGGACGAGCATGTTCAAGAAGATCCTGATCGCCAACCGCGGCGAAATCGCCTGCCGGGTGGCCGCCACCGCGCGCCGGCTCGGCGTGCTGACGGTCGCCGTCTACTCGGACGCCGACGCCCGCGCCCGCCACGTGCAGTTCTGCGACGAGGCGGTGCACATCGGCGGGTCGTCGCCGCGCGACAGCTATCTGCGCTGGCAGCGCATCGTCGAAGCCGCCCAGGCCAGCGGCACCGAGGCGGTCCACCCCGGCTACGGTTTCCTGAGCGAGAACGAAGACTTCGCACGCGCCTGCGCCGAAGCCGGGCTGGTGTTCATCGGGCCACCGGCGTCGGCAATTGCCGCGATGGGCAGCAAGTCGGCGGCGAAATCGCTGATGGCCGAAGCCGGCGTGCCGCTGGTGCCCGGCTACCACGGCCGCGACAACGACCCGGCGCTGCTCGCCGCCGAGAGCGCGAAGATCGGCTACCCGGTGCTGATCAAGGCCAGCGCCGGCGGCGGCGGCAAAGGCATGCGCCGGGTCGACCGGGCCGAGGACTTCGCTGCCGCGCTGGCGTCGTGCCAGCGCGAGGCCAAGGCCAGCTTCGGCGACGACCATGTGCTGGTCGAGCGTTACGTCACCCGGCCGCGGCACATCGAGATCCAGGTCTTCGGCGACAGCCACGGCCAGTGCATCCACCTCTTCGAGCGCGACTGTTCGGTCCAGCGCCGGCACCAGAAGGTGCTCGAAGAAGCGCCGGCGCCCGGCATGGGCGCGCAGCGGCGGGCCGAGATGGGTGCCGCCGCGGTGGCCGCGGCGAAGGCGGTGGGTTACGTCGGCGCCGGCACGGTGGAGTTCATCGCCGAGCAGCTCCCGGATGGCGACCTGCGCTTCTACTTCATGGAGATGAACACCCGGCTGCAGGTCGAGCACCCGGTGACGGAGGCGATCACCGGCCTCGACCTGGTCGAGTGGCAACTGCGCGTCGCGGCCGGCGAGCGGCTGCCTAAACAACAACATGAGCTGACGATCAACGGCCACGCGATCGAAGCCCGCATCTGCGCCGAGAACCCCGACGCCAACTTCATGCCCGCCACCGGCACGCTGCAGGTCGCGCGCTGGCCGGCCCATGTGGCCTTCGAGCGCCACGCGGTGCTGCCGCGGGTCGACAGCGGCTTCGTCGAAGGCGATGCGATCAGCCCCTTCTACGACTCGATGATCGCCAAGCTGATCGTCTGGGGCGCCGACCGCGCGCAGGCGCTGGCGCGGCTGGACGCGGCCTTGCGCGATACGCACATCATGGGCCTGGCCACCAACGTCGCGTTTCTGCGCCGGGTCGTGCAGAGCCGCGCCTTCTCAACCGCGGATCTCGACACCGCGCTGATCGAACGTGAACGCGCGGCGCTGTTCGAAGCGCCGCCGCTGGCGGCGGAGTTGGCGGCGGCCGGCGTCGTCGCCCACGCGCTGGCGGCCGAGGCCGCGCTCGAAGACGACGACCCGTGGTCGCGGCGCGACGGCTGGCGGCTGCATGGCGGCGCCCAGCGCCGCTTCGACCTCGAACTGAACGGCGAGCGGCAAGCGGTGCGCGTCCAGCGCCGGCACGACGGCAGCACGAGCTTGCAGATCGGCGATGCGAGCTGGCCGTTCAGCGCGCGCGCGCTCGGCGACAGCCGGCACGAGGTGCTGATCGCCGGCGCGCGCAGCCTGCTGGCGGTCTACACGCAAGGCGAGCGTTCCGCCGTCTTCGCGGTGGCCGGCAGCGCGCTGGTCACCGAGTTCGATCCGATCGCTCACGCCGGCGACCAGGCCGGCGTCGGCGGCCGGCTGACCGCGCCGATGCCGGGCAAGGTGGTTGCCTTCCTGGCCAAGGCCGGCGATGCGGTCCAGCGCGGCCAGGCGCTGGCGGTGATGGAAGCGATGAAGATGGAGCACACGATCAACGCGCCACGCGATGGCGTGATCGAAGAGCTGCTGTATGCGGTGGGCGACCAGGTCGCCGAGGGCGGCGAACTGCTGAAGCTCGCCGAATGAGGAAGCTAACGATGCAGCCAGCGGCTGGGCGAGAACCAGCGCGGCACCTCAGGTGGCGGCACCGGCATCAGCGCAGCGAGGTCGTCTTCGGGCGCCGGGCGCGACACCCCGAAGCCGCTGCTGTCGGGGCCGAACCCCGACGGATGGCCGTTTTCGTCGATCGGCTCGGCCTGCGCCAGGCGGAAGTGCTGGGCCAGCGACGCGAGGTCGCTGCCGGGCAATGCATCGCAGACCAGCAGCACGTCGCGCGTGTACAGCGGCTCGACCAGCATGCGCCTGCACTCGATGCCCTGGCCGAGCTCGCGCAGCAGCAGCAGGTTGATTCGGTTGGCGATGCGGAGCAAGCGGTTGGCGTTCATGGCAGGGCCAGTCTGACGCTTTGCGCGCGATTGCACCATCCCCAAAACGGTTGTTTGTCGTCGATATAGTGGCCGCCCATGAAACCATCGCGCGTCAACCTGGTTGAAGTCGGCCCTCGCGACGGGCTTCAGAATGAGGCATTGGCGGTCGCCGCGGCCGCCAAGATCGAACTTGTGCACCGCCTGCAGGCAGCCGGCTGCCGCGAGATCGAAGTCACCAGCTTCGTCAGCCCCAAATGGGTGCCGCAGATGGCCGACAACGTGCAGGTGATGGCCGGCATTCAGCGCCGCGCCGGCGTGCGCTATTCGGTGCTGACCCCCAACCTGCGGGGGTTCGAGGCGGCCTTGCCGACCCGGCCCGACGAGATCGTCGTCTTCGGCTCCGCCAGCGAAGCCTTCAGCCAGCGCAACATCAACTGCTCGATCGAAGAGAGCGTCGAGCGTTTCCGCCCGGTGGTGGCCGCCGCGCACAACGCCGGCCTCAAGGTGCGCTGCGCGGTTTCCTGCGCCTTGGGCTGCCCGTACCAGGGGGACGTGAGCCCGGACGAGGTCGAGCGGGTCGTGCGGCTGATGCAGGCGATCGGCGTCGACCACTGCGGCATCGCCGACACCATCGGCGTCGGCACCCCGCTGCACGTGCAGGCGGTGATGGCGCGGGCGCTGAAGCACTACCCGCTGGCGGAAGTCAGCGGCCATTTCCACGACACCTACGGCCAGGCGCTGGCCAACATCCACGCCTGCCTGGAGATGGGCCTCCACACCTTCGACACCAGCGTCGCCGGCCTCGGCGGCTGCCCGTATGCGAAGGGCGCGACCGGCAACGTGGCCAGCGAAGACGTGGTCTTCATGCTGCGCGGCATGGAGATAGAGACCGGCATCGACCTCGACGCGCTGGTCGACGCCGGCGACTTCATCTCGCGCGTGCTCGGCCGGGCGCCGGTGTCGCGCGCCGGCAAGGCGCTGCTCGCCAAGCGCGGCGTCGCGGTGAACGCGGCATGAGTCTTCCCGAAGGCTTCCAGCGTGTGACGCAGGCGCTCGCCGAGCGCGGCCATCCGCATGTGCCGCTGTGGCTGGAAGTGGCCGCGCGCACGTCGCAGGAAGCGGCCGATGCGCTCGGCGTGGTGCTCGGGCAGATCGCCAAGAGCGTGATCTTCCGCCGCAAGGCCGACGATGCGGCGGTGCTCGTCATCACCTCCGGCGACCGCCGGGTCGACGAAAAGCGGGTCGCCGCGCTGACCGGCGCGCTGGGCCGTGCCGATGCCGAATTCGTCAAGCTGCGAACCGGTTTCTCGATCGGCGGCGTCGCGCCGCTGGCGCATGCCGCGCCGCCGGTGACGCTGATCGACCGCGAGCTGTTCCGCTTCGCCGAGATCTGGGCCGCGGCCGGCCACCCGAACGGCGTCTTCAGGCTGTCGCCGGCCGATCTGGAACGGCTGACCGGCGCGCCGGTGGCCGACGTGGTGCAGGGATGAGCCCGGTCCAGTCGCCCTGCATCAGCATCTGCCGCATGCACGAAGCGACCGGCTGGTGCGAAGGCTGCCTGCGCACGATCGACGAGATCGCGCTGTGGTCGACGATGGACGAAGACGACAAACGGGCGGTCTGCGTCGAGCTGTCGCGCCGCCGCGTGGCCTGGCGGCGGCTGTGCCAGGCGAACCCGGCCGACAAGGCATGAAGCGCCTGGTCTTCTGGTTCGATGTGGTCTCGCCGTTCGCCTACCTCGCGTTCGAGCATTTGCCGCAGGCGCTGGAAGGCTGCAGCTACGAGGTCGAATACCGGCCGATCCTGTTCGCCGGGCTGCTGAAGCACTGGGGCCAGAAGGGCCCGGCCGAGATCGAGCCCAAGCGCGCCTGGACCTTCCGCCACGTGCACTGGCTGGCCCGTGCGCACGGCATCTCGATCCAGACCCCGGCCCAGCACCCGTTCAACCCGTTGGCGCTGCTGCGGCTGGCCGCGGCGGCGGGCCCGAACCGGCGGGTCGTGGAAGCGGTGTTCCGCCACGTCTGGCGGGGCGGCACTGACGCCAACAGCGCCGACCGGCTGGCCGCGCTGGCCGCGGATCTGGCGCCCGCACTCGACCCGCAAGGCGACACCGCCAAGCAGGCGCTGCGCACGAACACCGAACAGGCGCTGCAATCGGGCGTCTTCGGCGTGCCGACGATCGAACTCGACGGCCGCTTGTTCTGGGGCTTCGACGCGCTGCCGATGCTGGCCGCCGCGTTGCGCGGCGACGCCTGGTTCGACGGCCCGGACTGGCAGCGCGAAGGTGCGCCGCGCAGCGGGGTCGTGCGCTCGTGATTCGGGCGCGACCGGTGCTCAGGCCGGCGCGCCGTCGACGAGCTTGAATGCCGCGACCGCTTGCACCAGCTGCAGGGCCTGGCTCTTCAGGCTCTCGGCGGCCGCCGCCGACTGCTCCACCAGCGCCGCGTTCTGCTGAGTCATCTGGTCCAGCTGCGTCACCGCATCGTTGACCTGGCCGATCCCCGAGGTCTGCTCGGATGTTGCCGTGCTGATCTCGCTGATCAGGTCGCTGACCCGCCGGACCTGCGCCACGATGTCGCCCATCGTCCGGCCGGCTTCGCCGACCAGTCTGGAGCCTGTTTCGACCTTCTCGACGCTGGCGCCGATCAACGACTTGATCTCCTTGGCCGCGAGCGCCGAGCGCTGAGCCAGCGAGCGCACCTCGCCGGCCACCACCGCGAAGCCGCGCCCCTGCTCGCCGGCGCGTGCCGCCTCCACCGCGGCGTTCAGCGCCAGGATGTTGGTCTGGAAGGCAATGCCGTCGATGACGCCGATGATGTCGGCGATGCGCCGGCTGCTTTCGGTGATCTCGTTCATCGTCGCGACCACCTGCCCGACCACGTCGCCGCCCTTGGCGGCCACCTGGCTGGCCGAACCGGCCAGCTGGGTGGCCTGGCGGGCGGTGTCGGTGTTGTTCCTGACGGTGGCGTTGAGCTGCTCCATCGAAGCGGCGGTCTGCTCCAGGTTGGAGGCCTGTTCTTCGGTGCGCTGCGAAAGCTCGTGGTTGCCACTGGCGATCTGGGCCGACCCGGTGGCGATCGAATCGCTGGCATGGCGGACCTGGCCGACCGTCTTCGCCAGGCTCGTCTGCATCTGCGCCATCGCGCCGACGATGCTGTGCTCGGTGCCGGCGCGAACCAGGATCGGCGTCGAGAGGTCGCCGCGCGTGATCGCATCCGCCACCTTCATCACGTCGGCCGGCTCGCCGCCGAGCTGGCGCGTGATCGAGCGCGCCGACAGCGTTGCGAGCACCGCACCCGCGCCCATCATCGCCAGCATCGCGGTCAGCATCAGCGCCAGCTCGCGGCGGCCGTCGGCGATGCGCTCGGCGAACATCTGCGCCAGCTGCGCCATCGCCTGGTCGTTGACGCCGATCAGCGCGTTGATCGTCTTCGTGAAGGTGGCAAAGTATTCCGGAGCCGGGTAGCTCAGCGCCGCTGCCGACAGGATCTGCTCGCGGGCGAGCTTGATCGCCTGTTGCGCCATCTCGCCGCTCTCGCGGACCGGCCCGGCGAGCTTCTTCTGCCATGCCGGATTCGACGCGCCGGCCTTGGCGAAGTCGCGCTGCATGCGGGCCACCAACTCATCGGCGCGGGCGATGTAGACGTTCAGCGCCGTGATGTCGGCGGCGCCGTTCGTCTTGCCGGCGAGCATGCTCGAGCCTTTGGCGCGCGACTTGCCGAGTTCTTCGGTCAGCGCGGGCAGCGTGAAGTTGGTCGCCACGATCAGCTTGTTGCTGTCCATCTGCGTGTCCAGCGACAGGCCGAACTCGTCGGCCGAGGTTTCCATCGTCGCCAGCAACTGCGCCACCAGCGCGGTGTGGGCGACGAAGCTTTCGGCGGCGGGCAGGCTGTGTGCCGCCACCTGGTCGCGCAAGCGGACCCAGCCCTGCGCGCTCTGGTTCCAGGCCGCTTTCAGGCCCGGTTCGCTGAACTGCGCCTGCGCGATCACCGACATCGCGCCGACCGCCGCGTCTACTTCCTGCTGCTTGGCGGCGCGCTGCGTCTCCAGCGCGGCCTGGCCGCCGAGCGACAGGGCGGTCAGCCCGCGGTGCTGCTGGGTCAGCTGGACCACCTTCAGCAAGGCCATCGCCGGGGCGATGCCCTGCGCTTCGCGTTCGGCCCGATGCAGCGTTTGCCAGGTGCTGCGCAAATGCAGCGTCGCCGGGATCACGCACAGCGCCAAGGCCAGGGCGCCGAGCAGCGCGATGCGCGTGCTCACGTTCAGGCGTTCCAGGAGTCGACTCATCTTTGTCTGCCTTCGGGTGGTGGCGAATGGTGTCAAGCGGACAGGGCCGCGCGCCTTCGCCGGGCTCGCGCACGCCCATTCTTGCGAGCAGGGCCTCCGCCTGAAGCTCACAAGTGAGGCTGCATTGACGGCTTGTTCCGGCATTGCGCGGCAACGCCGCGGGGTGGCTTGCGCCGCGGCGTGGCTCGTAGACTGCTTGCCTTGGCAAACACCCGAGCGAGGATGCGATGGCTCTGCACACCTGGTTGCTCTATCTGGCCGCCGCCGTCGGCCTGTCGCTGACGCCCGGCCCGAACAGCCTGCTGGTGCTGACCCATGGCGCCTTGCATGGCCACCGCAAGACCTTGTTTACGGTCGCCGGCGGCGCGCTCGGTTTCGTGGCGCTGATCGCGCTGTCGATGCTCGGCATCGGCGCCTTGCTGCAAACGTCGGCCGGCGCGCTGACGGTTCTGAAGCTGCTCGGCGGGGCCTATCTGGTCTGGCTCGGCATCCAGCTCTGGCGTGCGCCGGCGGTTCAGCTCCAGGCCGATGCCGCGCGGGCCGACGCCCGCGGCGCAGCGCTGTTCCGCCAGGGTTTGCTGACGGCGGCATCCAATCCGAAGGCGCTGCTGTTCTTCGGCGCCTTCCTGCCGCAGTTCATCGACCCGGGCCGTGACTTGTGGGTCCAGTTCTTCGTGATGGCGGCCCTGTTCGTTGCGGTCGAGATCGTCGTCGAGTATTTGCTGGCCCTGCTGGCGCATCGCATCCGCCCGTGGCTGCTGAGGGTCGGCAAGGGCTTCAACCGGGTCTGCGGCGGGCTCTTCGTGCTCATCGGGGTGGCGTTGCCGATGACGAGATGAGGGCCGCGATCGGCCGACACTTCAGCCTCAAGCCCGGCACGGTTGCCGCCGAAGACGAGGCATGGACACACGCGACCCGGCCTTCATCCCCTCCTTCGACACCAAGCATGACGCGCGCAATCGGCGCCAGCACCGGTTCATGGAATCGGCCGACATCAACGCCGCCTTCCGCGAACTCTTCGGCCCGCTGCGGACCAACGTCCGCCGAGGGATGACCAACGAAGGCCAGCTCTACGCGATCGAGATGGACGGCTGCGTTCCCGGCGAACTGCTAGGCACCGACTGGATCCCGCCGGCCAGCCGCGGCATCGATGATCTCGCGCAACTGATCGATGGGCCACGCCGGCGCGCGTTGTTCGACCGGCTGTTGGCCGAGCCACGCGCCGAGGCGCTGTTCGCCTACGTCCACGAGCGCTCGGCCGGCGACGGCACATCGCAGCTGTACGTGGAAGTCGCGTCGGCCGACGCGTGCTACGCCGCCGAGTACCCGATCGGCCCCGGCCACGGCTGGCACCGGCGCGAGCTGGCGATGGCGCCGCACCGCCGGCTGGACCGGCTGGCGATGGCCTGAAGCGCTGAGGCCGCTGCCTCAACGACCGGTTATCGACGGCAACGCGGCAGCCAGCGCGCAAGCTGCGCGCAGCCCGGCCGCCGCGCGGCGCAGGTCAGCTCAACCAGCGGCGGCCGGCTCGACCCCGCACCAGTCGTGCAGAAACTGCGCCAAGGTATTCGTCACCCGCAGCATGCTCGCCAGCGAGACCGATTCGTCGATGCCGTGGATGTTGCGCGCCTCGGGGCCGTAGCAGGTGACGGCCGCGTCGAGCAGCAGGCGGAAGTGGCGGGCATCGGTGGTCGCCGTCGTCGCCACCCGCGCGATCTCGCTGCCATGCACCGCGCGGTGCGCCGCGGCCAGGCATTGCAGGCCGGGGCCGTCGAGGTCGAACTCGCAGCCGGGCGCCTGGAAGCCCTCAAAGCGGATGTTCAGCGTCAAGCCATTGCCCGATTGCCCGAGCCGCGCCACCGTCGCCTGCACGCAGGCGCTGACGCGGGCCTTGGCGTCGTCGACCGACATGCCGGGATAGAAGCCGACCCGCACGCCCAGCGTGCAACTGCACGGCACCGACGAATTCCACTCGCCGCCGCTGATCTGCCCGAGGTTGAAGTTGATCGGGTGCTGGTGCTCGCGGTAGGCCGGGTGACGGTTGGCGGGCTCGTTCCATTCGGCTTCGAGGACTCGCAGGTCGGCCATCACGGCGATGCCGGCTTCGATGGCGCTGACGCCGCTGCTCATGTAGGCGGCATGCGCCGGGCGCCCGGTGAGTTCGATGAACAGCCACAGCACGCCGACCTGGGCGCTGATCATGCACTCGCCCAGCGGCTCGGGGATGACGACCACGTCGAACGCGCTCAAGCGGCCCGCATGGACCGCATGGCGCAAGGCCGAGACGCTGGCCAGCGTGCCGTTGCCGGTGTTCTCTTCTTCGAGCACCGCGTTGAAGCCGACCCGGCCGGCCGGCTGCACACCCAACGCGCGCAAGGCCTTGAAGGCCGCCAGCGTGCAGACGATGCCGGCCTTCATGTCGCCGGCGCCGCGGCCGAACAGCCAGCCGTCTTCGACATGCGGCGCGAACGGCGGCCGCTGCCACAGATGCTCGGGCCCCGTCGGCACCACGTCGAGGTGGCCGTTGAAGAGCACCGAGCGGCCGCCTTCGTGCCGCGGCTCGTGCACCGCCAGCAGGTTGTAGCGCCCGCCGTCGGCGCAGCACGGCGGCGAATACAACGGCAGGTCTTTCAGCGCGTGGGTGTCGAGCAGGATGCGCTCGGACGCGAGGCCGAGTTCGGCCAATGCGCGCTCCATGAAGATCGCCGCCGGCTGCTCGGCACCCGACGGGCTGGCCGCCGCGACGAAGGCGCTCAGGCTGTCGACCATGTACGGCCGTTGCGCCTGCACTGCGGTCTGGATTTGCGCCTGCGTCAGGATGGGCGCAGGTGCAGTCTCGACACGCGTGGGATTCATCGGCAGGAGTGTGCCTTACCCCAGCTCGCGGCTGGCCAATGCCGCGGCCGCCGCGCGCGTTTCCACGCCCAGCTTTTCGAACACGTGCTCGAGGTGTTTGTTCACCGTGCGGGCTCATGCCGGGGATCTCGGAGACATCGCGGTTGGTCTTGCCCTTGGCGATCCACGACAGCACTTCGGTCTCGCGCGGCGTCAGCGCGGCGCTCGCCACGGCGCTCGTCGCGTCGGGAAAAAATTCGGCGAGCCAGCGCTGCGCCTGCGGCGAATGCCAGGCGATGCGTCCGCGCGCGTCGACCACCAGCACGCCGTGGCCGCCGATGTCCAGCGCCGCGCGCGCAATGCGCACCGCGCGCGCGTTGCGCACGTGGGCGGCCAGGCGCACCTGCACCTCTTGCGCGCGGACCGGCTTGACGACGTAGTCGACGCCGCCGGCGTCGAAGCCTTCGACGATGTGCGCGGTCTCCGACAGGCCGGTCATGAAGATCACCGGGATGTGCGCCCAGGCCGGGTTGGCCTTGATCCGGCGGCAGGTCTCGAAGCCCGACAGCCCGGGCATCAGCGCGTCGAGCAGGATCGCGTCGGGCGTGACCAGGTCCAGCCGCTGCAACGCCGCGGCGCCGCTTTCGGCGACGAGCACCGTGTAGCCCTCGGCTTCCAGCTCCTGGCCGAGCGCGCCCAGCGACTGCGGCATGTCGTCGACCAGCAGCACGATGTTTCCTGCCGGCAAGCTCGGTGGCTTCACGAGGCCTCCGCTTCGCTGAGATCGGAGGCCTGCGCAGCGGCCTGCGCCAGGTGTTCGAGCAGCTCGCTGAATGCGAAGCGCTCGACCAGCCCGCGCATCGCTGCCGCCTGCGCTTCGCACGCCGGGTGCGCCTCTTGCAACTGGTCCAGCGCCTGGTGCAGCCCGCGCGCATGGCCGAGCCGGGCCAGCCGCGTCAAGGCCAGCGCAAAGTCTTCCGGCAACGCCGTCGGTCGCGGCAGCGCCGGCGGCGCCCAGCCCGGCACCGGCAGCTCGGCCACCCATTCGAGTTCGAGGTGGCGCTGCAGCGCCAGCAGCAGCTCGGATTCGATCACCGGCTTGTCGACGAAAGCCTGCGCGCCGACTTCGACCAGCTTGTCGGGCCGGTTCTCGAACGCGTTCGCCGAGACCATGATGATCGGCAGCGCGCCGATGCCGTGGGCGCGGATCCGGCGTGCGGTTTTTCCAGCCGTCGAGGTCGTCCATCGAGATGTCGAGCAGCACCGCGTCGGGCTCTTGTTCGAGCACGCTTTCCAGGCACTCGTTGCCGCTCGCCGCCTCGCGGATCCGAAAGCCCAGCGGCAGCAGCATGCCGGCGAGCATCTGGCGCTGGGTCGGGTGGTCGTCGACCACCAGCAGCGTGCGCCGCGCGCCGATGTAGCCGGTGACGGGCCGGTGCGGCGCGCCGCGCGGCTCGGCCGGCTCTGCGGTCTCGCTGAGGTACAGCCGGACGGTGAACGTACTGCCGTGGCCAGGCGTGCTTTGCACCGTGAGCTCGCCGCCCATCAGCTGGGTCAGCAGGTGGGTGATCGTCAGCCCGAGGCCGGTGCCGGGCTCGCCGGTGCGGCGGCCGGCGCTGCCGCGCTCGAAGGGCAGGAAGATGCGTTCGAGGTCCTGCTCGGCGATGCCGATGCCGGTGTCGATGACCTTGAAGCGCGCCACCTCGCGCTTGTGGTCGAGCAGCAAGGTGATCGTGCCACGCTCGGTGAAACGGACGGCGTTGCCGAGCAGGTTGAGCAGGATCTGGCGCAGCAGCGGCGAACGGCAACAAGGCGTTCCCGGGCAAGAGGCCGTGGATGATCAGCCACTGAGATGAACCATTGACTCGGGCTCTATGCCGTTCCGTGTGGAACTTGACCTCACACCCGATGCCGTGTGACGCCCGCTGACAGGGCAGTGGCGGGCACAAACGGCGAGGCAGGCAGATGGGTGAGCTTGCCCAGGCGCAGGTAGGCGATGGCGATGAAGTTCGCCGCGGTTCTGAAGCCGCGGGCAGCGCGCTTGGCTTGCTGCATCAGCCCGTTCATGGCCTCGACGAAGGCGTTGCTGCGGTGATCGAGCATGCCGCGCACCACCGAGTCGAAGTGGGTCCTGAGGGTGGCGGCCAAGCGCTTGAACGGCTCCAGCCGGCTGCGGCGCGCCCAGGACAGCCATGCCTTCAGCTCGGCGCCGGCCAGATCGGCCTGGTTGTGAGTGCGCGCGTTGGCAAAGACCTCGCGCAACGCCATCTTCAGCCGCCAGGCGCGGGCCGTCTTGAGGTTGGCGCGCTGCAGCCAGTGCATGGCCTGCACTTGCGTGGCCGTCCAGCCCGAAGGATTGCGCCGCATGCCCCACAGGATGGAACGGCGCTGCTTTGGCGTGAGGTCGCCGAGTTCGTGCTGCACCCGGGCCTGCTCGGTATTCCACTCTGCCTTGCGCACCTCGTCCATGGCCTCGCCAGCGAGCTTGACGACGTGGAAGCGGTCGTAGCTGACCTGCGCGTTGGGCAAGTACGCGGTAGCGCCCTTGAGGTAGGCCGCGCTCATGTCCATGCAGGCGTGAGCGATGGCCGTTGGCTCGCCGCCATGGGACTGCAGATCCTGGGCAAAGACTTCGATCGTCTGGTGATCACGCCCGGGCGTGCAGAACAACAGCCGCTTGGCATCGAGGTCGTGCACCACGGTGACGTAGTCATGCCCGCGGCGCAGGCTGGTCTCGTCGATGCCCACGATGCGCACTTGGCTCATGTCCTGTTTCCTGCGGGGCTTCGGTCACGTAGTGCTCGATGCGCCGCCACAGTTGCTTGTCGCGCACCCGCAGATCCCTGGCCGCCTGGCGCACGGGCAGGTCCCGACACATCGTCAGCGCCAGTGCTTCAAACAGCAACGTGAAGCCGCTGCCTTCGCGCGCCCACGGCACGCTCACCTGCGTGGTCTTGCCGCATGCCGTGCACGCCACGCGTGGCACCTGGGCATGCAGCCAGGCCTCGTACTGAAAAAAGTCCAGATGCCGCCAGGACCGGCTCATTCGGTCATGCACCTTCTGCGACGCTGCCCCGCACGCCGGGCAGCTCAACAGCACCTGCTTGCACTCGACATCGAAGTCGATGCGGTGTTTGGCCGTATCAAGCTGCACATCCCGCACCACCCACGGCGCCTGCAGCCCCAACGCGCTGGTGAACAGCGCCTCCACTCCAACGTTCAAGTCCATGCTCCTGGCAGCCGCCCCGTGGACATGTGGACAGGCTCAAAGGCAGCCTGCCCACATGCCCACCGGGCTCGACGATGACCAGGATTTTGACTGTTGGGTTCCACACGAAACGACGAGGGGCCAGAGTTTCCGGGACGACCAAGAGGTGCGTGAAAAGCCACTGAAAGCCGGTATTTCCCCACAACCCTCCGATGATTTTGCTTGAAGAGTCGCGTAGCGTGATGACCAACGGTCGTCCGTTGCTTGGGCCGGCTTTGGAGATGTTGTACTCAACGAGTGGGGCGACGATCTCTTTGCGGACCGCCTCGTTGGCTTCGTCTCCGAGTTC
>Ga0307515_10014821_pt1 | contig 14417 bp, 14 predicted proteins | sample 17_EM_MG_FD_194513 | JGI IMG/M metagenome (GOLD analysis project Ga0307515, IMG submission 194513) | Populus trichocarpa ectomycorrhiza microbial communities from riparian zone in the Pacific Northwest, United States - 17_EM | ecosystem: Host-associated > Plants > Roots > Unclassified | place...
AGTTTGAATGTCACATTTATGCTTGAATCCCGTCACACCTCGAATGGTTGGCAACCGGATCTGTCAACCGGACCTGTCGATCTGCCAATCCCCAACTGTTTCACATTGGGTCATTAACGTGAGGTGTTGAGGTAAGCTCCAAGACTGGACGGAGTTTGAAGGTCACGTTTATGCTTGAATCCCGTCACACCTCGAATGGTTGGCAACCGGATCTGTCAACCGGACCTGTCGATCTGCCAATTCCCAACCGTTTCACATTGGGTCATTAACCTGAGGTATCCCACGTTCCTCCTTCCTTCTCCTCCCAGATCTCAAAGTGATCAAACACCATGGCCACTCAACCACCCAGGACAGAGGACCTGTGAGTGATCGCTATACCGCGCGGCATTATCATGGTGGCTGACGATATGATCCACCTAAGCCTCGTTCTAGACAGTGCGGCGCTTCGCTTCAGTTTTGGTCCATCCCCGTTGACTCCGAGCAATATGCAGATATCACACTTCAAGACATCCTACATCGGGACCATGTGCTTAGGGTGCATATAGACAATCAGGAGCTAGGATTGCAGACGCAAGACAACCGAACCTGGACACCAACCCAACCCCCGTATGTCCCTTATTTTTCCACTAAGCACACTCACCGATAGCTGTGCATATGTAGAGGTATTTCTCCGACATCTGAGATGCGCGCTGAGATCCAAATGAGGAGCGGAAATTCATTGTGGACCAAAATTCGTCGGCCGAGCGAGCCGATCGACCTTCAGGCGCTTTTCGATGATTATAGGAGCACCACAAAGCATGTATTCACGGTACCAAGTCAGTCATAATCACCGACTGTCCGCTCGTATTGAATGGCGATGCGCAGAGGACATTATTTTCGATGGAAAGCACCACCAGTATCATTGGTCTCTAAAATTACAATTCTCTGCGATCACTATCGTTCGTCTCTTTGCAACAGGCCGTCCTGCCCCACTAATAACCTTCGCATAGAGGGAATCTCTGCGCCCTTCACTCCGTAAACTCGAGGAATGTTTGGAAGGCTACTCCCCACTGATGAGCGCACCGACCGAGAGGGCTGTTGAGAACACTATCAAATATGGGGCTGTATTCGCAGAGGTCCGTTATTCCACGTAGAGACTAGCAGAACATTGACACCTTGTAGTTGAATCCAATCACAAAGGCTGTCTTCGGTGTTGCCAAAGTTACGTTTGAGGTTCGTGCTCGCTACAGGAATATCAGCAGTAGAGATAATGCTTGATCATATCATTTAGCTCTTGAAGGTACAAAACGAGTACGACCAGATACCATCGGGTCTTCTGGACCGATTGAAGCGCATTTTACCTTTCGCGGACATTGTCGCTGACAAAATAGTCGAGGACAAAATAGTCTGCGAAGAGACGGATCTCTTGGAGGAGATCATCCCGCGAATGTATGAGGTGATTCACAGGGTCGCGAGAGTTTCGTACGACTACGTCAAACATGGTGGGTCGTCACCTGGTGACTTTGGCAAGTACTAACCATTCTATTGCAGCGAGAACGGCGGGCGGCCCGGCCTACCAGGAGAAGATCAAGGAAATAGACAGTGAGTTGACGACGGTCGTCGAAGACTTCGACCGTGCAGTAAATGTTGAGGCTCTCCGCCGGACCATGGAGACTGGTGAGCACTCATTCTCTCCATCCTCTCGATAGATCCTTCTCAATAGTTCCGTGTAGAGCACCATATTTTGCTTAGTCGTCTCAAAGATGTTAAGACCAGCTATGACCGGAATCTCTGCTGTATGGAAGACACCCGCAAATCCCTCCTCGAAAAAATCGTAGCTTGGGTGGCCAATGGATTGGGTCAGACAGATGGTGGAAATACATACTGGATCTATGGCTTACCTGGCATCGGCAAAACGTCGTTAGCCCATTCGATCTGCGCGAGCCTTGACGATGAAGAGCAGCTCGCTGGAGCATTCTTCTGCCGGAGGGACGACCAGGAATTGAGGGAACCCAGGCATATCATTCCAACCCTCATCCGCAAACTCGCGATACTCTTCCCCCCGTTTCGACGTATTGTCGCAGAATTTCTTCGTAACAACCCAAACATAACACCAGAATCAATGCGACCTACTCTCTTCCTTGAATTCATCCGAAAGCTTCCTCGCCTCCCAAAGAAGACTCTCATCTTTGTCATTGACGCACTTGATGAGTGCGGCAGCCCTGAGAGTCGTCCAGGCGTCCTTCAGGCCCTGATAGACGCGACCACATGCGCTCCGTGGCTCAAGGTTATCATCACAAGTAGACAAGAAGTCGATATCCAACGTTTCTTTGATAGTCACACCCAGTTGCCGCATTTGCGATATGATCTGACCGCAGATGAAAATACCACCTCCGACCTACGAATCTTCGCGAAACAGCGATTCGATAGCGTGGTTTCAACACGGGGCCTCCAATCTCCTTGGCCAGAACCATCGCTCTTCGATAAACTCATCTCCCGGGCAGAGGGTCTGTTCATCTTCATTGAAACTCTTGCACGTGCCCTTGTGGACTGCGAAGATGCCACTGAGCTGTTAACGAGGACCTTGCATGGTTCAGCCACTCCAGGCTTGGCGTCTCTGTACGGGCTTTACGCTAGTATCGTCAATGCGCGGAGAGTACCCACCAGTACCAAATTTCGTCGGGTGGTTGGAGTGCTCCTTATAGCGGCGCCGTACCGCCCACTGTGCGAAAAGACGATTGCAGAGCTGGCGGGGGCGAAGCCTGACCTGGTGAAAATGTGGGTAGACGATCTAGGGTCTATGTTCTATCGAGACGAAGGAGCCAGTGGAGGGATTCGTGTGCGGCATTTGTCTATTTCGGACTTCTTTGTGAGCGATAACTGTCAGGACGACTATCAGGTTAATCTCCGAGACACAAATGTGGAACTGGGTATCGCCTGCCTCGAGAAGATGGTCGAACAGCTCCGTTTCAACATCTGCGGGCTCGAAGATTCCCGGCTTGCGAATGCCGATGTGAAAGGACTCGCATCGCGAATCAAAGAAAATATTTCCGACGCTTTGCAGTATAGTTCTCTGTATTGGACAAATCATCTTTGCTTTACTCCCGGGGCTGGCGAGAAGCGTGTGTGGGACATGCAGAGGAAATTCTTTGAAGGACCGTATGCACTATTTTGGGTTGAAGTACTGAGCATTATGGGGCTGTTGGGAATTGGGGTTCCGAGGCTTCGAGAGCTGACATCGAAATTGATGAAAGTGAGTAGAGCTCCGGCTTGCTGTGATGGGAATACCTTCGAAAGTAATTCTAATCGGCTCTAGGATATGGACAAGAGACTGTTAGAAAGGATTCAGGATGTTTGTCGTTTCATGAACGTCTTCCGCATTCCCATATCTATCAGCACCCCGCACACCTATATTTCAGCGGGACCATTCCTTCCCTCAAAGTCACCTTTATCAACGACCTTTAGCACATATTTCACTAGAGGCATCCAGATGCAAAGCGGAAAACTGTTGTCATGGCCGGAGCCGCCCTTAGAATGGATTGGACACAAGCGAGAGGTGTACGGCATAAGCTATTCTCCCAACGGGTGCTACATTGCCACTGGGTCGGGTGACAAGACGATTCGGATCTGGGATGCCGAGACTGGCGATGCAGTCGGCAAACCTTTGGAGGGGCACACTGGCGCGGTGCGCTCAGTTGCTTACTCTCCCGATGGGCAACACATCATCTCTGGATCTGAAGACAACACAATTCGAATCTGGAATGCTGAGACTGGCTGTGCAGTCGGCAAGCCTTTGGAGGGGCACACTGGCGTGGTGTGGTCAGTTGCTTACTCTCCCGATGGGCAGCACATCATCTCTGGATCATCTGACAGCACAATTCGAATCCGAAATGCCGAGACTGGCTCTGCAGTCGGCAAGCCTTTGGAGGGGCACACCGGGGTGGTGTGGTCAGTTGCTTACTCTCCCGATGGGCAGCACATCATCTCTGGATCATATGACAATACAATTCGAATCTGGAATGCTGAGACTGGCTCTGCAGTCGGCAAGCCTTTGGAGGGGCACACTGACTGGGTGCGCTCAGTTGCTTACTCTCCCGATGGGCAGCACATCACCTCTGGATCAGATGACAAGACAATTCGAATATGGAATGCTGAGACTGGCTCTGCAGTCGGCAAGCCTTTGGAGGGGCACACTGGCATGGTGTGGTCAGTTGCTTACTCTCCCGATGGGCAGCACATCATCTCTGGATCTGAAGACAACACAATTCGAATCTGGAATGCTGAGACTGGCTCTGCAGTCGGCAAGCCTTTGGAGGGGCACACTGGCGTGGTGTGGTCAGTTGCTTACTCCCCCGACGGGCAGCACATCATCTCTGGATCATATGAGAAGACGATTCGAATCTGGAATGCCGAGACTGGCTCTGCACTCTGCAAGCCTTTGGAGGGGCACACTTCTTGGGTCCGGTCAGTTGCTTACTCTCCCGATGGGCAGCACATCATCTCTGGATCTGAAGACAACACAATTCGAATCTGGAATGCTGAGACTGGCTCTGCAGTCGGCAGGCCTTTGAAGGGGCACACTGGCGTGGTGCGCTCAGTTGCTTACTCTCCCGATGGGCAGCACATTATCTCTGGATCATATGACAGCACGATTCGAATATGGAATGCTGAGACTGGCGATGCAGTCGGCAAGCCTTTGGAGGGGCACACCGGCGCGGTGTGGTCAGTTGCTTACTCTCCCGATGGGCAGCACATCACCTCTGGATCTGAAGACAATACAATTCGAATCTGGAATGCAGAGACTGGCTCTGCAGTCGGCAAGCCTTTGCAGGGGCACACTGGCGCGGTGGGGTCAGTTGCTTACTCTCCCGATGGGCAGCACATCATCTCTGGATCTGAAGACAATACAATTCGAATCTGGAATGCTGAGATTGGCTCTGCAGTCGGCACGCCTTTGAAGGGGCATACTGGCGTGGTGCGCTCAGTTGCTTACTCTCCCGATGGGCAGCACATCATCTCTGGATCATCTGACAAGACAATTCGAATATGGAATGCTGAGACTGGCTCTGCAGTCGGCAAGCCTTTGGAGGGGCACACTGGCATGGTGTGGTCAGTTGCTTACTCTCCCAATGGGCAGCACATCATCTCTGGATCATCTGACAAGACAATTCGAGTCTGGAATGCTGAGACTGTCTCTGCAGTCGGCAAGCCTTTGGAGGGGTATACTCATCTTGTGGCATCCGTTGCACATTCTCCCGATACGGGGCATACCATTTCTGAATCCAGTGACGTGTCCATTCACCTATGGGACTCATTTCCACAAATTCCCCCCCGGTTCACCTCGTACATCGAGGCTAAACGGCCAGACCAAGAGGGTTGGGTCAAAGACCCAGGTGGCGGCTTACTCTATTGGGTACCCCATGACTGTCGTACAGGCCTACATTCGCCTGCTCTCCTCACAATCCCTCGCACATCCCTTATTCGGTCAGTTTCTCTTCATTTTGACGAGTTTGCGTTTGGAAAGTCTTGGACCCAAATTTCTAACACTGCACGGCCCTAACCATTCTTTATTCTTGACTCTGTGCTTGTTGTATGCTATACTGGCTGCTGGTACTCGTGCTAGGTTGCAGTTTCTCCTCTTCTCCCAATGTCACGTATTTCCAGATAGCGGGATCTCCTCCATTTATGATGAAATGCACATATGATCTCCGATATTACCCTTCCTCCTTTGTAAGAGTATACAGCACGGCCCATAATGGACCCGAAGACAGGAGGGCATGGACGACTTTGCAGACCAAATGTGGACCTGTTGTCGAAGACCGCTCTACCGCACGAAAAGGTGAGGATGAACCGTGATATAAATATGAGCCAGGGAATGTCGCGGTTAAACCGCGAGTCATGAGACGTGGTATGAGGCTTCCGTACGCCTTAGTACTAGAATTTATAGGTCACTTAAAGAGTTATAGTAGTGCAGAAATGACCGCAATTGGTCAATGTAGGGTCGTAATTTGCAAAACCGTCGGTCGTAGTACGGTGGCGGTTTTTCGAGCATTTCGACCCTGGGTCCTCTAGGTGTCCAACAGGTGCCGCCTGGTTATGCCCAGAGGATATAGCTATCAGATACTAATCGAATTTAACGGCCGCATCCCCAATTCAACGGGAAAATCTGAAACCGCGCGAATCCGTCGCTGACCCCTAGGCTGTGGCTGTGCTAACCGCACCGCAACATTCCCTGATATGAGCAAACACCTCGTGCTACATATACAGAACAGGGACCAAACAACAAACACAAAGACGTGACATTGAGTCATGCTCACTCAGCACCTGTAACTTGCCATGAAATTTCCAAAGCGCTCCAACCAAATGGAGAGATGGTCCACATGATAGACTGATTTCCTGAACACACAGGACCTCCTCAGAGCGCAAGCGGTCTGAAGCAAATCACGGGTAACGTTTCAAAGCGTCCACAAAGGTAAAACCCATGATATGGGGCAAACTGTACTGACGGCGGAAGGTTGAATATTTACGCTTAGGTTATGGGGCTAGCGTCAAGAGTATGCAAACCAATTGAACTAAACCTGAATCTTATCTATTGTTCTCCTCTGCAGTCCGTTTGGTCCCCTTCCCAATTACCAATAAGCTGAGTCTAGATCTGGGGGTCTACGGGCACTCACATGTTGAAACAGGTTGTCGAAATAGTACTGATAGCATAGAAGAAGTTTTTCTGACCGTGTTGGATCCATCCTCAGTTTAAATCGTTTATCGAATGCGTAGTATTTCCAAGTCCGGGGCCGGTCCGCGTCCTAACTGGACGTTATTGCGATCCACGTGGTGTGGAGGTGGGGTGTGTCTCCGGTTTGGCGCACAGTGCTGGTCGACGTACTATATTACTGAGAATGCCACAGCAGGTGACCAGCGGATCAATGATAGAAAGACAGAGGCACATATATGGGCATTTTGGATATGAACGAGTCGTCCGTCTGCGGTATCGTGAAATACTACCCAAATTTACTATCGATAATTGTTTTATCTGCCCTGCTGTGTAAAAAAGACCCCATCGCGCAAGTGGTAAACAAAGGCTCAGATCACCATGTTTGACCCATTTCTGTTGTCGCGTTCATTCTTTCGACGGCGTCGCAATGCTTAGTCACCCGTACACCAGCCAAGTTGGCTCTACCGAGCACACATTTGAACGCATCTACGCCTCCACTGCCTGCGTGCCGCGGTCCTCATCCGTTGCGCTCGAACTCAACGAACCTATCTGCACTCTCCAAGAATAGTAGGCGAAGACTCTTCGCCTGCAAAGCCTTGGCAGCAACGAACATGATCGACCCAGACGATAATAAACTACAGCTCTGGATACATAATCGGGACGAGACGGGGTGGTTCCATTTTGCGTGTGCCGAGATCGATTCCAAGGCGGAGCCTGAGTGTAGCTGGTTTTGCGAGAGCAGGTGGAGTTGATGATTCCTTCAACTTCCCGGCTGGTTAGCGTAACGGCAATGCATGCTTCTAGAGTCAGGGAGTCCATCAGTCTAGTCTTCCTTTTCCCTTCCTGCAGTTGGGGGAGGACTCGAGCGTTGGGAAGAAGTTTGGTAAGGGGGCCGGGGCGCGCAAAGGATTATGGAAGTAATGACGCAGTGGAAGAAACGTGCTAGTAGAGGGGCGCCAGGATTTGAGCAAGGAACTGGTGTACAGCTTCCTTCTGGAGTGGGCCTCTTTACAAGACCTATTGAAACTGGCTACTCGTGGTTATGTGCGATTTTATTCATTTCGGTGCCTTTCTTCCCTACCCATGCATGCACAGATCGACGTACCCACACGCATGGCTGGTGATGTATAATATATAGTATGTGAATTCCCTCCTGGGACCTTGCAAATAATCCGACTTCTAACACGTCAAACAGGTATCCAGTCGCTCGACCCACTAGAGATTTTCGTTTCAAACGTAGCAGGCCCACCAAAGAAGGGTTCTAGATACGGATGATCGGATAGCAGAAAGACGAGGGGCGGTCGGATTCGGGAGGTCGGGAGGAGGGAACGGAGGCGGTGGCGGTGGCGGAGGCCTAACAGGCTTCGGATAGTATCATAACAATGCGCAGTTGCACCTGGTTACGATGGAGGTGGCGGCTGAGGCTGGTGGTGGTGGTGGATGGCGTGATACGCACAACGGAGGCCATCCGTGGTCGGACCCAACTCGCAACTAGATAGAACAGTACAGTAATAAGGAAACTCCAAATTACTGACAAATCCGTTTTCGAGTTACGGGAACTCTTCCTACTGAGAAATTTGACCAATAAACGAACAAAAGAGCGGTTGCCCATTTTTGCCCATTTTTTGCGTATGACCCACTAGATCGGGGGGTGTACCAATAGCAATGAGTGAGCATGAGCAATCACTCATCTCATCATAGAGCGAAACAAGGTGCCAAAATATTGAGACCAAATAGTGACAAACAAGCTGCTCTTTGTTCTTGTTTCTGACCAATTTTCGTTTGAACTTGGGTCAATCGAGACAGCGGCCATCGTCGAGTCCATCGTCGAAGCCATCTTAGCGCAGATCAAGTAGAGCCTTGACTGCGAAGGTGAACTGCCTGATGGGGTCGCCTGAAATGCAAGTAGCATTGTCGAAAATACGTCCACACACCTCATCAAACCTGGCTCACCAAAAGAAGCCTGCCCAACTGCTGGTTGCACTCGAATCGACGATCCAGTCAACACCTCGAATTTTTGGAATTTCTGTGAACTCATCCTCGTCTGCAACTCCCACGGCCTCTGCCTATTTTGCAGCACTCGTTGCAACCCTTCGATCAAGGCACTCTCACCCCCAACGAGACGTCCCTCAACGACGGCGATGTCCTCCCAGCAACGCCATTGTCATCCCATTCGCCCCTCCTACTCTCCTCCGATCCCAATTCTCCACTCTCCTCCCCACCCTCGTACCCCTTCTCCCGCATACATATCCTCACGCGTCTTCCCTCCGGTCCCTTGTCACTATTTTTGGTATTTTCATCTCCCTCGATTCCCAGTCACCCGACGCTCCCGCTCTCCGCAACGCATTCAGCACCATTGTCGAACATGCCATCGACCCCCGCCCCAAAGTTCGCCGCAGGCTGCAGAGACCATCCGTGATATCTTGTCAAATCCTCCACCCCCGCTGCAGGCGCATCCATGGCAAATTCGTGTCGGCGAGTGGGCATGTGCGATGCTCCAGACGCAGACGGTCAAGCCAGATACGCTCATCCGTCTTCTTGCATCTCTATAGATGCTCGTCCCTCAATGCATCGCGCGGGAACATCTTAAAACCACGTATTGTTCCTCCCAAAACTCTCGCATCCTGTCTGAGCCGTGTCCGGTCGGAGGGCGGACGTTGTGGCCAGGATAGGGTGTATACCATACAATGCCGTGGACTACCAATGACGACCAGCCGCCGTCGGGAATGGACTTAAGGACGGATGAGAAAGGGGACCAGTACTCAGATTGATCCTCAAACTGAGGAACTAGGAAACGAGTACATGGATAAGAAATCAAACAACAAATCGGAAACACGTTGGAGAGCAGCCGAACTAAAAGAGAAGGGTTTGATCCTCCGCTGCCCGAGTAGCAGGGCCATCGCGCGTCGGCGAGCCGAGCGCTAATGCCTCAAGGGGAAGCCGGTGCGCCAGACCATTTCCGTGAGTCTGGAAATGTCACGGCCGGCACGGTACGTGACACATCCGTACCTCTCACAAGCAGCGTACGACCTCCTCATGTCTTTATTCTCCTTGGAAGCGGACGATATTGATCCGGACGAAGCACGAGAGACGGCAAGTTCTGTACTAGAAGCGATCGCCGCAAAACCTCCATGAAAGCAAGACGCCCAACTTGCGCCGTGCTGGCTCAGCGCCCTATGCCAAGCCTCCCTTGGAGCATCCTCACCCACCCCCCCTTTGCCATCAGGAATGGACCTCATACACACTCACACTCAGCCACGTCGCAGATCGACCTCCCCAAAATTTGGAATCTAGCATTTACATACCTCGAGTCGACCCAGAAATTCGTAAAAGCGCAGAGGAAACCCTCATTCAGCTCACCCAATGCGTCACGCCCCTTCTCCCGCACCCACCCACAACCCTTCTGCAAACCCTCGGAGGCGACCTGACATCCCTCTTGTACGCCCCCGCTCCGGGGAACGTTCTCCGCATTCTGGAAGGTCTCATCATGGTATTTGCGGCGCCGTGGAGCGATGCGGTGAAGAAGTCAAGTACGCAGGAATATTTTGGAGATGTGGTGAGGAAGGTCGACGAGCTGCGCGTGAAGAAGGTGTTTCAGTATCGCGAAGGCGCAGATGTTTTCTCTGCATCTGCACGAGCGGCGGGGGGAGACGGACTGTTAAGTCTATTACCTTTGAACTTGGTTCCCGAAGACAGGTAAGCTGTCATATTTGCCCTGTTTGAGTGGGTTAGCTGGAGTTATTAATTGGAAGATAGGGAGAAGAAACCCAACACGAACGCCACACCCCATGCATTTCTTCTCCCCATCCTAGCCTCGCTGCGTTCGCATCCAACCCTCCTCGCGCACTTCACGCAAACCTTTCTACCCCTGATCGACCAGCTCACCAACCTCGCCACTGGACCGGGTTCGAACCCCAGCATTGCAAATGTCTGGTCGGTCCTCGCGGATCAGTGCTGGTACACCCTACCTGCGTATTGCTCCAACCCGCTCGACCTTCCCAACGCGTTCGGACGTGAGCTGGGCGAACGGCGCACAAAGGAAATGAATCCCAACCCCACACTCCGCCCACAGATCTTACGCCCGTTGAGGAGCGTCGTCGAGTCCAAAACACAAGTCCAAAACCAGGGGGAGGAAAACGAGAGCAAAAAGGAAGAGAGCAAGGAGAACCATAGGTACCTGAGAGGACAGGCGAAGAACTGGCTCGCGGTATTGTTCAACGTCTTTGCGAGCGTCGAGCGCGGTGAGCGTGCGCAAGTCGGGGAGGTCATTGGTGTATGGGCAGGTGTAGCGGGGAAATTTGAGTTGGCAGGCGCGTATCGGGGTGTGTTGGGGCACCTGAGCACCTCCCTTGCTGGGCTCCGAACCAACCCCGACCGATCCCAGCCCAAGGAAAAGGAGGGCAAAGTGAAGACGGCGCTACAAATGCTTGACATTCTGCTTGTACTTGCGCCGTATCTACCTGTAGTGCAGAAGGCCGAGGTCGTGGACGTTGTAGTTCGTGGCGGAGTGCTCGATGTGAGCGACGGGTAGCGCAGAAGGTGGGCATGAGGTTGGTAGGGCGGTTGGTTGATCTCGGTGGCGAGGGTGTATTGACCTCTGTGGGAGGTGTGGGTGAGCTGTTGGAGCGAGTCGCTGCAGTCGAGGGTCCTGGGACAACGGGTGGTGGGAAGGTGCGCGTTCCTTCTCTTTTGTATGCTGGAGTATGTATTAAGTGAGTTCGTAGGACCGACTGTCACTAATTCCGACGCTCGTACCCTCCTTCCACCCACCTCACTGCACCTCGTCGCGTCGTTTCCTTGTGGGCATGGCAAACGTATGGGATCTTACCGAAACCTCCCGATATCCAACAAGATGCGCCCATGCAAGAGGACTACGAAGAATGGTTTGCTGCCATTGGCCGCAAACTTCCCCATCGATCGATTAACGGGGCTTTCCATTCCAACTTCGCATGCGCTTCGAATATTACTCCAGATATTTCTTCTGGAAGTGCATTGTTTATGCAGGGCGTCACAGGTGCACTCGTCATTGCTCTGCTTAGTCGTGGGAACCGTCGGGGGCAAGAAACGAACCACGGAAACACAAATTTGGACCCTGCCACCTGCACTCCGTTGTGATGGCCAACAATGGAGTGTTCATATAGTTCGATATGAATGATGGATCTAACCACCAATCGTGTCAAACAGGTCGCCATTTGAGTGGACATGACGGGCAAACCCAGACGTCACTTACCCTACCCTTGCGGGCGTGATGCCTGCCATACCGGACTAGGCAATGGAACGATGTACAACCCATTCGCATGCCCCATAACACTGAAAGAATAAAGGAGAGGTTGCGATACCCGTAGCATTCCGTTCGGCCCAGCTTTGGCCATGACATGGCATCCAGTTCTTCATACAACACCTTCTAATTTTTGCAAAGAGCGTCGGAAATTGGGAATATGGTCAGTTCCATTCGTCTCCCGTGCCTGCGTACCCAAATCGCCAGGTGGCTATATTCGGTTGTTCATGGCTATAGCGTTGGTGTTTCCATCTTAATTGTTAACGCGGTAGTTTACTATAGCGTCGATCTATCGTTTTCTAACGTCTTGGGCTCTTGTTTGTATTCTGGCAACCGAGCTTCCATATGCAGGCTTGCAGACCAGGCCTCGTACTTTTGCAATTTCCGCATGGCTCTCTCATCGTCTATTATATAAGTAATCCCATCGTAGAGTGGAATACAGAGTTTTAATTCCGGTAAAGAGCTCTTCAAATAAAAATCCACATAGGCTCACATAAAGAAGTCGTGGAGGGGATGTGTGTTAAAGGTCATTTCTTATTCCATCATGCACTGGTACATGTGTTGGCTCAATGCTAGTCATTATTGCCTGGTGGTTAATAAAGGCTGTAGTTCGTCACCGTCCACTTCGCTGTCTTCGTCGTGGTTCCTGTTGCTGGCATGCATCGCACCTGTTGCCGGCATACATCGCACTCGTCGTCCTATCTACTTGTCGCTCGCATACATTGCACCCGCCGTTCGGATACATCACACGCATCTACTTTTAATAATGTGCACTTGACTGTATGAATACTCTTAATAAACTATGGACAATACGATGCCGCTTTGTGGTCTGGACCACTGAAGTAGACCATACACCCTGTATTTTGTTAGCAAGGAAGGTGCAGCAGCCGGGATTGACTCGCGTACATTGTCCCGTGGAAAGTAACAAGGCAGGGGCATTTATATGGCACGTCAAGGGAGGAAAGGTAGTTGAGGACAGGCACAAGGCACGGGCGCAAGATCAAGAGGATCAAGCATCAACATTGCAAGTGACTAAGAGTGTCATGGAAGTGAGGTGAACCCGGTATAGCAAAGATAAACACTTCCATTGAAGAGGGCTCAATCCACGGCACAAGGCCCGATCTGGTACGGTCTAAATAAATATAAATAAAGTGCGCCCGGGCTCCACGGGCTACCTTAAACACCCAGAATACTTTATATAATGGCAAATGATGACCCATACCCCACCAGGTGCCTTTCTATTGTCCCACACAGCCGGCTCGATGTAGTTCCCAGCATTTCCGCAATTTCAGAATTCAATAATAGTGCTTGGACAATACGATTCTCCACTCACACTCGACCCTTTAACTCTGGGAAGGGTTCGGGTACACTGTCGCTTTTGGGTCTTTGGGTCGACATCCTGGAGATGATAATATATTTGGAGAGAATATATATGCTCAAACGGGCTGCTGGAATTCTCTGCATTGAAAATCCTATGATTACTGTGAGTGTGACCTCACCTGGTACCAATCAACTGACCCTGAGTCTCGTACACCCAGCACCACAGTGATGAGGTCACCAATACGATGGATAGATCTGTCACTTCAACCCTCTCAATGGCCCGGAAGCATCCAAGTCAACTCACTGGATGTTGAAGGCGAGGGGTGTGTAATCCAGCCAGTGTTAATTTGTGAAGGGCGTGTTGTTCGAGGTGGGGATATGTGAGCCCATCAGCAATATTATTGTTGTGCTGCTTCGGAGACATGGTTCAAACTGTATGTTTCCCATGACACGGATTGCATCATACACTTCTAGACATTCGTGTCCCTTTTCACTAGTAGATGTTCGGGACTGAGAAGGAAGCACTAGCTGGAGAAACTATACACATATGTCGAACTTTTATGCATGGGTTCAACAAGACAGCCACAAACTGAGAATAATTGAAATGTCCTCAAACGGGGTCATCCCAGTTCTGAGGGTAGATGTCAGTTCACTTCGACCTTCGTTAATGCAAGCACTTACATATCCGAAATATAGAGGAACTTGGATCTTTCCATCAAAACAAAGCTCCATCTTCACACTGCTGGCCACATTCCTCACACAAACATCATTCATCATACTGTGTATATCCTCCCTGCTATATTTCATGGAAAAATATACGGATCCCACAGCAAATATTCTCAGCATGGGCAGGACAGTTGGCTGGTCGCAAAGCGAATAGAGAAACCACTTGACATCAGATGGGTAAGAACGAACTGAAAGCCGAGAAATATTTGGGTAATGCTGATGTAGCCTCGTGACATTGGGGAGTGGGCTCCGCTTGAGTTTGTAGACTCCATACTCGCACCTGGCAACAAAACACCCCACGCCACGAACCGAGGTCAACTTCAGCACCGACAACCAAGATACATTGACGGCTTTGCAGAAGAACACAAGAAAACCGGGGCAATACCTCATCAAGGAGATACA
>Ga0307515_10014822_pt1 | contig 14417 bp, 15 predicted proteins | sample 17_EM_MG_FD_194513 | JGI IMG/M metagenome (GOLD analysis project Ga0307515, IMG submission 194513) | Populus trichocarpa ectomycorrhiza microbial communities from riparian zone in the Pacific Northwest, United States - 17_EM | ecosystem: Host-associated > Plants > Roots > Unclassified | place...
TGTAATCTGACAGCTGGCATCTACTCTGACAGCGGTGACTTACCGGTGATTTTCAATCTGACACCTGCCTGTCAGCTGTCAGGTATTAGGCTCAAGTCGACTCTCACGCAGTTGCCCTCGTGGGCTACAGACGCCAAGAATGGTCCAAATTCTGGCCGGCTCACTGCTCCAACGAAACAAACTTGAACACGAACGAGTGCTACACGAGCACGACCGCAGGTCAAATGTGTGCGTCTTCCGCCTGATGGGCGTCGGCGGACTATTCAGGGCAGTCTAAGTACGGGGATACGCGATAGCGTCCGAGGTGTACATTCTACTAAATGGAGTATGTACGTCGAAGTCGATCTCCCCAGCCCCATTCTTCTTGGGGCCGTCATCGATCATCTATAACAGAAGGTGATAGACTTGAAATGAATTGACACTTTTTCGCAGCCATGAGGGTCATGTAACAAGCGGGAAGACCGCTTTCGAAGGCAGTGGGACATTACGGGTAGTGCGCCCCGCTGTCGTCATTCTCTGTCCGGCTTCGAGATGACGAATATGGAAACCGGGCCAGCTGTTCTGGGCTGACCTTGTCGTATTGCCTTGCAATTCCCGCAACCAGTGGAATTTCGCTGCAGGTGGAGACAAAGCACTCGATACTTGACGACAACAATCAACCCATTATTTCTTATCTGCGATGGCGCCTTAATCACCTACTGCGACCACATGAACTGCACTTCACTGCTGCCACTCAGCCGGCAACGGTCCCACCATCCACGCCAACAGCGACGACCGCAAGGTCTTCGCGCAATCATTCACCTAAAGACTTCATCTCCTTGGGATATAAATCGACGTTATATACTTCTAAAATTGTCCTGGTTTGACTGAAACGCTAGTCTTTCCATTGCCCAATGCGTGCCCACCTTTGCGACTTCGAGAGATAGGATGTGTTGTGGGTCGCTCGTTCTTGACAATTCCATCGTTCATGCTAAAATAGTCGTTCCTCATCTCTAGTACGTCGTGTATTATCGGAATCCACAGACGCGATCGAGTCTCATGAACGTCGAGAACACCACCAGCAGCAGAGTCCAAGCGCGGGCTCTCTTCCGCGTATTAAACCCACGTATCAACCCTTGCTACTTCTGCACGAGGTTCCTCGATGAACCACGTTCTCTCGCATGAAAGGGAGCCATTCGTGGACATACCGCCAAACCGATATCCCCGCCGACTTTCTCCGCCTCTACAACATCTGCTGATATCCTCTTTTACCCCTCTGTTTCTGGCCTCTGCAAATGCTGCCTTAACAATTTGCAGGACCGTCCTCAGTAGTACCTTCGACCAGCTGCACGCTTTGCCTCGACACTCTCGTCTCTCGTCGCCACACATCTCGTCCACTACGCACTCATTGCTCATTGCTAGTACTCCACTCATCTAGACAACCAGCTCGCTACGCCACTGCGCTCGACGACAAGACCATTCTTCCACTCTTCAGTCGACAGGAATGTCCTCAACAATGGCCCTACTTACTCATTATTGCTCTCTCTCATGACGATCAGGTCGAGCCTGCTCCCGTCCCTTGTTTCTTGAGACTCCCCCCGACCTCGTACCGATTCTCGGTGCCGGCGGTCTCGCTCTCATCTCTTCATCCTACTCACTGAAGACGATTCAAGCGATCGCGAGGCGCTTGGCGAACAGGAGCCGCAAGTCACCAGCCGTCAACGGCAGTTCGTCGGCCTAGTGAGAAGGGCGCAAGTGGTCCACGCGTGCAGACTCGGGCTACTATGGCTATTCGCCCATCCCAACGAACGTCGCGTGTCCCCCAGCTTCGGTCACCGTTACTGCCCAGCCCGGTCACCACCAGCGCATGGTGTTCTAAAAGGTTATTTGGTGCGCATCTATCATGCTTGGTCCCTATTCCTCATCTCATCTATGTTCTCCTCGACCGTCCATCTCGCTGACACTCCACCTCATAGCCGTACCACCCTCGCCTACGAGTCCATCGCCCACACAAGCACCATCAACAGCACTCATGCTAGCTATGGCGAAGCTGATCGTACACCGACACGCGCGTATCGCCTTCTTTCGTTTCCCATTTGTCAACTTGGCTCACCTAACACCACGCTTTCTCATTGATTTTTTCCCCGATGACGCTTTGAATCCACCCTCATCATCGCCACTGCCACGCCCACGTCGACACGTATTCGCTGCTGGTATCGCCGTGTCAACATCTGACCATCATTTTTCCTCTTCTTCCAAACACCACCCGCGGTCCATTATTATTTGTCCACGACAGACAACAGGACCAAGCTACTTGCCGAGCACGTCAAGCACGTACACAACGCCAGCGACTCGCAGCGCAACAACAATCCCAACCCAAGTCACACTCACCAGGACCATTGCGAACGCTGCTACGACTATGACCCCATCAGGTGTCGCTCAAACGTTGTCATATCCTTGTTCGAGTACGCCGCCGTGAGCCACGACCTCCACAGTCCCCTCGAAATAGACACCCTACGCTCGCTGGATATTTATCGGTTGCCAGAAGTATGGGGACGGGGTGAAGACAGATACTATGCTACACGGTGTAAATGCCGGGGACGTCCGTACCACCCACCGCGAATCCAGGACCGACCCGATTCACGTCCTTCGTACCGACAGTCCCTCCGCCAGTCCGCCTGCATGTATACCTTATTGCCTGCGAACGAGTTATTCATCCTCTCGTGTTTCCTCGCTTTGCTCATCGTTGACGGATGTTCAGAATGTCCCTTTGGAACACTCATTCTGCTTATCTATGACTATGCGGCTGGGCTCGTCTTACGCTCTTTGCATGTCCTAACGTCGATGTGTCGTTTTTTTGCTCCTCTTCTTGTCGCTCATGAACCCCTTCCCCTTTGATGGTCAGTCCTGAGTGCTGTAATGTGCCACCCGGCCAGTGTTCACCTTCATTTCCTATGTCATGTAGTTAGATTCCCTTTGTTATCCTTGATAGACTAAACGCTCCAAGTTGTGCTATGTCTCATGGCTGAGGTCATACTTGAACTAGATGATTTGAAGGGTCGATCTGTTCATGAATTGGCTGCGGATAGTTGGAAGCTTATTACTTATCATAGGGCATGCTGAAAAACCTCTTTAAAATCAAACGAAAGTACCGAAAAATTGATCCAAATAAGAGCAAAATGTAGTACAGTGGTGTACCACCCACCGGGCAGCTTCTTGCAGCTTGCTGAGAGGAGATAGAAGCGCGAGCAGGTACATATATAATGTAGTTTAGTATCAAATAAAGGTGTTTTGAGCCTTTAGAATTATGCCTGCGACACGCGATCATGTAGATCGATCAAGGCCTGGCCCAATTCTACTATGTACCACCTAGCGAGCCACGCATGCCTGGTGCCACAGAAATCGTCAATTCAGGATCTACAGTATGTCCCCTTTCATTACTCATCACTCTCATTATGCACTGACCATGCTGAAGATGCAGTCCTGCTCAATTCCATAATCTGTGACTGTTTGTCAGAGTAAATTGAACAGTAATATCACTGTTTAAGGCACCTCCTCGTACAGTAGTTAAGTTGTGGACCAGTAGCATCAGACCTTATCATGGTGGTGATGTAGGAAGCGACCCAGCCAGTGGATGCCAACTGTAGCTGTTGGGTTGCCAGATACTCCTCCATAGCCTTTTGTATGGCTGATTCATGTTCTTCAAAGTTGTTTTGTTTCTTCACAGCTTCTGGGATTTGGCCTGGCATTGTCAACAATGCCTGGGGCAGCTGCTGCTCATACACCTAGCTGTTTCCTTGTTTTCTGGTCTCGCCACTCAACAGGAAGGCTAAAAAATGATTACATGGGTTCCTTAATGATATTTCGTATTTATTACAGAGCAAGGTAGGTTCCCGTGTGGATACCAGCCCAGAAATGCGACCTAAGCTCTCAAATCTAACTATTTCTGTGTCCAATGGACATTGCGGACGATCCAGGCAAAGCATCAACCCAGCATATATTCCAAAAATCGTTTTAGGTTTAATTACATAAAATAGCGGGGTTTTTGGCTCATCAACTACCTCCCGTCGTCCGTGGCTCGCTAGGTGCATGGTACCGTCCGGTGGGTGGTACACCACTGTATTACAGCTGGACGTACGGCAAAATGCGCTCCTGATCTACCATTTGTACAAGACCATTCGTGGTAATTTGGTAGCGTGTCTTGTCGACTGTGAACGATTTCCACCATTTCTCATAACGCGGCTGATCTCTAAGTACGGGGCGAAATTCTTCTAAAAGGGGACCATGCGTGACGGCCACTTTCACGCTCCTGATATCCCGCCATACTCCGTGCTCCGGTGCCCCACAAAAGACAAAATGATATGAATCAAGGATTCTATCCCCAAACCCCGGGGAACAAGAATATCAAGGTTTTGCAAACAGGAAAGATTGAATAAGAAATCATGTAGTGAAACGAAAGCTGCCAAAGTAAAGGTGGTCTGGAGTGCGTAAGCGGATGTGCAAGGGTTTGAGTTGTAAGGGAACCAGCGAAGGTTTTGGACATTTGAACAGGAGTGGGAGCGGAGATAGTCTATTGAACAGTCCTCCAACTCCAATGTTGTGCAAGCAGGCAGGTCCACCTGCAGCACCTTATGCCTAGAATGGTTCTTGATGAAGCCTGCTGATCGAAGAAGCCTGAACTCTCTCAGGGTCTTGAAGGTCCTCCCAAGCATCCAAAGTGGTGTTGAATCACTCAGTTCAAGCCACTGGAGAGTATGAGTCAATGGCAAGTCAACGTTCAAGGAATATTCAGACAGGAATCCTCTTGAGAATTTCAGCCTCTCGATTTGTTCCAGGTATGGAAAAAAAAAGGTTTTATTAGGATATTTGCAGATGAGCTCAAGATGCCGGAGCCGCCTAAAAAGGACAGTGGAATGGAGCCGGGATAATGGAGAACCAGGATACTCAATGGCCAGACGCCGTGTGACCATTGCCTTGACAATCGTTGCGTCACATTCTTTATTTGATATTCGAAGACGCTTATCTAGATAGTCGATGGAAGTGTAATCAACCGCAATGTCATCCATGCCCCCTCTCCCCTCCCATACGTTGAAATGCTCCAAAGGGGGAGTCATATATGCCCTAGTCCATCCAATAGCTCTAAGTAATGGGAAATTGTCAAGGTGCTTAGACTGAGAAAAGCCTTTGAGGCACTGTATGCGCAGGGATCTCAGGTGCGGGAGGATACTGACATGCCAGGTTTGAGAGGAGCACCATTGCTCCCACCCTTCATGATAATCCATCGATGAGGACCATCCAGGCCATTCATCTGTAGATGGTTTCGCGGCGAGTGACTCGAGAAAGTTTTGGAAGGACGGCGAGGGATGGGTAATGGATAATGCCAACTCTTGTAGCGGAACCAAATACTCCAGTACGTTCATTAAGACTCGTTCACTGCACTGGAATGTGACATGTAGAGTAGTAAGGTCGTAAATCCTTTCATTTACTCTGCAGAGAAGGTGCAGGTCTTGATAGACCCTCTGCTCATTGCAATCATGAGATCCGAGGTCCATTGCTCTCATTTCGGGAACATGGTAATATTGAGCTGCGGTCATTGGATGACCATGATAGGCGAATTTCTTGCAGGATGGTAATTGTACAGGCAGCTGAATTTGCTCCCAATGACGAGGAAGGAGGATTGCACACTCCTCGAGGTATGGGAATTCTCTCCCAGCCATCCATTGGACTGAACAGGCTCTAAGCTGCAGCTTCCGAAGAGTACAGAGAAGAGGCAGATTGGTATTGCGCTCATAAAGTGGGAGATGAAGACGATCAGCCTCAAATGTCTGAAGCTGCGTAAAAGTTGGAAGAAGCTCAAGCTCAAGTGGCTTATCAATATTTTTGCCTTTGACAATAAGCACTGTGAGATTCCGCAAAATAGGAAACCAATGGGGTTGGAGGAAGTGGGTGGTGGCGAATGGGGAATGGAGTCTCATCTCACAAAGAGGACCCTCAGTTGGAACAAGATTGAGCAGATGAGTAAATGAGGGAGAATGCATACATCCAGCTTCTACGTGTAGCACCGTCAACATATCCATTCGGCTTGCGACTTGAATGTCAAGCCGACAGGCAAACCACTCTTCAGGAAATGAGGAAATTGTAAGCTCGTTCCACAGGTGAGTGTGTGCAAGGGCATCCTTGAATGCAGCAAGCAGCGGAGTATCAGATGACAGCCAACCACCTGGCTGGGTGTCAGAAATGACAATCTTCTTCGGATGTGCTCTTTGTGACCAAATAGCAACCCGTTCCCTCTCGGTCCAGATTCCAACGTTCAGGGTGGACCATAAACTGGGCAATGAAGCGATAGCAGAACTCCAGTAGCGACAAACAGAAGCCAATAGACCAGATTTCATTCGATTTGATTCAATACAGTATAGAAAGACCTCTCGCATAAGTTCCACAGGAAGGTAGGTATTAATGGTTTTTCGGCCGCGAAGCAATTGTCGCCGGGGTCGAACAATGGCCGGGTACGGACGGTTACGATGATTTCTGGGCATATCTTGAACGTGGATGGGGTATTTTTCGAATGAGATAGTGGCAAGGACACGGTTTGAAGAGGAGATCGAAATTGATGGTGAGGCCGGTGCTGAAGTTAGGCGAGGCAATTGGGACTAGAGCGATGACTCGAGTGCGGCGTGCAGTGTTTCAAGAGCGAAGTGGTCAATGGCTTAGGGATTGGCCGGTGTTGTAGTGAGACAAGCAGCGCAGGTGTAGTTGACGAGTCTGAGAATCTCCCTCGCGGGTTACAGACGCCAAGCTCCTTTGCAGACGGTTCACAGTCCGGCCAGCTGACTGCTCCGATGAATCCGGAATCAACACGGACGAGCGCTACAAGACATTCAATTGTGCGCGCGTCTGCGGCGGATGGGCGTCTCGGCGGCCTATTCAGACCAGTTTGAGTACGTGAATACACAATGGTGTCCTCTGTGTCTATTCTACAGAATGGAGTTGTGTACAGGTGCGTGGAGGCCTGTCTCCCCAGCCTCATTCTAGAAGAGCGCGGTCATCGATCATCGAAACAGAAGGTAATACACTTGAAATGAATTGGCGAAGCCTTGAGGGTCATGTAACAAGCGGGAAGACATGGCGAACTCTTTCGAATTAAGGCAGCGGGATATCGCCTGCCGTTACGGGTGGTTACCAGCGTCGCTCGTGTGTACCGCTCTCGCCGTGCTCAGTCGATCCGGTTTCGAGGTGACGAATGTGGTCTCTCAGAAGGACGTCACCTCGCCGTGGCCTCGCTGTGCTTCGTCGAATATGTTGTTGTCTGCATTCACCTTCATTTCCCGCAACCGTCGGAGCCCGTCGGGGTATCTTAATTGTGATGTCTTCGCGCCGCAGGTGGAGACAAAGCATCTGCAGTTTCCTCACCTGCCATAGCACCATGAACCTACTATGACCACCTGAGCCACACTTTGTTGCTACCACTGGGCCAACAAGGGTCCCACCACACCCACGCCGGCGGCGACGACGACAAGATCATCTCGCGGACGTTCGACTAAGGGCTTCATCTTCTTGGGACGTGGATCAACGTTACATACTTCGCAAGCCGTGGTGGTTCGGATAAGATTCTAGCTTTTCCATTGCCCAACGGTGTGCCCACCATCGCGACTTGGAGAGATAGGATCGTGTTGTGGAAGGTCGCTCGCTCTGGACAGTTACGGTATTCATGCTAAAATAGTCCCTCCTCATCTCTAGTGCATCGTGTATTATCAAAAACCCACACAGGCAATCTAGTCTCCAATATCATCGTGAGCAGCCCGGACTGGAGTTCAGCTGATCTCCCTTCACGTATCAAAACCACTCCTCAACCCTTGCTATATCTGCACGAGATTCTTCGATGCTACTTGCAAAACCCGTTCTCAAGGGGACCACTCGCGGACAACCTGCGAAACCGATATCTCCGTCCATCTTCGCCTCTCCAGCACCTAACTGCTACCCTCTGCACCCCTCTCTTCGATGGTTGTTGCCTTAACAATCTGCAAGGCCGTCTTGTACGAGACCATGGCAGTTCACACGTGATGATATACTCGAAACTGATATCACGACGCATGTTCGTGAGAGATTGGTGACGCAGAGTCACAGGCTGTCGCTATTACTCATTCCTTGGGGACACCGTAAGTAGCTATCTGTCCTCTCCGTTCATCACAAGGTTGCTTCCATTTGTCTCCATTCTGACCTCACATATTCTTTGCAACGGTACATACTGTTCCCTATGTTCACACTCTACCGCTCTTCGCCAATTTCTGCCGCCTTTCTAAGAACAAGTACGGCCCTCGTCCCACATTCGATCCATATATGGCCACACTTCGTGGTATCGTGAACAGCGAACTACCGTCCTATTGGCCCAACATGCTTCGCCCCACCACGTACCAGACCCACCACTTTGGGACCCACTCGAACACCCGTGGCAATCGATCAACCTCTGCACTAGATACACCCACTCGATACACCCCGCGCATTATGTCGTACCCCCCGTTCTGTGCTCGAGGTTCCACGCATGAGTCCATGGGCCCCGCGTTGGGTGCAAACCATTGACCACTCGACACCCATCCAAGCTTTGTATGGCACAAACTGGCTCGGAAATGGAGATCGAGTTTCATTCCGCTAATCCTGCCCTCTTTGTTCTATTCAGCATAGAACGGGTCCGAAACACGACATCAAAAGGCGAGTGTCGAGACCCATGAGGCATCTCGGGTAGCTTATTCTATCAATAGTTCATTGGGAGGTGGTTGGATGAGCCAGAGACGGTGATTCTCATTATGTGCATCTCAGCACTTCCGTCGCGCAACTACACAACACGTCGCACGCACAAACTGGAAATGTACTAATGTGGAACGCACCCAGAACGCGTTCGACTCAACGGACAAGCACCACAACCTTTCTATTTTCCAGTGGCGCTTATTGTTTTTAGTTGGCCGAATGAGCAGAGAATTCGACACTTGCGATACATATTGTGCGATTTTCTTTTTCCTTACCGGAGGGACTAGGTGCTGTATTTCTAGGGTACCAGTCAAGGAGCTCTATTGTGTGATGTACGTCCGATATTCCGCTATTCCGCTGCACGGCGCGTTGCACACCGGTTACTCGAATGAAGTCCCATCGTCATTTTCCAGCTGGCGAGAAGTAAGGGCCGACCACTCGGACAAGCGATGCTCTCGTGCCTAGCCACTGTGAGCATATCGGCTGTCTAGATGTGCGTGTTGTCCTTACCCTCTTTCCTCCGCCTGACTAACGACTATTCGCAGTTCGCTCTCCTGTTACGACCTGATGACGCAAGGTCATCCCTCAACAACACAGGAGTGCTGACTGGCATGCTCCGACGTGGCGTCTTATGATTTATTCAGTATCCCTAATTCGCCTTCGTGGGGAACCTCTACCCCCCAGTGACCATCTTCCGTGGTTTCGACCAATTGCACACTCTGCCTCGACGCACTCGTCTCGTTACCACAAATCTCGCCCACTGTACACTCATTGCTCGTTGCCAGCACTCCATTCAGCTACACAACCAGCCCGCTATACCACTGCGCTCTCGACAACAAGACCATTCTCCCACTCACCAGCCGGAAGTAATATCCTCGACAGCGGCCTACTTACTCGCCCACGATGACCACGTTGACCCTCTCCCCGCCCCGACGTACCCGGTGACTTTCTGGGACCCCTTACTCTTCCTTTGTGCCTGTGGTCTTGCCCTCATCTTCGCTTCGCTCCTCGTCCTGCAATTTTCCCCGATGCCGCTCTGAATCCACCTTTATCATCGCCTCCACCCACGTCGACACGTATTCGTCGCCGGTATCGCTGTATCAACCTCCGGCCATCGTTTTCCTCTTCCTCCAAACACCACCCGAGGTCCATTATTTTATGTCTACGCCAGACAACAGGACCAAGCTACATCGTCAAGCACGTCAGTCACGTGCACGACCCCAGCGACTCGCAACGCAACAGCAACCCCAACCTAAGTCACACTCACCAGCAACACTACGAACGCTGCTACAACTATGGCCCCGTCAGGTGTCGCTCGGCCGTTGTCACATGTTCGCGTAGGTCATCGTGAGCCACGACAGCTCCACAGTCACCTCGAACTCGCTCGATATTTGTCGGTTGCCGGAAGTATGGGAATAAAGTGAAGGAAGACACTATGGTGTACATGTAGGGGATGTCGGTACCACCCACCGCGAATCCATTACCGACCCGATTCATGTCCTTCCTAGAGACAGTCCCTCGTCTGCCCATCCACCTGTATATATGCTTTATTGCCCACGAACGAGCTATATATCCTCTCGTGCTTCCTAGTTTTGGTCACCGTTGACGGGGGCTCGTCTCATACTCGTTGCATCTCCTAATATCAATGTGTCATTTTTTGGCTTCTCTTCTTGTCGCTCATGAACCCCTTTCTCCCTTGATGATCAGTCCTGAGTGCTGTAATATGCCACTCGTCCAGCGCTCACCTTCATTTTCTACATCATCTAGTTGGCTTCCATTTGCTATCCTTGATAGATATAACGCTCCAAGTTTTGTTATGGTCGATGGCTGAGGTCATGCTTGAAGCAGATGATTCGAAGGGTCGATCTGCTCATGAATTGGCTGAAGATAGTTGGAAGCTTATTACTTATCATGTGGTGTGCTGAAAGTTCTCTTAAAAATGAAAGTACCAAACAATGCAACCCGATTGAAAGCAAAATATAGTATTACAGCTGAACGGCAAAGAGTGCTCCTGACCTACTATTTGTACAAGATTATTCACATGGATGCAGTGATTGTGACTATTGTGGCGATTTCCTTGGTGACTTGGAAAGAGTTCCACCATTCCTCATAACGCCGCTGGTGTCCAACTGTCTGGTCGAAGAGGTGGGATGCTTCTGAGATGGTATAACACATGACCTCGACTTTCACACTCCTGATCTCTCGCCATACTCCGTGCTCCGATGCCCCACAAAAGACAAAATCAACCAAGCAATCTATCCCTAAACCCTGGGCAACCCAAATATAAAGGTTTCGCAAACAGGAAAGATTGAATAAGAAACCACGTAATGAATTGAACGCTGCCAAATCAAAGATGGTTGGGTATAAGCGTTGGTACCAGTGAAGGATTTGGACATTTGAACAGGAGAGGAAGCGGAGATAGTCCATTGAGCAGTCCCACAATTCCAATGCTGTGCAGGCAGGCAGGTCCACCTGCAGCCCCTCATGCCTAGAATGGTTCTCGGGTTTGTATGGTTGTCCCAAAACCCTGAACTCTCTCAGGGCCCCAAAGGTCCTCCCAAGCATCCAAAGTGGTGTTGCAAAGTGCAGTTCAAGCCACTGGAGAGTATGAGCCAATGGCAAGTCAAGGTCCAAGGAATATTCAGACATGGATCCATGCAAAATTCTCAACTTCTCAATTTGTTCCAGGTATGGCAAAATATAGATTCCATCATTAGACCCGCAGATGATGTCAAGATGCCGGAGCTGCCTAAAGAGCACAGTGGAATGTAATGGAGTATTAGGAAACGCAATGGCCAGATGTCGTGTGATTAGCGCCTTGACAATCATTGCATCAAAATCTTTATTTGATATTCCAAGATGCTTATCTAGATACCCGGTGGAAGTGTAATCAACTGCAATGTCATCCATGCTCCCTCTCCCCTCCCATACTTTCAAATGCTCCAAAGGGGGGGTCAGGTATGCCCTAGTCCATCCAATAAGTCTAAGCAATGGGAGATTGTCAAGGCGCGCAGACTGAGAAAAGCCTTTGGGGCACTGTATGCCCAGGAATTTCAAGTGCGGGAGGACATTGGTATGTTAGGTTTGAGAGGAGCACCATTCCTCCCACCCTTCATGATAATCACTCCGTGAATGTGATCCAGGCCATTCATTTGTAGATAGTTTCGCAGTTAATGACTCAAGAAAGTTTTGGAAGGACAGTGAGGGATGAGTAATGGATAAAGTCAACTCTTGTAGAGGGATCAAATACTTCAGCACCTTCACTAAGATCTGTTCACTGCACTGAAATGTGAGGTGTAGAGCAGTAAGGTTGGAGATCCTTCCATTTACTGTGCAAAGATGGCGGAGGTGTTGATAGACCCTCTGCTCGTTACAATCATGAGATATGAGGTCCATTTCTCTCATTTCGGGAACATGAAAATATTGAGCTGTGGTCATTGGGTGACCATGATAGGTCAATTTCTTGCAGGATGGCAATTGCACCTCATGCCACTGGATTTGTTCCCAATGACGAGGAAGGAGGATTGCACACTCCTCGAGGCATGGGAATTCTCTCCCAGCCATCCATTGGACTGAACAGGCTCTAAGCTGCAGCCTCCGAAGAGTGCAGAGAAGAGGTAGATTGGTATTGGGCTCATAAAATGGGAGACGAAGGCAATCAGCCTCAAATGTCTGAAGCTGGATAAAAGTAGGAAGAAGCTCAAATGGCTCATCCGTATCTCTGCCATTGACAATAAGCACTGTGAGACTCTGCAAAACAGGAAACCAATGAGCTTGGAGAAAGTAGGTGCTGACAAATGCGGAATGGAGTCCCATCTCACAGAGAGGAGCTTCGGTTGGAACAAGTTTGAGCAGATGAGCAAATGAGGGAGAATGGGTACATCCAGCTTCTACATATAGCACACTCATTGGGCTTGCGACTTGAATGCCAAGCTGACTGGCCAAGGTCTCGGGAGGAAATGAGGAAACAGTAAGCTCGTTCCACTGGCCGGTGCTTGTAAAGGAACTCTGGAGTGCAGCAAACATTGGAGCATCAGATGGGCTTTGACTATCTCTCTGTGGGTCAATGATAACCTTCTTTGGGTATGCCCTCTGCAACCAAGTAGTGACCTGTTCCGTCTCAGTCCAGGTCCCAACCCTCAAGGTGGACCATAGATGAGACATTGTGGTGATAACTGACCTCCAGTAGTGACAAACCGAAGCCAATTGACCAGATTTGATTTGATTTGATTCAATGCAATGTAGAAATATCTCTCGCATAAGTTCCATAGGAAAGTAGGCATTAATGGTTGTGCCCGAAGCCGGGACCAGGAGCATAGGTTGCCCGGCAGGTTGAGCGATGGGGGAGTGCGGATGGTTACGGTAAATGGCAGACATATCCTGAGCGTAGACAGGTTATGTTATGAGTGAGATAGTGGCGAGGACATGGTTTGAAGAGGAGAAATTGATGGCGAGGCGCTGAAGTTGGGCCAGGCAATTGGGACTAGAGCGATGACTCGAGTGCGGCGTGCAGTGTTTCAAGAGCGAAGTAGCCAATGGCTTAGGGACTGACCAGCGTGGTGGTGAGACAAGCAGTGCAGGCGTAGTTGACAAGTCTGGGAATCTCCCTCGCGCACGGTGCTGCTTTTCTCGCGGTTGCCTCGCGGGTACGTTACAGACGCCGAGGTCTTCTGCGGACGGTTCAGAGTCTTGCGTGCTGACTGTTCCAATGAATCCAGTATCAACACGGACGAACGCTACAAGACATTCATGCAGGTCTGAAGAGCGCGGGCGTCGGTCTATCCAGGCCAATCTGAGTATGTGAATACGCAATAGTATTCCATGTGTATATTCTACAAATGAAGTGTGCACAGTTACTACCATCGATGAGGTGCGTGGGGGTCAGTCTCATCCTTCCTAAGGGCGGTCATCGATCATACACTGAGCGTGCTACAAGATGGGGGCCCAGAACATTCCAGAGGGAAAGATCGGAGCAATAACGTGTGGCTGGATCTCCATCCTGGGGGGATAGTGGGATGGGTTGATACTATGCGCAGGAGGGCGTTATCCCACGAGATTTTGTCAAATAAATTGTTGCCTGCAGGCGTGCATATATTCATAAGCACATTCCAGCTTCACTTCAATTTTGAGGCACGATTTGTGGAGACAAAGCATGCGAGGTTTTCACGACCAATCTGTTTGACCCGTTACCCGTTACCCACGATGGCGCCTTGATTATCTACTACGCCCATCTGAATCGCATTTGGTTCTGCCGCTGGCTGTTCTGCGGCTGAGCCAGTAATGGAGACACGACATCCTCAACTTTTTTTTTTTTTTTTTTTGGTGGGGGGAAGGAAGGGAAATGCATCATGCACCGTGACGCCTGTGCGCCGTGTGTGGGACTCCAGTACGGCTTGCCGTTGGGCTCTTTCGCCTGTTGGACAATCTGCCGCCTGACCTACCCACTAAAACCCTTCCCTGCCGGTTGTCTCGGCTACATCCCGTTAAGCAAAGTTCATGGTTGGGTATGGGTCTGCGTCAAAATTGACAAAAGTTCCGTCTCCCCAGAGGGATCTGAGTTTGCATTGGTGGATTAGTTTCCTTCTCGGTTCCATAAATCTTGTTGCGATCCAGCTGTTCCTTATCAAATTTGATAGCATATCTTTTAGTATTTCTTTTGTTTCATTCGGCACTACGTCCTGATTATTTATTGTATT
>Ga0307515_10014823_pt1 | contig 14417 bp, 12 predicted proteins | sample 17_EM_MG_FD_194513 | JGI IMG/M metagenome (GOLD analysis project Ga0307515, IMG submission 194513) | Populus trichocarpa ectomycorrhiza microbial communities from riparian zone in the Pacific Northwest, United States - 17_EM | ecosystem: Host-associated > Plants > Roots > Unclassified | place...
TACTACATGACGACGTCGTCGTCATTGTATTTGGACCTACCTGATGTATATAAGAGAGCTTCTAGAGCCCTCTTTAATAAACAGAGTTCTCATTCCTGATCGTCCGTTCAACAAAAGTGTTTAAGAATTTCTCCATCAACTAATCCAACATGACCACCCATCGTGCCTTAACCCTCAAGTCCTTTGATACACTGGTTTCACTCGAAACCGGACCCCAGCCTACCGCAGATACTAGCCCGGTAGTCGTGCGAGTCCTCGCCGTAGCTTTGGAACCCTTCGCTCGGGAAGTCTTCGATGGCTCCCGAGGCTACAATCTCACGTTCCCACTCGCGCCTAATCCTAACGCCATCGGCCGCGTAGAGGAGGTCGACCCAGATGCCACGAAACTCGCGCCAGGCCAACTTGTCATCTGCGTCCCAACCATTCACGGTCGCGACAACCCCGAAGTTCAGATTCTTTTAAGTCTTCATGCCGGTATGACGTTGGCGAGCTAGAAGTTGATGACAGTTAGCGCAACGGTACGATCGCTAAGTATGTGAAAATGCCACTTGAGAATGTGCTCGAGTTGGATGAAGAGATCCTACTTACTCCTACGCCGAAAGGGTGTGGGTACCAAAATCCAATCTTGGGGCTATTTAGTCTTGTCTCATTCCATTGGGTGGGCTGGATGACGCTGCGGTGAAGCCTGGTGATACCGTCATCATTGCACCTGCCACGGGATATTTTCGTCGATCATACGCGGAATTACGGCCAAACTCCGCATGTAAGTTCTTACTCATCAAGATTCCATGATTTACGTTTCAGAATTAACCCCCGTAACGTAGGTGATAGGGTTATGACGGCGATAGGGTTATGACGGTCGAAATACCGCCTTCCTATTTGGGTTTAACGCCTTCCTAATGTAGTATATTGCCGGTTCGAAAATCAAAATAGTAGCCATATTGTATTTTGAATGCTTGAAACTAAATTAAAAAATCTTTTACTAACACTATAATGCCCCGCTGGCCCCTGTAATTTAGCAGAGAAAAGAAAATATAAAGTGCTATTAATGCCTGGCATTCTGGGCTCTATAAAAGCTAGGAGACTTGCGTAAAGGCCTATGGGGTAGATCTATAGATATTTCGACGCCGTCTTGATGGAAGGCAACAGCCCCACAAAGTCGCCCATACCAACCAGAACCGTATTACCGTTGCTGGCGAAGATGCAGTCGTTTAATACCTCATATATCTTGCAAACGCTGGATTTCCATGTCGGCAGCATACCGTTCAATTGATTGCCATAGTAGTCCTCTACCGGGAGTACGCTAACCTTTCTCGATACGTCTATGTCGAACCTCTTGGTATAAAGTGGGTATATAACTTCCTAAAACGGCAGAATAAGCTTCGTTGCTGCTATATGCGTTTAATTAATTAAGAATGAGCTCTTACAAATAATAATTCTGGCCTTATTTAGAGATTCTTTGCCGACTATACCAACGCTATTACTTAATATAATATCAGCGAATTTGATAGGTAGAATATGGATAAGACGGGCTATGTAATAGGACTAGCTTTTGCTGCAAAAGTAGTTATATTAAGAGGCAGAATTATTAATTTTAAGACGATTGACGGTAATAGGGAGTGGGTTACCTAAATTGACTTAATTGGCATGCATGGGCAAATAATTCCACTATTCATTATTTTTAAAGGGAAACAGTATATAGATTTACTATAGGAAACAGTAAAGGAAGCTGTAGGCGAGTGCTTAATTAGAATAACGGAGAATGGCTAGTTAAATGAAGAAATGGGTCTTAAGTGGCTTTAACATTTTAAGCGTTATACTTGGCGAACAGAGGCATGGGAGACCTCTAGAATTAATAACCCAAACGTCGAATACTATGGCCACTGATTGCTTATTATGGATGGGCACAGCTCTTACACCAATCTTAAGTTTATAGAGTTCTGCTGGAAGCATAAGATTGTTCCCATATATCTTCCACCTTACTTAACCCACTTCCTACAGCCTCTAGATCTTGTTATCTTTTCAGTGGTTAAGCGCCTATATTTAGCTAAAGTTGATGAATACGCAGCTCGCGGTATTACTGGTATTAATAGAGACTACTTTCTCTAGATCCTAGGTGAGATTAGGCCTTAAATATATACACCTGAACTAATTAACAGTGCATTTAAAGCTGTAGGCCTCTTTCCTTTTAACCCTAATTGAGTCCTCCAACGCCTTATAGGGCAACCCTCCTCTGCGCGACTATGTATACCTCAGCCAAACGAACCAACGCTTTTATCCTCACCTCTGCATCCAAAGACTCCAAAAAGCCATTCTGATTGAGCTCGGTACAGCTATACAATCCGTCATTTAGATACTACTCCTAAAGCGATTGACGTTGTTATCAGGAAGCTTATAAGCCAAATGGATTTAATAGATGAAGGCATAGAAATACTACGGCTAGAAAACATAGAGCTTCGCAATGGCGCTGCAGACAGGAGAGCTAAGAAAAAAAAGAAGCGGGTAGTACTTTCTACTAAATCGGTCCTTACTACCGAATCGGCTAAAGCACTTATTGACGCTAGGGAGGCTGCAGAGGAGGCTAAGCAGAGGACTAAGAATATTAGAGAGCGGCTTAGAAAGGAGAGAAAGGAGATAGCTATAATTGCTAAGGCATAAGTTTAAGAAAGGAAGGAGGCTCGGGCTGCTGCTATAAAGGCTAAAAAGGTTGCAGATTAATATAAAAAGGACTTAGGAGAGGCAGATCGGGCAGCGAAAAGAGCGCAAAAGGCGTTAGTAACTACGGGCAATATAGCAAATAAGAAGAAGACTACAGAAGCTTATATGGCAGCTGCTTAAGCAGTAGAGGAGGCAAAATTTAAAGCAGAAGTCTTAGTAATACTACGGAAGTAATAGGAGGATTCTTCTGCAGTAGCTTTAGAGGCTATAGCTCACTTTAAGGCTCTATAAGACGCTGCAAAGAAGGTAAAGGAGGCCTCCTAGCAGTCTACACAGGCCGATGAGGAAGTGGACGATGAGGAAGTAGACGATGAGGAAGCAGATGATGAGGAAGTAGATGATGAGCTAAGTGGATTAAGCAACGATAAGGCGTTGTATGTAGATGAGGATATTAATATAGGCGACGTCACGGTGTTAATTGAGTAGCAGTCAGTACCAAAAACACCAAAAAATATTAATATAGGGCCTCTATTATATAAAAATAAGGCTTTATAAAACCTCAGTAATAGTGTGATACTGTGCGATGCTTTTTACTATCGTTTTGCCTACGATTGGGCATTCGGCAGTACTTTAGTGTTCCGTGAGCCTAATTAGGAAGGCGGTAGTTCGACCGTCATAACCCTATCGCCGTCATAACCCTATCACCTACGTTACCCATTTTTCGGGAATTCTCATTTTGCTTTGCAAATCCCAGCTCAGCAGCTGCGACTCCTAAGATACCTAGCCAGCCAGTCAGTCGCATATCAATCCAGATACTATATAAAGCGATCTCACATTTGCGCTTCATATACACTGCGCAAACCCCTAGTCCTGCTTGCAAAATTTTCAATTTCTGCTGGGTCTTAAGTTGAAGCCCTGGCTTTGTTGCAACTCTCCCGCTGTTCGACAAACGAGCTTTTTGTCCATATGCATGATGAATAGTGGGGATATAAGTTCATTGATGCCAGACAGTAAGCAGTTCTCAACTGCCTGGACTGTGACATTATTTACTACAGACTTCAATGCGGCCTACAAACATCATTAGCGTAAACCCGGGAGGATATTGTTCCATTTACCCTGTAGTATGCCTCCATACAGTCTAATATTTCTGAGCAGGCATATCTATCCATATCCACTTCACTCCGGGGTGTCAAAGCAGATAGCAGATTTGGAAGTTGCACCTTCTTTACTTAGCGTTATTACTCATTCCTTCAGTATGATTGAGATATGCCCGAAGGTTACGTGCGACCTCCTCCTCGTGTTGTTTCTGCTTCACATTTTTGGACGGTTTCGGTGAAATATTGATTGTAGGTTATAGGGTGCCCTCTTTCGTAAGGGTTCAATATTTCATTGAGCTTTAAATTCGAAATTCGAAGCCTCTGCCAAAAGCGAACCAATGAAGGTTAGCAGAAATGCTTTAGTAGTGCTTTCCTCTGAAAGGTGTGAAAGCAGCAGGATGACAAAAGACCTGGCTGCATGCCATATGGTCTTTATATGCCCCGATGCCAATTTTCTCCACAGCTGGGATTGCTCGTAAAGAGATCTCCAACAATAAGTGGGTTGAACATGCCGGGTAATTTCGACCTTGAGTGATCTTAAGCAGCCCCTGAATCTCGCTAATAAAATCTCCCCTTGATATGGCCTTTCGATCGCTAGCTAAGTTGATGGTGGTACCAGGTTCATTCAAAATACGATGACGGTGGCCCCGAAGACGCATCATCTCAGCGAACTGGATATTGAGGTTTTGTACAACGGCTTGCAATCTCTTGGAGTAGGTTCGCCGAAAAAGTTATGACCGTATATCCAGTTAAGAGCTGCTTTGGAGATCTTGATCAATCTACAGCAGAAACAACAGCTGGTTGCCTAGGCTAGCTCTGTTTGGGCCGAGCCTAGCAAGCGTTGCGTGACAAGCAGCAATGTTTTTTTCGATGTCCTGGTGTAGCGCAGGAAGTTCTGAAGTTATCTGGTCTACTAAGACCTTGCCGAGCCTCTCCCTCAAAGCCTAAATACCAACAATTTCTCTTGGGGGGGGTTTCCAGATGCCTTGATCGAAGAATCGCTTCTCGGAAGCATCACAAGCTTCGAGTGAGTAACCTCTGGTCTCGTAGCTTCGATTTTTAAAACGTGCCAGTCGGAACTCAACATCCATGTTCTGAGCCAGATTTACGAGGGCTATCTCTGACCGACCCTGGCGAAAGGGTGTCTGGTTTTGTTATAACACCCACTGTTCACCGACCTCGAGGATCAACCTGTCTCGCAACTTTTAGGACTATCTGGTTGGAATAGTCGTTTTTAGCTGAGACTACGGCCAATACTACACCTCTCCCAATCATGTATCCATAGACCATGTCCTGGGCAATCCGGATGTCGGCAGCACCCCGCAGCTTATTCTTCGAATGAATTAAACCGGGGAGGTCAACAATTGTCAAGTGCGGCTGGGTAGGACCCGAGATTTCGATCCGCAGCACGTTAGCTGAGAATGCCTTTGAGCTGTCGCTCACGCCCATCAAATCCTTTGTCTCACCCACCAATGCCGGGAAGGCGTCAAGTGCGTGCGACGTGCGCCGGAAGCACGGGAGTCTTGCTTTCTCTCCCTCGGTGCGCGAGGAACCTGGGACAATCGCGACGCTTGTGCTGGCATCCGAATTGCGACGAAAGATGACTTCGGTCGCAAGTCGCGTGCAAAGATTGTCCTTTGCAGGGAAGAGAATACCGGACAGAGCTTCGAGGACAGAGCTTTTACTAGATGACTAATCGCTGCATACGATAAGTTGAGGTAGATGAACGTAATGACTGATTCCCTGAGAACACAGTCTATCAATATCATCAAGCAATGCCACGCTGCAATGCGGTTGCGGCCTCTAGACCGTAATTTGGTCTAGCTGGAAACTTGCCATAAGGAAAAGCCGGAATGGAGCAACAACAAATTTTAATTGGAAAGGTAATTGGCGGTAGATACAGCGCCACTTGAAGCGCTAGGATACAAAATGATGCAGGCCTTGTTGTGCAATGCTTTCACGTGAGGACGAGAAGTGAAGCTTGAAGGGTTTATTTGGCATTAGTGGCATTGGAAAACTAGCTGGTACGAACACAGCCGCAGCCTTTTAGTGTAGTGTTATGTTCCTAGTACGTCACTATTGCTCGGAATCTAGCCACTGACTAATTTTCTCGATCGGAGAGCCCTTTTTCTACATGGCGATGCGAATGCAAGTTTCTGATTCGCAAAACGTAGGATCTGAAGCCCTGCTGACAGATGCGGGACTTCGCGAGGGTGTATTCAAGCTTCCATGACACACTGGAGCTAGAAAGTTTTAGCGAGCTGCAGATGATGGTCATTTTTTCGATCGCTCTAGCTCTTTTTTGGAGGTAACCTCCAAGCTAGCGGCTTTACTTTCACATTATTGGCTTGGACGTTACACAGCTCCGGTTTCATGAGTTAACTGGGGCGCCAGTCAGAAGCTCTAGCTATGATAATCCTATGAATTGACAAAGGACTGCACAACGTAGAAGTAGTCTAACATGCCCTACATACTAACGAATAATCACGTCATAATTATTCACACCTTTGCTTAAAATTGATAGTTAAGCCGTTTAGTAAATTAGTAATCGATATTTTGACATGACTCTGCAAAGCCTAACTTCGCAGATAGCTTCACCTTAACCGAGTTTACAATCTTTCCGCACAGCCTTTCTTTTGCCGCCTTACTAAAGTTGGCCCAACCCGCCATAAAACCCATATGATTGGCTCCAGCTGAAATCCCGCATAGTCGAGAAGGGAATCCTAACTGACGTGAAGATACTAGAAAAGGCCTCTAACAACGATATTCAAGGTATGTGCTCATATTCCTCCATGTAAATCTTCACCAAACGAGATTATCTCGCCACTCTTCTTGAGAACATTCAAACTCAGGTGCATCACCAGAGATATTCGCGCTTGCAACTAGCGGACGGCTTCAACGCAGCGACACCCGGCCCAGATACAATGGAGGACGAGACTTCCGATAACGCCATTTCCGGAGCCGATGCAGCATCTGAAGATGGGTGTATCTCACCTCTGCCAGCAGTGGGCACGAAAATTACCCTCGAAGTCGGCGAACAGCGATTTGTCACTACTGCTGCAACTTTGACGGAAGAAAGCGGCTTCTTTTCCTCCTTACTCTCTGGACGCTGGGACAATACGCAGGAAGACGGGTCGTATTTCATCGACGCTGATGCTGACCTTTTCAAACACATTCTGCGCTATCTCCGACGAGGTGTGCTTCCGATTTTCTACGACAATTTGAAGGGTCATGACCACGGCATGTACCTTGCGCTATTGGAAGAGGCAAAGTACTTCCAAATACCACGACTAGAGAAATGGATTCGCGATAAAGAATACTTTCAGGCGGTGAAGATTACGCGTACTGCGCTGGAGCGGGAAGGCGTGGATGCTATTGATGAGACCACAGGAACAGATATTGAGACGGACATCTATCCTGTCTGGACAACGGAAAAAGTCTACGTCTGCCCGCGAAATATTACAGTCCATAGAGGAAACCCTAGCGCGTGTGGGAAGACTTGCAGAAAAGTTCAAGGTGATGCGGATGATGAATATGTGGATGAGCCGTTGCTGAGGACGGTAGTAATTCGGAAAAGGACCATGTTTGACCAGCAGGCTTGCATAGAAGGGCGGTGACCTACTAACGTGAGTAGAAGCACATCAAGCTCGGAGATTCATGGATTCGCGACTGATCTTCTGAAGGCATATGACACTCTTTGTATCGTGGAGAAACCCTTCTTGGTTTAGCCCGATAGCAAGAGGATCTATGACTGCCAACATTTCGCATACCAGAAATGCGGCTTACCCAAGCGATGCTAGGGCTAAGCAAATGGCATAAATAGTAGTTGTAGCCACGGTCTGCAATAGCCTTTATGTCTTCTGTCGAGCACGTGTCGGAAACTGAAATCATGTGAGTTGTCCATCGACAGTATCTGCCTTTTTTGGCTGTCTATTTAGGGCATTCGTCTCGCAGACCATTTGGCATCGTATGATGAATAATCAAACTTAATACAGATGTATCATGTGTTGTGCCCTAAGCCCAAATTTGTGGCTGCTTAAAATATTATCTATGTTCTTGGAAACCACCGCATTTCAGCTACTGTCTTAGGACATTTAACCAAAGCATTCCCTCACTCCCATCCTGCCCAGCGACTGGCGGTGGCCACGAAAGATCTGTCATGAACTTCTCCTTGTGCTTGAATTTCTTCAACGGCCCAAACATCTCTCCTTGATAAGCACTAGATATCTAGTCCAAGTACTTTACTTTGAGGCTTGTATAAACCGAACGAAGATTAGGCATATTCGTGATGATCTTCAACTTTGCTCTATCACGCGGAGGTTCTATACGCGAAACCCATTCCCACGGAGGCGTTGGTGGCTAGTAGCAGTGCTCTTATTGGACCGGATTCTTAATGGCGCTCCTGGCTGGACTGAAGCTTGCATTGGAGCTGGATCCTCGAATTTGATTGGTGGATAGGGTGGATTTAAGGCCTCTGGCGCTCCTGGCGCTCCAGGCGCTCCAGAGCCTATACCTAGTCAGGGTAAGGGTAGGGCGTCTTGTAGTCAGTATAGAGAGCTCATCCAACTAGAGGAGTAGCGATAATAATCCTTTTGAGCTTACTTGTATTTGTTTACAGAATAAGGAGCTTAGCTTATATTTAAGCCCCCCTGTCGCTATTTCTGCTGCTATTACTTCTAAAAGCATCCTTTAATTTAGCCTCTCCCTTTCTATTACTACCTTCCTAGTTACTATAAATTAATATCTTCCTGCCCGCCTTTCTAAACCTTCTTATAACGTTATCCTTGCCCCTAAATTAATTAACCTAAAGGCTACCAACGCGTTAAATAAGGTAGAGGAGTTTAAATTATAGGGTAAATAGTATATTTAGTGTAGAGCTTTAATAAAGGGTTTAAAAGTAATAAGGTAGCGAACTTTACTAATTTAGAAGTAGGATAAGGATATTTAATTAGAGGAGAGTAATAGTAAGGTATAATACTACTACTATCTTTATAAGCGGGTAAAGGCTAAGCAGGAGCTGCTAATTATATTATCTAAAAGAAGTTCTGCCCTAAATTACCTCTATAAGGGTTACTCTATAGATAAAGTTAGCGACGAGCTTAACTAAAGCACTTTTTAAGCGTTAAATTAACTAACGGTTAAGGCTTACCCGGCGGCTTAGTCTTTTAAATTTAATTATAACTTTAAAAGCTTTAAAGAGCTTTTAATTTAATGGATTATCTACTACTATATTGCCTTCTTCTAATTTAAAAATGCGTATTTCTGCTAGTTACTATACTTCCTCTATTGTCACGGAACCCCACCGCAGGGGCCTCCATAGGAGAGCCCCGTGCTCTCGCGTATACCTTGCGTACAGCTTATGTCAGCTACGCGTAGGTATATCACCTCCTTACACCCTCGACCCTTACGATCGATCGCGTAACGTCTTATAGACTCCTTAAATACATACGCTCTGTAGTTATTGCCCTCGTTCTATAACATTACGTTACGCCTTTTTACCACTAACGCTTAGCCTATAACCAATTTTACATCTCTATAATACTATAGGTGCTGCTAAAAGTAGCGTATTTATAAATTACCTTACTTTATACTTTTAAGGAACCTATAATAGTAAGGTAATATTTTTTACTAGCTACTATATTAAACCTAAAGAATAATTTAATACTTATATTTAACCTATAACGCCAATTAATCCTAAGAGAATTTAATTTATTAGCTCTAGCCTTAACCCCTAAGGAGATGGGTACTAATAATGTCTTATTTTTTATTAACTATATAACTATAGACAAGTAAATAAAAGGGCTATTACCTATTAAAATTAAAATATAAGACGCTGAGATGTTTATAAAAATGGTAGCATAAGACCCTAATAAATACTACCGCCTTCTATAGAACTACTACCTAAAACTTATATAAGCTAAGATATATACTGCCTAAGATCGCGATATTATCTAAGACCTATAAGCTTATAAGGCGCTCGCTAATAACACACGTTAAGAAACTAAAGATAACCTCTATATGTCTAAACGCAACGTTTAATAGTTAAAGAAGAATAAGATTATACTAATTGCTACAGTTACTGTAACGACGCTATCGTACGTTACCTGCCAAATTCTGCCATATTCTGCCGACCTGCGATTAGCCCGCCTAAAGCTAGCGCCTTGGCGGCTTACCCTACATATTTGTTTACATCGGTCCTAGCGACCCCTTTTCCTTCTCCTTAGCTTAGTATCTTCGTAATATAGCATTCTACAAGCTTCGGTTCAGAGGCATTTGTACGAGCCGTGACATTATACTAAGCTCACCCTACCTTGCCTGGGAAGGCCTTAATAATATCTCACCCTAAAGAAACTTCGTCTGCAACGACGTATCGACGCGCTATACTTAGACACTAAAATAACTCTATATTACCTGGGAAGGCCTGGATAATATCCCACCTTATAAGCTAGACAGGACTAGACTTATACCCCTAGAATTAAAACCAAAGCATATAATACTAACAAACCTTAGGAAGCTAATAATGGTACCTAAAGTAAGCTTATCTAAGAGAGCTATTTCTACCTAAGAGGAACCTAAGATCTAATTGGGATTAGAAATTAAAGATAATAATAACATCATAGACGTACGCGAGTAGATTCGCGGCCTTGCAGCCAGCCAAGAAGCCGATTGTCTTAAAGCGAGAAATACATAAGAGACCCTATAAGAGATCCTAGAAAGCCTCGCGGCCCTATAAAATAGCCTAGCTTCCCGTTCTTAAAGCCCTAGCCAACTTATTTACTTTACTAAATGCGATATACTAGGGAGTACGGATATAATAACGAAGTAATTAAAGTCCGTTAAGCTCCTTAACCCCCTACTACTGTCTAATAGGATAGACTCTACCTTTAAGAATTAGAGAATTTAAGTATAAGGAAAGCTCCGCGTTAACTATAACTATTTCCTTTCTAAAGAAGCTAAAATACTCTACTTCTTTAGTCGAACCACTGGGGACACCTAACGGCACCTTTAAGCCAAGTTTAAGGATAACTCCCCTATCTAATTTACATCTATTAATAAGATAATATGGCACCTAGCGGCTATTTATATTAACCCGAATAAAGTACGGGATGCCCGTTATAACTATAATCGCCTAATAATAAAACTAAACTAACCCTTTGCTAAATTTTAGACTTAATTCCTATACCTTATAGGAGAAGGCCAGGTTCCCCTTAAGAACTACTAATTAGACCTATATAATAAGCTAACAATCCAGCTATAAGAAAAAATCGCTATAACCTTAGATAACCTACTAACCTACAAAAGACTTACAGCTTATTGCCTATTATTAGACTTAGAACTAAAGCGGATTAACGCCCGCCCTAATTAGTAGAAGCAACTCTATAATAATTAAAACTCGCTAGCTATACCTATAGAAGCTAGAGTAGAAAGATAAGTTATAACTGCTCTTATACTAAAGGCGGTTATAACTACGTACCGGCGAGCCTCGCCTAACTAGTTACGTACTACACTATTAACTAGTATTTACCGTAATACTCTAATTAACCCTGCCTTGGCTATATACTATAACTATAATAAGTAGGGTTATTTTGCCTCGTCCTGCCCGGAATTAAAGGATATAGGCGATATTAAGGAGATAGAGGAAGGAGAAACGTCTAATAAGTCGGGAAAAGAAGAACCCTAGGGAAAGACTCCCCCCTAGGGTACCCTATTAATCTTAAAGAGATTAATCTTAGTTAGTTAATAGGTAAAAAGTATTTTATAGTTCTATATATAGTATCTTAAAATAGATATAGAGTTAATATAACTGCCCTTATTAATACTAAAGTAAATAGCTTTACCTTTATAAATACTGCCTATGCGAATAATATTACTAAGTTTCTAAATGTAGAAGCCATCCAATTAAAGAAGCCTGTTTAGGTAAAAGGCTATAATGGCTAAGCTGGTTAGCTCGTTACCTACATTTTAAAGTTATATATCGCTCTTAACGGACGACGCTAATATAGTATCCCCTTTTACATTCTAGACCTAGGGTCCTATAATATAATCCTTAGACGAAAATGGATGTCCTACTTTAATATTTGGTTAAATGTGCAATAAAGACGGTTTATCTGGCCGGAGGATAGACTAAGGTTGCCCTTTTTTATTAGGGAGATCCGAACTAACCGCAAGATACTAGCCGTAAGGGCTAACCCTACCTACTAGTAGGATGTCCGGGCCCGTGACCTAGCCTTTACCTAAGAAGACGCCCGCCGCGAAGCTAGAAAGAACTCCGTACTAATAAAGATACTCTCCTAAAGCGCTACGTTTAAAGAGGACTTTACGTACGGAAGCGGGATAGATAGTAATATAGACGATGTCTAAATCGCACAGATCTAACCGGTATAGAAAAGAATATATTAATAGGATATAAGGGATAACCTCTAAAAGATATAATAGGAGCTAAAAGGAGTAATAATAACGCTAGTACCCTAAAAGTCCCTAAAGTTATATACGCCCCTATTATTAGGCAACCCCCCTACTATAGATATCGCCGTAATTAGCGCTATAGCGTTTTACTTTAATATATACTAGAAGGATAATAAGGTCTTTATAATAAGCCTATATAAGATTAACCAAATTATTAATAATAGAGAGGAAAGGCTAGCTAAGGAAACTAATGAGGAACTAGTTAAACGCCTCCTTTCTACTATTTATATAGACTATAAGGATGTATTCTTAAAGGCGGCTTTAGATAAGTTACCCCCCTACCAGACATATGATTATAAGATTTAATTAAAAGCCAATAACTTGCTAGGCTATAGCCCCCTCTACTATTAATTAACGGATAAGCTAAAAGCAATAAAGTAGTACTTAATTAATAACCTAGATAAAGGGTTTATCGAGCTAAGCTAAGCCCCTTTTACTTCCCCTATCCTATTTATAAAAAAGCCTAATAGAGGCCTTTGTTTTTATATCGACTATTAAAAGCTAAATGCTATTACTTAAAAGGACCGGTATTCTATTCCCTTAATTAACGAGACCCTTATATATCTAAGCTAGGTAAAGATCTTTACTAAACTTAATATCTGCTAAGCTTTTTACCAAATTAGGATAGACCCTATATCTAAAGATTTAATAATATTCCGTACCCGTTATAGTTCCTATAAATACAAAGTTTTTCTTTTTAGACTAATAAACGGACTAGCTACGTACTAAAGGTATATAAATAACGTTCTTTTTAATTACCTTAATAAATTCTGCACGGCATACCTAGATAATATTCTTATATACTTAGACAACGAACTTAAGTATTAAGTTTATATTAAGAAGGTCCTAGAGAGACTACAGAACACAGGCTTATAAGTTAATATTAAGAAATATAAGTTTGGGGTAAAATGTATAAAATACCTCGGGTTTATCGTGACTATAAAAGGAATTAAGGTTAACCCTAAGAAGGTAGAGGCAATCTATAACTGGAAGCCCCTTTATATAGTAAAAGGAATCCAATCCTTCCTTGGCTTTTATAACTTCTACCACCAGTTTATCCGTAACTACGGAATTATAGTAAAACCTCTTATATAACTAACTAGGAAGGACACGCCTTTTATCTTTAATAATAGCTATATAGAAGCCTTTAAAGAGATAAAGGATCGGCTTATCTCTTCCCTAATTCTTTATTACTATAACCTGGACCTTAAATTAATGCTAAAAACGGACGCCTCTAATGGGGTTATAGTAGGAATCCTATTATAGTTATATCTAGACGGCGAATAGTACCCTATAGCTTTCTTCTTAAAGATAATAGACTTAGCTAAGTATAACTATAAAGTACACAATAAAGAAATGCTAGCTATTATTTAATTACTCTCCTAGTAGCGCGTAGAGCTTAAAGGTACGAACTCCTAAATTAAGATATATATAGATTATAAAGCCCTAAAGTACTTTATAACTATAAAGCAGCTTACTAGATAATAAGCCCAGTGGGCTAAAATACTCTCCTAATTCTTCTTTATAATTATATATCGTTTTAGTAAGCAAAACTCTAAGGCTAATACCTTAACCTAAAGAGAATAAGACGTAGGACCCTAAGATAAGCTAAAGACCTAATATTAAACGCGCGCCCTCTTTTATCCAGAATAGCTTAACCCGCAGATCCTTAAGGAGCTAGACTCCTAGTAAAACGAGCTAGCACTAATAAAGGAGTCCTTAGATAAGCTAATAGGGCTAATTAACCGCCTCCTAACTGCAAACCGCACGGCTAATGCCTTAAGGGCCCTCCGTAAATAAGCCGTAAAAGAAGACCCCGATTTTAAGACGGAGGAAGGATTACTCCTATATTAGGAGCGGCTTATAGTCCCTAACGTTAATAATCTACGGACTAAACTAATCCGCAAAGCTTATTGCTAAGTCTCTACGGCACACCCTAGCAAAAACAAGACCCGTAAAATTATTAACTGCCGCTACTACTAGCCGAGAATGGTTGCGGATATTAATCGATATATATAGAACTACGAAGACTACCGGAGAGCTATAATCCCACGGGATAAGACCCTAGGACTACTTAAGCTACTCCCGATACTAGAGCGCCCTTAGTAGTATATCTCTATAAACTTCTATAAACTACTTAGGGACCGTGACGGATATAATATAGTTATAGTTATAGTCAACCGCTTTAGTAAACGC
>Ga0307515_10014824_pt1 | contig 14417 bp, 11 predicted proteins | sample 17_EM_MG_FD_194513 | JGI IMG/M metagenome (GOLD analysis project Ga0307515, IMG submission 194513) | Populus trichocarpa ectomycorrhiza microbial communities from riparian zone in the Pacific Northwest, United States - 17_EM | ecosystem: Host-associated > Plants > Roots > Unclassified | place...
GCCCTCGCGCCGGAACACCGGGCATGAGGTGGCGGCGTGCGCGCCGGGGTGCCTCGCCGCGGGCACCCGTCATGCTCGTCGAGGACCCGCGGTGAGCCGCTGCTCGGAGCGGAAGATGGTGTCCACACCGGGCAGTTCCGGCCGCTCGCCCAGCGCGGCAGCGAGGTCACGAACGCCGTCGAGGAGCGCAACGCGGGGGCGGTAGCCGAGCTCGCGCAGCCGGGTGATGTCGGCGACCATGCGGTACGTGTCCTCGGTGACCCTCCCATCGCTGCGCAGCCGGGTGGGGCTCCCGGTCGCCGCTGCGATGACATCGGCGAGCTCACGCAGGGACGTCTCGGTACCGGAACCGATGTTGTACACCTCCCCGTTGCCGCCCCGGACCGCCAGCAGCAGCAGGCCCTGCACCAGGTCCTCGACGTGGCAGAAGTCGCGGGTCTTGCGATCCACGTCACCGGCGGCGTCGATCGGCAGCCCACGCAGGTGGCAGCGCAGGAACTGCGACACCTCGCCACCTGCGACCCGCGGGTTCTCGCCCGGACCGTACAGCGTGAAGGCGCGGCCGATGGTGGCCGCCATCCCGTACGTGCGGCAGAACGCCGACACCGCGTGTTCTCCCGCCAGTTTCGACGCCGCATAGGGCAGGAAGGGGGCGACCGCGTGGGTCTCCGGCAGGGGGCAGGTCTTCGGGATGCCGTACACCATCGCCGACGAGAGGTAGACCAGCCGGGCGCGGCCCGACCTTGCCAGCGCCTCGCAGAGGTTGAACGTCGCCACCGCGTTGGTCTCGAAGTCGAAGCGCGGCCGGTCGACCGAGACTGTCCCGCTGGCGTTGCCGGCCAGATGGATGACGAGGTCGGCATCGGCGACAGCGGCCACGACGGCCCGGCCGTCGCGCAGGTCCACCGCGCGGGTGCGGGTGTGCGGCGGGTGCGGCGCGGGCAGGGGCGCCACGTCCAGGGCCACCACGTCCCGATGCCGGGCGGCCAGTGCCGACACCAGATGCCGGCCGACGAACCCGGATCCTCCGGTGACCGCCACCCGGGAATACCGCCCTAGCTCCGCAGTGATTTCGCTATCGGTCAATTCCGGTGCGCGTGCCATTCTTCCTACCTCTCGGCCGCCAGTTAATCACGATCAATTGCCTCGGCGCTGGATTTCCACACCAGCCTCCGGTCAAACCCGGACCGGGTGGCCTGCGAATGCCACCGTCCCGTTTGGCAGGAAACTGCAACGGAACGCGATACGGCCGCCGCGCCGGACGACAGAAATCGACGTTTGGGGGTATCGATGCTGGAAACATGGGGACTGACGACGATCGATCAGGCCGCGTATGAACTGTGGCTGCGCCATCCGACCTGGACCGTCGCCGACGTCGCCGGCGAGCTGAGCGAGACCGAGGCCGACGTCGCCGCCTGCCGGGAGGCCCTGATTGGCGAGGGTCTCCTGGTGGCCGACCGGCGGCGTCCCGGGCAGCTTGCCTCGGTCGGGCCAGACGTGGTGGTGGATCGCTGGCTGGCCGACATCGAGGCCGCCGCGGCCAGCCAGCGGGCGCAGGCCATGCAGGCACGCGTCCACCTTTCCGCACTGGCGGCGGCGGAGCTGTCCACCGACCACAGCGGATGGACGGGACAACGTGTCCGCGGTCGGCTGCGCCAGGCCAGGCTCGACGATCTCGTCAGCGGTGCCCGTCGCGAAATCGTCGCCCTCCAGCCGCAAGGGCCGGCCGTCGGCGGGCTCACCGGCGCCTCCGCCGATCTGGACCGGCGCGCCCTGCGGCGCGGCGTGACAATCCGGGTGCTGTTCCCGCACGACCGGCTGGTGCATGGTGACGACCTGGCGTACGTGCGCCGCCTGACCTGCGACGGCGCGCAGGTGTGCAGCACGGTGCGAGTGCCCGCCGCGGCAATGGTGGTGGACCGGATCACGGTGGTGCTTCAGGTCGATCGTGACGGCGATCCGGAGCTGGTGGTTCTCACCGACCCGGCGGTGGCCGGAACCCTGGCGGACCTGTGCGAGTCCTGTTGGGAGCGTGGCCAGCGATGCGGCACCGGCCACCAGCGGAACCCGCCCGCCGGCGGATCTGCCGACGGGCTCAGCGGCATCGACCGCACGCTGTTGCAGTTGCTCGCCCTCGGCGGCACCGACGAGGCGGTCGCACGCAGCATGGGGGTGTCCGTCCGTACCGTTCGGCGTCACGTGTCCCTGCTGCTGGACAAGCTTGAGGCCACTAGCCGATTCCAGGCCGGGGTCCAGGCCGCGCGGCGCGGATGGCTGTAGCGACCAGAACGGAGTGGCCCGGGCAGGACCCGCAAAGCGCGGGGGAGCGCCAGGAGTTGCGCGATATTACCCGAGCCGCAGTGAAACAAACGCGGCAATTATGGAGGGTGTGTGGGAAGTTTTTCAACATTTTAGAATCGCCCATTCGCGCTCCAGTTGACACCCGCGGAGAAGCTGCATTAAATAGATGGTGTTCATTTGTGATGGTACCCATGATATTCCTGGCGGCGACGCGTGCGGCCCGGGAAAGGCGCCATTCCTGTCGCTTCCCGCTATGTCGCGCCGAGGTCGGTCGACCGCGTGCCACCGCCTGGGCATCCGTTTGAGGAGAGGAGCCGACCATGACCAGTGCCACCACCGGACGCCGTCTGTTCACTTCGGAATCGGTCGCCGAGGGGCATCCCGACAAGCTTGCCGACCAGATCAGCGACGCCGTGCTGGACGCCTTGCTCAAGGAGGACCCGGACAGCCGCGTTGCGGTGGAGACGCTGCTCACCACGGGCCAGGCACACATCGCCGGTGAGGTCAGCACCCGCGGCTACGCCGACGTCCCGGCGATCGTACGCGAGAAGATCGTGGAGGTTGGCTACGACTCCTCCAGCAAGGGCCTGGACGGCAATTCGTGCGGCGTGCTGGTCTCCATCGGCAGTCAGTCACCGGACATCGCCCAGGGGATCGACACTGCGGTCGAGGCGCGCACCGGCAGCGCCGGCGGTGAGCTCGACCGGCAGGGAGCCGGCGACCAGGGCATCATGTTCGGCTTCGCCTGTGCGGAGACGCCGGAGCTGATGCCGTTGCCTATCAGCCTGGCACACCGGCTGGCGCGGCGGCTGTCCGACGTGCGTCGCTCCGGCGTGGTGCCGTACCTACGCCCCGACGGCAAGACGCAGGTCACGATCGAGTACCGGGACGGCCGCCCGGCACGGCTGGACACGGTCGTCGTTTCGGCTCAGCACGCGGCGGCGGTCGACCTCGACGGCATGCTGGTGCCCGACATCCGGGAGCATGTGGTCGCCCCGGAGCTGGCCGGGCTGGAGCTCGACACGAGCGGATACCGGCTGCTGGTCAACCCGACCGGGCGGTTCGAGATCGGCGGGCCGATGGGCGACGCCGGCCTCACCGGGCGCAAAATCATCGTGGACACGTACGGCGGATACGCCCGGCACGGCGGCGGCGCCTTCTCCGGCAAGGATCCCTCCAAGGTGGACCGCTCCGCGGCGTACGCGATGCGCTGGGTGGCCAAGAACGTGGTCGCCGCCGGACTGGCCCGACAATGCGAGGTGCAGGTCGCGTACGCGATCGGCAAGGCCCGGCCGGTGGGCCTGTTCGTGGAGACCTTCGGCACGGAACGGGTGTCGGTGGCGGAGGTCCAGCGCGCGGTGACCGAGGTGTTCGACCTGCGGCCGGCCGCGATCATTCGCGACCTGGACCTGCTGCGACCGATCTATGCCCGGACCGCGGCATACGGCCACTTCGGGCGCGAGCTGCCGGACTTCACCTGGGAGCAACCCAGCCGCGCGGACGCCCTGCGCTCCATGGTCGGTTGGTGACCGTGATGTCGTTCGAGGACGGTCCCCGCCCGGTGCTGCTCACCGGGTCGATCGCCACCGACTACCTGATGACCTTCCCGGGCAGGTTCGCCACACAGCTCCTCCCCGACCGGATCGAGCAGATTTCGCTCTCCTTCCTCGTCGATGACCTCGACGTTCGCTACGGCGGGGTAGCGGCCAACATCGCCGTCGGGATGTGCCGGCTCGGCCTGCGACCGGTGCTTGTCGGCGGCGTCGGCACAGACTTCGGCGACTACGACCGCCGGCTGCGGGACATCGGCGTGGACACCACCCACCTGCGGATCTCCCGTCGCCACCACACTTCCCGCTTCCTGTGCACCACCGATCAGGACGGCAACCAGATCGCGTCGTTCTACCCGGGCGCGATGAGCGAGGCGCGCGACATCGAGCTGGCCACCGTGGTGGCAGCGGTGGGCGGGGTCGACCTCGTAGTGGTCGCCCCCAACGATCCGGAGGCGATGCTGCGACACACCGCGGAGTGCCGACAGCGTGGCTACCCCTTCGCCGCCGACCCGTCCCAGCAACTACCCCGCTTCGACGGCGCCGAGATCACCAGACTGGTCGACGGCGCCCGGCTGTTGTTCGTCAACGAGTACGAGAGCGGCCTGATCACCGCCAAGACCGGTCGCACCGAGGGTGAGCTGGCCCGGTGTGTGGGCGTCCTGGTTGTCACGCGCGGCGCCGGCGGCGTGCGGGTGTTGCGCCGCGGGCACCCGACCCTGGAAGTACCCGCGGTCGCCGGCGTCGTCACGCGCGACCCGACCGGCGGCGGTGACGCGTTCCGGTCCGGCTTCCTGGCCGGCATCGGTCGCGGCCTGGCGGCCCGGCGCTGTGCCGAACTCGGGTGCCTGCTGGCGTCCATCGTGCTGGAGGCGGTCGGCACCCAGGACTACAAGATCGACGTGGCGGATCTGCTGCACCGATGCACTGCCACCTACGGCCCGACGGCCGCTGCGGAGATCGCCGTGGCCCTGCCCGATCCCGGGGAGGAACGATGAATGCGTTTACCGATGCCCTGGCCGGCCGCGTCCTCATCGCCGACGGCGCGACGGGCACCATGCTGCAGGCCGCGGACCTGACCATCGACGGCGACTTCCACGGTCTGGAAGGCTGCAACGAGATCCTCAACGTCACCCGCCCGGACGTGGTGCGCGGGGTGCACGACGCCTACCTCGCCGCGGGCGCCGATTGCGTCGAGACCAACACGTTCGGCGCCAACCTCGGCAACCTCGGCGACTACGACATCCAGCACCGGATCCGGGAGCTCTCCGAGGCCGGCGCCCGGCTGGCCCGCGAGGTTGCCGACGAATGGACCGCCCGCACCCCCGACAGGCCGCGTTTCGTGCTCGGCTCGGTCGGGCCCGGCACCAAGCTGCCCACGCTTGGGCACACCACGTACCCGGTGCTGCGCGAGGCGTATCGGGAGAACGTGGCCGGCCTGGTGCTCGGTGGTGCTGACGCGGTCGTCGTCGAGACCTGCCAGGATCTGTTGCAGGCGAAGGCCGCGATCGTCGGTGCGCACCGTGCCATGGCCGAGGTCGGTCGGGCCGTGCCGATTGTTGCGCATGTCACCGTCGAGACCACCGGCACGATGCTGCTCGGCAGCGAGATCGGCGCCGCGCTGACCGCGTTGGAAACGCTCGGCATCGATGTGATCGGGCTCAACTGCGCCACCGGCCCGGCCGAGATGACCGAACACCTGCGCTATCTGTCACAGCACGCCGGCCTGCCGGTGTCGGTGATGCCGAACGCCGGCCTGCCGGTGCTGGGCGCCGACGGCGCCCACTACCCACTGACGCCGGACCAACTGGCCGACGCGCTCGACGGGTTCGTTCACGACTACGGCGTCGGGCTGGTCGGCGGCTGCTGCGGGACCACCCCGGCGCACATCGCGGCGGTCGTGCGACGGCTCGGCGGCTCCCGTGCCGCCGGCCGCGAGCCAACCCGCGAGCCGGGCGTCTCCTCGATCTACCACCACGTCCCGTTCCGCCAGGACGCCAGCATTCTGATGATCGGCGAGCGGACCAACGCCAACGGCTCGAAGGCGTTCCGCGAGGCCATGCTCGCCGGCGACTGGCAGGCCTGCGCCGACGCCGCCCGTGGGCAGGCCCGCGACGGCTCGCACCTGCTCGACCTCTGCGTCGACTACGTCGGCCGCGACGGTGCGCAGGACATGCGAGAGCTGGCCGGCCGATTCGCCACCGCCTGCACGCTGCCGGTCATGCTCGACTCGACCGAGCCGCAGGTGATCGAGGCGGGCCTGGAGATGCTCGGCAGCCGGTGCATTGTCAACTCGGTGAACTACGAGGACGGCGACGGCCCGACCTCCCGCTACGCGCGCGTCCTGCCGATCGTCAAGGAGCACGGTGCCGCGGTGGTCGCGCTTGCCATCGACGAGGAGGGCCAGGCCCGCACCGCCGAGTGGAAGGTCCGTGTCGCGGCCCGGCTCATCGACGACCTGACCGGCCGCTGGGGCCTGCCGATCTCCGACATCCTGGTCGACTGCCTCACCTTCCCGATCTCCACCGGGCAGGAGGAGACCCGCCGCGATGCCCTGGAAACCATCGAGGCGATCCGCGAGATCGCCCGTCGCTTCCCGGGCGTGAACTTCACCCTCGGCATCTCCAACGTGTCGTTCGGCCTCAACGCCGCCGCCCGGCAGGTGCTCAACTCGGTCTTCCTGCACGAGTGCGTGCAGGCCGGCCTCACCAGCGCGATCGTGCACGCCAGCAAGATCCTCCCAAGCTCGAAGATCCCGGACGAGCAGCGCCGGGTCGCGCTCGACCTGGTCTACGACCGGCGGACGGCCGGCAACGATCCGCTGCAGCGCTTCATCGAGCTGTTCGAGGGCGTCGATGCGGCCAGTGCCCGGGCCTCGCGGGCCGAGGAACTGGCCGCGCTGCCGCTGGACGAGCGCCTCGAGCGGCGCATCATCGATGGCGAACGCAACGGGCTGAAGGCCGACCTCGACGCCGCCCTGGCCGAGCGTTCAGCCCTCGCGATCATCAACGACACCCTGCTCAACGGCATGAAGGTGGTCGGCGAGCTGTTCGGCTCCGGGCAGATGCAGCTGCCGTTCGTGCTGCAGTCCGCCGAGGTGATGAAGGCGGCCGTCGCCTACCTCGAACCGCACATCGAAAAGAGCGATGACGCGGGCAAGGGCCGCATCGTCCTGGCCACGGTCAAGGGCGACGTGCACGACATCGGCAAGAACCTGGTCGACATCATCCTGAGCAACAACGGCTACGAGGTCGTGAACATCGGCATCAAGCAGCCGATCAACGCGATCATCGAGGCGGCCGAGCAGCACCAGGCCGACGTGATCGGCATGTCCGGCCTGCTGGTGAAGAGCACGGTCGTGATGAAGGAGAACCTGCAGGAGATGGCCACGCGCGGCGTCGCCGAGCGCTGCCCGGTCCTGCTCGGCGGCGCGGCGCTCACCCGCGCCTACGTCGAGGACGACCTGCGGTCGACGTTCCCCGGCGAGGTGCACTACGCCCGCGACGCCTTCGAAGGGCTGTCGCTCATGGACCGGCTGATGGAGGCCAAGCGCGGCGGCACCGCCGTGGTGGACCCGGAACGCGAAGCCGTGCTCGACGCCCGCCGGGCACGCCGCGAGCGGCAGCGTGCGACGGTCACCGAGTCGCTTCCCGGGCTGGCGGACGACAGCGTACGGTCCGACGTGGCGACTGACGTGCCGGTGCCGCGGCCGCCGTTCCTCGGCACCCGGGTGGCCAAGGGCATCCCGCTTGCCGACTACGTCGCCCTGCTCGACGAACGAGCCATCTTCCTCGGCCAGTGGGGCCTGCGCGGCGCCCGCGGCGGCAGCGGACCGTCGTACGAGGACCTGGTCGAGACCGAAGGCCGGCCGCGCCTGCGCTATTGGCTCGACCGCCTGGTCGCCGACAAGGTGCTGGAAGCCTCCGTCGTGTACGGCTACTTCCCGGCGTACGCGCAGGGCAACGAGTTGGTTGTGCTCGACCACGACGGTGAACGCGAGCGCGCCCGGTTCCGCTTCCCCCGGCAGCGCCAGGAGCGCCGACTGTGCCTCGCCGACTTCTTCAGGCCCCGCGACGCCGGGGAACTGGACGTCGTCGGGCTGCAACTGGTGACGGTCGGCCGGCCGGTCAGCGAGTACACGGCCGAGCTGTTCGCCCGGCACGAGTACCGCGACTACCTGGAGGTGCACGGCCTGTCCGTACAGCTCACTGAGGCCCTGGCCGAGTACTGGCACAAGCGGGTACGCGCCGAGTTGACGCTGCCGGACGGGTCCACGGTCGGATCCGGCGACCCGACCGACACCGCCGGCCTGCTGCGCACAGACTACCGCGGCTGCCGGTACTCGTTCGGCTATCCGGCCTGCCCCGATCTGGAGGATCGGGCCACGGTGGTCGACCTGCTGGAAGCCGGGCGGATCGGCGTGAAGCTCTCCGAGGAGTTCCAGCTGGAGCCGGAGCAGTCGACCGACGCCATCCTCGTTCACCACCCGGAAGCGACCTACTTCAACGCCAAATAGACGCGACACCTTCGGCGAGGGAGCGCCCATGGACACCGTCATCGATCGGCTCGGGCAGCGGCACGGCGGCTTCTCGGTCGAGTTCTTCCCCCCGCGCGACGCGGCGAGTGAGCAACAACTACAGCGGACCGCGCGGCAGATCGAGCCGTACGATCCCGCCTTCGTCTCGGTGACGTACGGCGCCGGCGGCTCCAGCCGGGACCGGACCGTCGACACCGTGCGCTGGTTCGCCGAACAGACCGGGTTGCACGTCGTCGGGCATCTCGCCGCGGTGGACCACTCGATCGCCGAGCTGCGCAACGTGGTGGGCCACTATGCCGCCAGCGGGGTGCGTAGCGTGCTGGCCATCCGCGGCGACCCGCCGGGCGACCCCGCCGGTGAGTGGATCCCCCGGCCGGACGGGGTGACCTACGCCCGGGACCTGGTTCGGCTCCTGCGCACCATGGGGCCGTTCTGCGTCGGCGTGGCCGGCTTCCCGTACGGACACCCGCGCTCGCCCGACCTGTCCGCCGACCTCCGGCACCTGCTGGAAAAGATCGACGCGGGCGCGGATTACCTGGTCAGCCAGCTCTTCTTCGAAGCGGACGACTTCCTGCGGCTCCGCGACGGCCTGGCCGCACACGGCTGCACGGTGCCGGTGATCCCCGGCGTCATGCCCCTCACCACACCGCGTGCCCTGTTGAAGGCGGTCGAGCTGTCCGGGGCCCGGCAGCGCCCGGCCGCGGCTGCCCGGCTGCTCGCGTGCGCCGAGACCGCGCCGTCGTTCCGCGCCGCCGGCATGGAGTTCACTATCCGGCTGTGCGCGCGCCTGCTCGCCGAGGGGGTGCCGCTCCTGCATTTCTACAGCTTGAACCGCGCGGCGGCCCTGCTGGAGGTGCTGCGCCAGCTTCGCATGGTGTCGCCGGCGGACGATGCCGACCCGCCCATCGTCCGCTGCCCCACGGCCTCCTGTCCCGCGAGCGCTAGGCGCGTCGGCGAGGCACCAGCAGCAAGGTGAGCACGGCGCCGGTCGCCACGACGAGCGCTCCAATGAGTTCGACCGGCCGGAAACCGATGCCCGCGCCGAGCATGGTCATGAAAGCAGCGACCGCCAATGCTCCGCCGAACTGGCTCATCGACTCGAAGAGGGCCGAGGCGGTGCCTCGGTCCGCTTCCGGCGCGTCGCTGATGCATTCCCGGGTGAGCCCCACGTAGATCGGGCCGGAGCAGAGACCCCACAGCGCCAGCCACGGCAGCCGTTGAGACACACTCTCCGCGTTGGCGATCATCGTCAGCGACAGCGCGCACACCAGCATGGTGGTCACCACCATTGCGCGAGGAGTGAATCGGCGCATGAGTGCCGGGCCCAGGGTGGAACTGATCGTGCCGCCGACGAGGACGGGGGACAGGGCCAGGCCCGCCGCGCCGGCGGACAGCCCGTGCTTCTCCTGCAGAGCCACGCTGCCGATCACGATCACGGCGGTGTACCCGGCGCAATAGGTGGCGAAGGCGAGGTAGCTGCCGGCCCGGCGCCGGGACCGGAGCAGAGCGGGCTTCACCAAGGGGTGCGCCGACCGGCGCTCGACCATGACCAGGGCGGCCAACAGCACCAGCCCGCCGCAGCCGAGGAGCGCCGCACGCCGCAGGCCACCCTCCTGCCCGGCTTCCTGCAGTCCCAGCAGCAACGCGATCAACCCGGCGCTGGCCAGCACGGCGCCGGCCACGTCTAGCCGCTCGCCGTGCAACGCCTCCGGCGCGTCGTCTGTCAGCAGGGTCCGCGCTGCCACGAGCGCCGCGGCGCCGACGGGCACCGTCATCAGGAAAACCCATCGCCAGCCGAACTGGGTGGTGACCACCCCGCCGAGCATGGCGCCGGTCAGGCCGGCCGACCAGGCCGCGAACGCGATCACCGAGAACACCCGGCTGCGCCACGGCTCCGTGTCGAACTCGGTGGCTGCGGACGACAGCGCGGCGGGGATGGCGATGGCGGCGGCGATGCCCTGCAGGGCCCGACCCGCCAGCAGCACCGGCAGGCTCGGGGCCAGCCCGGCCACCAGGCCGGCGCCGGTGCACACGGCCAAGCCGAGCATCATGACCCGGCGCCGGCCCCACAGGTCACACGCGCGGCCGCCGAGCACCAGGAACGCGCCGATGCTGAGCGAATAGAGGCTCACCACCCACTGCAGCACGCCGGGCGCCAACCGGAACTCGGCGCCGATGGCCGGCAACGCGGTCGCGACCGCCAGGCTGTCGAACAGCACCAGGAACGACGCGCTCGCCAGGAGCAGGGCCACCGCCCAGGAACGGGCGGCAGCCGGCTCGGCACCGCGCGAGGTGGCTGACCGCGCGGCCTCCGTCATGATGCCTTGGGCAGGTCGTAGCCGTACTCCCGGGCCGTGAGCCGCAGCTCCTCCACGGCGAAGAACGCCGCCAGGTCTGGTGTCATCCAGTCTCGCCACCCGTCTGTCTTACCTTCGCGGATCACCCGCGGTGCGGCGGCCGTGCGGTCGGCCTCCTGCGCCACCCGGTCCTCGTGTGCACGCATCTTCTCGAACGAACTGGCCTGCACCGCCCGGGCGACATCCGCCTCGTCAATCTCGACATCGAGTCGACCAAGCGCCGCCGTCACCACCTCGATCGGGCGGGTCTTCAGGTCCTCGAAGCGGAGTACGTCGGCGTGGTCGCAGGACTGCGCCCGCTGCGCCCAGGCAGTATAGAAGGCAGCCCAGTCGTCGGCCTGGCTTCGGCTGAAGTCGCCGGGCCCGCGCAGAAAGGCCTCGAAGGTGTCCGGTACGAGATCCCACTCCTCCTCGGCGAAGCCGGCGTGCCACTGGTAGGCGGCGTAGATCGCGTCCCGGGGGTCGCGCACCAGAATCCAGACGCCGCCGATGGTCGCCTCGGCGAAGACCGACGGTGGATGGTGCGTCTTGACGAACCGGGGCCACAGCCGGTCCGGCTCGATCCCCTCGTCCTTGTCGTGTTGCGAGGCGAGGTGGCGACGGTACGAGGTGTGTTTGTCCACGGTGACCGCCCGGCCGTCGGTGTGCAGTTCTTCGGTGTATGCATCCACGTAGTTCAGCCCCAGCTCGGCCAGGATGTTGCCGATCAACGATTGGCCGGAGCCACCGTGGGTGGCGACGACGATGTCGTGCTTGCCGAGCTGTGCCAGGTTTCGCCGGTACAGGTCACTGACCCGCGCGTCGGCGCGCCGGGGGTCCGGGAGTGTGGTCATGAACAGATCTCCTCTGCGGTGAAGCGGTGCGGTGCGACGGGTGGGCGGTGCCTCGGCACGCCGGGCACCGCCCCGCGCGATTACTGGCGTGGGCGCAGTTGGGCGATCCAGCCCACCGTCACATACGGAATCTCCAGCTCGTGCACGTCGAGGGAGCCGACATAGGCGTCGATGTCCTCGAGGACGGCCGGGAACTGATCGCCGGCCTGACTCTGCAGGATGCCGTGCGATCGCCACGCGGCCAGCCAGTCGTCCACCGACACCCGGTGCAGAACCGGCTCACGCAGCACGGCGGGATCCTCGAACAGGCCGCTCTCCTTGATGACCGGTGCCTGATCTTCACGCCGGACGCCGTAGCCGTACTCGGGGATGCGCCGGCGAATGATGTTCTCCACCTCGCTCTGAATCGGGTCGTCCAGGTCGCGGTGGTTCCAGATGCAGGTGAACCATCCCCGGTCGCGGAGGATCCGCGCCGTCTCCTGCAGAGCGAGAGCCCGGTCCGTGGTGGCGAAGGAGGAGCCGAAGGTCACCAGGTCGTACGTGTCCGGCCGCAGCCCGGTGTCCTCGCCGACGCCGACGTGCCAGGTGACGGTGCCGCCTTGGGTCCGTTCGATGCCGATCGTCCGCATCGCGTCGTTGGGTTCGACGGCATCCACCACGCAGCCGCGGGCCAGCAGGTCCACCGTGAGGTGCGCGTTGCCGGCACCGATGTCCGCGACCCGCGGCGTGGGCTTGCCCGCGGTGGCGACGATCTGGTCGATGGCCCGCGGAGCGTACGCGGGCCGTTGGGTGTAGGTCGCCGCCAGGTCGGTGTAGTCCCATTTGACGTGTTGCTCGATAGCGCTCATTCTGTGGGCCTTTCTCCGGGTGAGTGGGACGAATACTCCATTTCCTTGGATGGGCCGTGGGCGCTGCTCCTTCCGTTGGTGACGCCGGATCGGGGCGGGTAGTCGAGGAAGCCGCGGACCACGTCGATGAAGGAATCGTGCTCGTCGTCCTGTACGTTATGGCCGCTGTTCTCGAACATCCTCAGTTGGGCCCCCGGAATGCGTTCAGCGATTTCCACGGAGAACTCCGGTGCGCAGATCCAGTCGTGTCGGGCGCCGATCACCTGGGTGGGCACGGTGATCCCGGAAAGCTGGCTCGTGACGTCGTACTTGTGGAGATCGCTCCCGTAGGAAGCGTTGATGGCCTCCGGCGTGAAGATCGGTTTGAAGGACCGTTCCTGAGCCACGTCGAAATGCAGGGAGTACATCGGACCCATCGTTTCGAAGTACTCGCACATCTGTTCGACGTTTTCGAATCCGCCGCTGAACAGCCGGGCGGCCACGGCCTGCTGCTGCGGTGTGCCGCGCTCGGCGACCGTCTCCTGAGCACGTTCCATGAATCGGTGGTCGGGCGCGGTCACCGCCAGGATGAGGTGGCTCAGGTGCTGCTGATAGCGGGTGGCGTAGGAGAGCGAGACCATTCCGCCGTACGAGATGCCGAGCAATCCGATCCTGTCCAGGCCGAGATGCTGACGCAGCGCCTCGATGTCCTCCACGTAGTTGTCCATTGTGTAGGTCTCTACCGGACCGCGCGCGGAACGTCCGCTACCCCGGTGGTCCAGATAGACCAACTGGGCCTTATCGCTCAGCGCGGATAGGGACGGCTTGAGCCTGCTGTGGTCGCCGCCCGGGCCGCCGGGAACCACGAAGAGGACCGGCTTCTCCCTGTTCTCGGCACCGTCCGGCACCAGACCCATGCCGTCGACGTCAAAGAAGATCTTGGTGTCTCGGATATTCGCGTACAAGTGTCATGCACCTCTTCCTCCGGGTACGAAATGCTCCATCGGAGCCGGTGGTTCGGGTGGTCGACGGTCGGCACGCCCCGCTGACCGAACTCCCGTGCGCATGAATTTCACCTTCCCGAGGTCCTTGGGGGACAAACAGATGTCGGCCTTCATCATCTGAAGATGCCGGCATGGACCGCCGTATCCCCTCGCCAGCAAGCCCGTCGGGACGGTTATGATCTCGAAAAGTGACAATGGCGCCCATCGCTCGATCGGGGCCCTATGCTATGGTCTTCGCCACTTCGAGATCGGTAGCCGTGAGAATCGGCAGCGGAAGTCTCGTGATCCGTCCCCGAGTCACCTGGCCGCTGACCGGTGCCGCGCGAGCGCGCCCTCGGCCCGCCGCCGCGGGCGGGTCGGAAAGCATTACACTCGGTTGTCCGGGAGGATGGCACTCAATGATCTTTATTACGGCGAAGTTCCTGGTCAAGCCCGAGGACGCGGACCGCTGGCCGGAGATCGCGGCGGGGTTCACCGCGGCCACCCGCGCCGAGCCGGGCTGCCTCTGGTACGACTGGTCGCGCAGCCTCGACGACCCGAACGAGTACGTCCTGGTCGAGGCCTTCCGCGACGGCGAGGCGGGCGCGGCGCACGTCAACTCGGCCCACTTCAAGCAGGCCCAGCAGGACTTGCCGCCGCACCTGGCCGCGACCCCGAAGATCGTCAGTCAGCTGGTCGACCAGGACGACTGGTCGGAGCTGGGCGAACTAAGAGTCGGTTAGGGCAGCACGGCGGTCAGCGCCGGGTACCAGCGATCCGCGATCTTGCGGTTGCCGCTGTCGTTCGGGTGCACGCCGTCCGGGGTGTCGGTCGCGGTGCTGAAGCCGGTCCACTGGTCGACCACCGTGACCGGGGAGGCCGCGGTGCTCGTCGTCGCGGCCCAGCCCGGGATCGCCGCGTTCAAGTTGATCACCCGCTGCGCGCAGTCGGCGCAGTTGCTCGGGTTCATCGGCAGGATCTGGGCCACCAGGATCCGCATGGCCGGGTTCGACGCCCGCATCTGGCGCA
>Ga0307515_10014825_pt1 | contig 14414 bp, 13 predicted proteins | sample 17_EM_MG_FD_194513 | JGI IMG/M metagenome (GOLD analysis project Ga0307515, IMG submission 194513) | Populus trichocarpa ectomycorrhiza microbial communities from riparian zone in the Pacific Northwest, United States - 17_EM | ecosystem: Host-associated > Plants > Roots > Unclassified | place...
TGGCTGAACCCGCCGATCGCGCGGAGCGGCGCGCGCAGGTCGTGGGCGACCGAGTAGCTGAACGCCTCGAGCTCGTGGTTGGACAGCTCGAGCTGGCTCGTGCGCTGCTCGAGGATCGCCGCGATCCGCTGGCGCTCGGAGATGTCGCGGATGATCGCGGCGAACGAGGCCTCGCCGCGCGCGGTCCAGGTCGCGATCGACATCTCGACCGAGAGCTCGCTGCCGTCGCTGCGCTGCGCGGGCAGCTCGACGGTCCGGCCCAGGATCTGGCCCTCGCCGGTCGCGAGATAGCGCGCCAGGCCCTCGCGGTGCGCCTCGCGCAGCCGCTCCGGCATCAGCGTGGCCAGCGGCTGATCGATCAGGTCGGCCACCGGCCGGACGAACAGCGAGGCGGCGGCGTGGTTGGCGTAGGTGATCGTGCCGCGCTGGTCCGCCGTGATGATCGCGTCGGGCGTGGCGCGGGCGAGCGCGCGGAACCGCTCCTCCTGCGCCCACCGCTCGGCCTCGGCCTGGCGGCGCTCGGTGAGATCGCGGACCACCTCGGCCAGGCCGATCAGCCCGCCGCCGGCGCCGCGGATCGCGGTCACCACCGCCTCGGCCCAGAACTGCGAGCCGTCCTTGCGGATCCGCGGACCCTCGTCCTCGAACTTGCCCGAGGCCGCGGCGGTGGCGAGCGCGCGCGCCGGCTTCTCGACCTCGCGGTCGGCGGCCGGGAACATCACCGCGTAGTTCTTGCCGATGATCTCGGCCGCGGTGTAGCCGGTGAGCGCCTGCGCCCCCGGGTTCCAGCTGGTCACCACGCCGGCGCCGTCGAGCATGTAGATCGCGTAGTCCTTGACCCCGTCGACCAGCATCCGGAACCGGTCCTCCTGGCGGGCCTCGAAGTACTGCTCGGCGACCAGCATCACGGTGTAGTCGAGCAGCTCCTGGGTCGCGGACAGCGCGCCGATCAGCCGCTCGGGCGCCGCGGCGTGGGCCTCGACCAGCGCCTGGATCAGGCGGTGCTGGAACACGCGGATCGCCGCGTGCCAGCTCGAGAACCCGATCTCGAGCTCGGCGAACCGCGCCCCGAGCAGCCGGGTCTGGGCGTTGTAGGGCTGCCAGTCGCCCTCGAGGATCGCGGTGCGCAACAGCTCGTGGGACCGCCGGCCATGCTCGGCGAGCCCGGCGACCGCGTCGGCGCGGATCGGCTGCGCCAGCTCGGGCCGGCGCAGCGCGACCTCGAGCGCGGTGGTATCCAGGACCCGCGCGATCACGGCGTCGTAGATCGCGAGGACGTCGAGCAGACCGGCGCGCCGCTCGTCCGCAAAACCGGGGGACTGCGCGGCGTCCACGCGTTCACGATAGAGCAAGGCCCGAGCCCGCTGCTGGTTCCGGAGCGACGGATCCGTCCGGACACAAACCACGCGCGGCGACCGTACAGCCCTGGATAAATTTTTTACTGCCGCGTGCGGTGACGCTACACCCGCGAGGCGCACCGGCGGTCCTCGACGGTGCGGAGCCGAACGCGTGCGCCGGTTTGCCGCGCACATGCCTGGCCTGGCAGAATCGCGGTTCGCGCAGGTAGTGGTCGCGGGAGTCCTCGTCATGTGGATCGGTCAGATCTTGCTCGAACAGCGCTGGGTCGACCCGGCAGCGCTCGCGCGCGCGCTCGCCGAGCAGGTGCCGTCCGGGCGGCGGATCTGCTCGCTGCTCATCCTGCGCGGCCAGCTCGACCCGGATCACGCCGCGCGGGCGCTCGCCCACCAGCACAGCGTGCCGGGCCTGTTGCAGAAGCACCTCGAGGGCCGCGACCGGGCCCTGGCCCGCCTGCTGCCCGCGGCGATCGCGCGGGCCCGGGTCGCGCTGCCGATCGGGCGGACCGGCGCCGGCGAGCTGATCGTCTGCGTCCGGGATCCGCTCCCCGAGCTGCGCGCCGCGATCGCCGAGGCGGTGGCTGGCCCCGTGGTGATCGCGGTCGCGCCGGCGCACCAGCTCGAGGCGTTGATCGAGCTCGAGTACGGTCCGCCCGGGCGCGGCGACGAGCCCGCCTCATCGCCCGAGGCCGACGCGGTGGACGTCGACCTCAGCACCCGGCAGATCCCGATCATCGGCGATCCGCTCGACCACCTCGGCTCGATGACGCTGGTCGAGCTCGACGACGACCGGGTCGCCAAGGACCCGTCGCAGAGCGGCCAGCACGACGCGCTCATGCCGCGGACCAGCACCGGCATCTACCACCAGGCGCGGACCGCCACCACGTCGTATCCCCCGCCCGGCTCGCCGCCCCGCACCACCACGACCTCGCGGCCGCCCGCCGCCCCGCCGCCCCGCACCACCACGACCTCGCGGCCGCCGCGGCCCGCCACCGGCTCGCGGCCCGGCGGGACGCTGCCCATGGGGTTCCGCGGGTCCGCGCTCGACGCCGTGATCGCCGCGATCGACGCCGCCGACGCCGCCGACGCCGCCGACGCCGCCGCCATGGACTATCTCGCCGGCCGGTTCCGCTGCGCCGTGTGGTTCGCGATCCACGAGGGCGCCGCGCTCGGCGAGCGCGGCCACGGCGACCAGCTCACCGACGAGGTGATCCAGGCGATCTCGGTGCCGCTCGGGGCGCCCTCGATCCTCCGGCTGGCCCACGATACCCGGCAGCTGGCGACCACGCCGCCCCCCGGGGCCGGCGCGATCCAGGACCGCCTGGCCCGCATGCGGGGCCACCCGGCTCAGCTCGCCGCCCTGCCGGTCGAGGTCGACGGGCGGGTCGCGTTCGTGATCGCGGTCGGCGACCCGGCCGGCGACCCGACCACCGCCCCCCGTGATCTGGCGCAACTCGGCCGCGCGCTGGCCGCCGCCCATCACCGCATCCGTGCCAGGTGACGCCGCGACCCAACGACCCGACCTCGATGGTATGCTCGGTGAGGGTGGGCGCTCCGTCGATCCTCATCGTTCATCCGGACCGCAGGACCCAGCGCATCGTGCAGCGCGTCCTGGGCAGCACCGGCTATCGGGTCGACGTCGCCGACGACCTCGAGCAGGGCGCGCGGCTCCTGGCTCACCTCCAGCCCGTGCTGGTCGTGGTCGACGGCAGCGCCGCGGCGGCCGACGGCGCCGAGGCCCTGTTCGCGGCCGCCCGGGCGCGCGGCACCGAGGCCTGCATGACCCTGCTCGACGCCACGCAGGTCGCCCAGGCCCCCCGGATCCTCGGCCTGGCCGCCGTGACCAACCTGCTGGTCCACCCGATGCCGGTGCTCGGCGAGGAGCTGACGATCACCGCCCAGAAGCTGATCCGCGACGACCTGTTCGGCGCCGAGAAGTACCTCTTGTGGGGCACCGAGCTCCACCCCACCACCCTGACCCGCGCCAGCCAGCGCGCCCACGTCGTGAGCGACCTCGCCGAGCAGATCCGGGGGCGCGGCCAGAGCGCGCGGGTGGCGTCGATGGCGATGCTGGTCGCCGACGAGCTCGTGTCCAACGCGGTCCACAACGCGCCGATCGACGCCCGCGGCGTGCACTACCGCGCCGACCTCGCGCGCGACGGCGAGCTCGAGCTCGACGCCGGCCACCAGGTCGCGCTGCGCTGGGGCTGCGACGGCCGCTACCTGGCGATCGAGGTCACCGACCGGTTCGGCAGCCTCGATCGCGAGACCATCCTGCGCGCCCTGGTCCCCAGCGGGGTCAAGGACGGCGGGGCCGGCGCCGGGATGGGCATCGCGCTGGCCTACCGGTCGTGCGATCATCTCGTGTTCAATCTCGCCCCGGGCAAACGCACCGAGGTGATCGCGCTGATCGACGTCCGACACCCGCCCGCCGAGCGCGTCCCCGCCTCGTCCTACAACGTCTTCGTGGAGCGCTAGCACCCATGCCCAAGTCGCGCGGCCGGATCGTGATCGAGACCCAGGGCGACGTGCTCGCGATCTCCGGGCCGATCGACGAGTCCGCGCGGCTCCCCGAGCTGCTCGACCGGTCGAGCGGCGGGCGGCTGGTGCTCGACCTCGCCGGAGTCACGTTCATCAACTCGCTCGGGGTCCGCGACTGGATCCGCATGCAGGCGGCCGCGCAGCGCGGCGGCATCACCATCGAGCTGCGCCGGGTCGCCGAGCCGGTGATCCACCAGCTCAACATGATCATCGCCACCCGGGGGCCCCGGGTGACATCGTTCTTCGCACCCTACGCGTGCGACGGTTGTGGTAGGGAGGACTCGATGCTGATCGACGCGGTCGCCAACGCCCGCGCCCTGGCGGAGCTATCGGCCCCCGCGATGACCTGCCCCGAGTGCAACGCCCAGATGGCGTTCAACGACTTTCCTGAGCGTTACTTCTCGTTCCTCTCGGTGTAAAAGCTCCTCGTGTTCGAGTCGCTCGCCCATTGGGCCCAGGACTTCCTCCGGGCCTTCGGTTACCCCGGCATCTTCCTGCTGATCACGCTCGAGAGCACCCTGGTCCCGATCCCGTCGGAGCTGGTGATGCCGCTTGCCGGGTCCCTGGCGTCAAAGGGTGAGCTGTCGCTACCTGTGATCCTGGTCATCAACAGCGCCGGCGCGATGCTCGGCTCTGGTCTGTGCTACTGGATCGGCGTCGTCGGCGGAAAGCCGTTCCTGGTGAAGTACGGCAAGTACTTCTTGATCCGCCAGCACGACATCGAGAAGACCGAAGCATTTTTTGCCAGGCACGGTAAGAAGACGATCTTCATCGCCCGGTTTCTTCCTGTGATCCGCCACGTGATCTCGGTGCCCGCCGGGATCGCCCGGATGCCATTACCGGGGTTCTTCCTGCAGACGTTTCTGGGTGCGACGATCTGGGGTGGCACCCTGATTCTGCTCGGCTACTACGTCGGTGCGAACTGGGAGGCCTTTGCCAGAACACTCAAGCGCGTTGACTTGCTCATCGGTGCGATCCTCGTGCTAGCCCTTGTGGCATTGGGAATCCGGTTCGTGGTACGTCGGCGGCGCGAACGGCTGTGAGAACAGTGCCCATCGTCGACACCCCGTCAGGTCGATCCAGGTAACCATCCGTGTCGTACCCAGGCCGCAATCCCACCGAGCCTCCCACGCTGTCCTCGACGGCACCCGCGCTGCCCGCGGCTGCGCGCGCGACCACGTCGCCTGGCATGCCGAGCCTGGCCGGTATGACCGCGGCCCAGGCCGTGCAAGCTCTCGGTGTCAGTGTGCTCGACCGCCACGAGACCGAGCTGGTCGAGCAAGCGATGGCGGCGGTCGCGGCGCACTCGCCGGCCGACGCCCAGATCCTCCAGGGGCTGATCGGCGAGCTCAAGGCGACGTCGGACCTGCTCGACCGCCAGCGGCCGCTGCGCCGGCCCACCGCGCTCGGTGGCGAGGCGCGCACGGAATCGACGCTGATCGAACACCTGTGCACGATCGATGGCCTGTCGGGCGACCTCGCACTGCCACTCAAGGCGACGCAGTCGCGCACCTATCTGCTCACCAAGATCAACTTCCTGCGCGGGTTCGTGAAGGCGACGTCGGTGCTCGGCGATGTCGCCGGCTCGGCGCGGATGACCCACGATCTGCGCGAGGAGCTGGCGCAGTCGATCTACACCCTGCTCGCCGAGGAGCTGTTCCTGGCGCTGCTCCGCAAGCCCGACGTCAGCCGCCGGACCAAGCAGCGCGCCGCGGATCAGCTGATCACCGTGTGGGACGATGCCGCCCTCGAGATCGACGACTTCGCGCCGCTGCTCGAGTCGGCGTGGCACGCCCGCAACCGGATCAACAGCGCCTACGGCACGCTGCTCGGCGCCACCGAGACGTTCCGGCTGGTCACCGAGGACTGCAGCCCCGAGGTCCTCGAGTTCTTCGGACGCGAGGGGATGAGCGCCGATGAGAGCGCCGCGTTCGAGGAGTTCCTGTTCAACATGACCGCCGAGGAGCTCGCCACGCTGCGCCGCGCGATGCAGCAGCAGCACCTGTCGGCGGTCAGCCCGGCGTGGGCCGCCGAGGTCCTCGGCCGCCAGATCGAGGAGCTCGAGCACCGCCACGAGATCGATCCAATGGCGCTGTACCGCAGCTACCAGCGCCGCCAGCTCGCCGCCGACTTTCGCCTGATGTCGAACTCGCCGGGTCCGCGACGGACGGCCGAGGGCTACCTGATGGTCTATCTGCTCGATCAGCAGTGATCACAGCGCCGTGAGCCGTCGGTGGCTGTAGCCACCGGCACACGCTGGCAGAAAGTATCGGGCCCGGCTACGCAGTGGCCGCAGCCCCGGCTACGCAGTGGCCGCAGCCCCGGCTACGCAGTGGCCGCAGGTTGCCTCGGAGCGCTGTTCACGTGCTTCTCGACCAGCTTCGCGAGGGCGGGGATCGCCTCGACCACGTTCTTCTTCGCACCGTCGCGCATCCGACCGTACATCTTCTTGGCGGTGGTGTGGGAGGTCCGGGCCGCGCGCCCGTCGGTCACTGACAGCAAGTCCTCGGCGACCTCGTCGCTGCGGGCGACCAGGAAATCGGAGAACGACGACACCTTGCTCGCCGACCACCGATCGTAGTGCGGCTGCAGCTTGGCCAGCCACTCATCGAGCATGGTGTCGACCACCTCGGGCACGAAGCGCTTCTTGATCGCCTTGATCGTCGCGTACGCGCCCTTGATGACGATGCCCTTCGTCTTGACCTGCGCGTCGATCAACTCGACGCAGTCATCGATGACGTGGGGGCGAACCGGCTCCTTGCCGAGCATCTCGACCAGACTGACCATTCACGTATCCTTGCTAAGCGATGCGCGTACCATAGTGCGTGCTACCCACCCCGTCCAGCGCCGGGACCGTCGACGTCGCCCCCGGCAGGCGCGCGATCGATCGAGCCCACGCGCACATCACTCGCCGGGGGATCACAGCTTCTCGGGGAACGCCACGCCGTAGCGCGCGCAGCGCACCCGCATCTGCACCTGATCGGCCGGCGGCAGCTTCGCGTAGCTCGCCTGCGCCGCCGCGGTGTCACCGTCGATGCACGACGCCGACACCATGATGCGCAGCATGCGGACGTTGGTCGGGAACCGGGCGAGCAGCCGGCCGGCGATGACCTTGGCGTCGTCGAAGTCGCCGCGGTCGTAGGCCTTGTTGGCCTCGGCCATGACGGCCTCCAGCTTGGGCCCGGCGAGATCGACATCCGCGGGCGCGCCGGCGTCGCTCGCCGCGAGCACGGGCGGCGGCGGCGGCGAGGGCGCGCGGGCGGGCGCCGCCACCGGCGCCGGTGGTGCCGCGGGCGGCGGAGCCGATCGCGCCGGCTCGTCGGCGCTGCGGGCCGCGACCGGCAGCGGGGCGGCGGCCGGCCGCGCGGGCTCGGCGGCACCGACGTGGGTCTCGACCGGCGCGCGGACCTCGAGGAACAGGTACACGCCCAGCCCCAACACCAGCACGGCGCCGAGGGAGAGGACGGCGTGGCGGACGCTCACCGAGACCAGATAGCACGCGGCCGAGCGGCGTTCCAACGCCGCCCGGGCCCGCTGCGAAGGCGCACCTGCGACGTTTCCGGGGTACCATTCCCGCCCAGAATGGGCACTGGACCTGAGGCGCCCAAGGCGTCGGAGGCGCCACCGCTGGCGGTCAAGATCGGTGACGTCGTCCTCGACCGCTACCGCATCGTCGAGCAGATCGCCTCGGGCGGCCACAGCGTGGTGTTTCGCGGCCAGGACGAGCGGCTGTCGCGCCCGGTCTGCATCAAGGTGTTCTCCGGCCTGGGCGGCAACTCCGGCGTCGGCCGCACCAGCTACGAGCACTTCGTACAGGAAGCGTTCGCGCTGTCGCGGCTCACCCACCCCAACACGCTGCGGATCTACGACTTCGGCCACCTCGGTCCCAAGGACGCCGAGGGCATGCCGCTGCAGGTCTGCGAGTACATGAACGGCGGCACGCTGTCCAACGTGGTCCGCGAGCAGGGCCGCCAGCCCCTCGCCGAGACCGTGCGCGTGGTCCACGCGATGTGCCTCGCGCTCGCCGAGGCCCACGGCCTGGGCATCGTGCACCGCGATATCAAGCCGCAGAACATCCTGTTCGGCGCGGTCGGCGGCAGCAAGCTGCCCAAGCTCGCCGATTTCGGGATCGCGAAGTGGAGCGCCGACGACGACAACAAGCAGCAGCGCGCCGAGGACACTGCGATCGTCGCCGGCCAGAAGCTCGCGATGTACTCGCCGAGCTGGGCCGCGCCCGAACAGCTCGCCGGGCAGCCGGTCAGCCCGGCGACCGATATCTACTCGCTGGCCTGCGTCGCGGTCTACATGCTGTCGGGCAAGGCGATCTTCGCCGACGAGGACGTCTACGCCGGCTACCGCAAGCGCCGCCACGCCGAGCAGCTGGTCGCCGACGCGCTCGGGCCGCTCGACGTGCCGGCCCCCGTGATCGCCGTGCTGTCCCGGGCCCTGGCGTTCGATCCCAGGAGCCGCCTCGCGCGGATCGACGAGCTCGCCCAGGAGCTCAGCGCCGCGCTCGAGCCGGTCGCGCCGCCGAGCCCGCCGAGCCCGCCACCCCCCGTCGAGCCCGCGCCGCCGCCGCCCCCCGTTGCCGCGCCGGGCATCGCGCCCCCGGGAGCGATGCCCGCGCCGCTGCCCCGGGCGCCCGACTCGACGCCGCCGCCCCAGCCGATCGGCCCGGGGCCGGCACCACCGCCCACCAGCTGGATCCCGCCGCCGATCGTGCCGCCCTGGATGGCCGCGACCGGGGTCCCGCAGGGCATGCCGCGCCGCCTGCCGCTGTCCGATCTGCCGCAGATCGTCGGCGACCGCCGCGTGCACTACCTCCATGCGCCCCATCAGGTCGCCGATCTGATCGGTGGTCACAACAGTAAGGTCCGCGTGACCTTCATGTCCGGGCCCGCCGGCGCGCGCGTGATTCACCTCAAGGGCATGACCTGCTTCGTCGCGATCCTCGGCGGCCGGCCGTCGCCCGCGGTGCAGATCGAGCACGCCAGCGATGTCGCCCTCGTCACGCCCCGTGCACAGGAGATCGGTCACATCCGGGTCGCGACCGGCACCGCCGGCGTCGGTCAGACGGTTTTTCCGCTCGGTGCCGAGCTCGTATCCATCGCCTCGGACGACTGCATCGACGCGATCCTTTTCGACTTTGGCCCCGGATCCGAAGCATACTTCGTCTACACTCGGGGCCGGCCGGTTCCCAGGTCGCGCCGAGGCTGAGCTTCCCTCGCATGTCCCATCCCCCGCCTTCGAATCCCCCGGGCAATCCTTCGCGCAAGCAGACGCCGTCCGCGCCCCCGCTGTCCGAGGACTACAGCGACTATGAAGGCGATCCCACGTCGATCAACCAGATCCCCAGCGCGCAGACCGCGCCCCGGCCCGCCAGCATCCACACGGCCGTCCCGCAGCAGATGCCCGGCCAGTTCGCCGCGCCCTCGCCCTCGCTGTCGCACATCGGGTCGCCGTCGGGCCAGCAGTACGGCTCCAACCCCGGCCTGGCGGTCCCCGGCGGACCCGGGTCGATGGTCCCGCCGGCGCCGCCCCACAACGGCGGCATGTCGATGACCGCGATGCCCGGCCCGCCGCTCGCCCAGGTCTCGGGCGTCATCGCGCAGCCCACGCCGTACGTGTCGCGCAGCCGGATCTACGCGTTCGTGGTCGACGAGAACGGCCTGCCGATCGAGCTCGGCTCGGGCCGGTTCGCGAAGTGCTACCTCGGCGAGGAGCGCTGGGTCGAGTCCAAGACCACGCTGCGCCGGCCGGTCGCGATCAAGGCGCTGCAGCGCGGGGTCAGCCCCGAGGACCAGATGCGGTTCCAGATGGAGAAGGAGATCCTGGAGCGCGTCCAGGGTCACCCCAACATCGTCGAGCTGCTCGGCTCGGGCGAGGGCGACAGCGCCGGCTTCATCCCGCCGATGATCCGCGATCGGGTCGAGAACGATTTCATGGTCCTCGAGCTGCTCGACATGTCGCTCGAGGAGCGGCTCAAGGGCGCGCGCCAGAAGCGCCGCCGCGACGACCTGCTCGCGGTGCCGCTGCGCGAGCGGATCTTCCGCGTGCTCGAGTACGTCGTGCCGGTGGCGACCGCGGTCGAGTTCTCGCACCTGGTCCGCGACACCTGCCACCGCGACATCAAGCCCGCCAACATCCTGGTCAAGCTGCCGGATCCGAACCTGCGCGGCTCGCAGATGAAGATCAAGCTCGCCGACTTCAACGTCGGCAAGGTCGCCGACCCCGATCTCGACGTCTCGATGACCCGGTTCCAGGCCGTGCCGGGCACGCTGTACTTCCAGAGCCCCGAGCAGGAGACCAACACCTTCGAGCTCCTCGTCAACTGCACCCAGGGCTCGCCCGAGGTCGACTTCTTCGAGGACTTCTACATCGACATCTACGAGAACGACTCGTTCGCGCTGTTCAACCGCAACGAGATGTACACGATCGCCGCCGCCGACCGCACGCGCAAGAAGCTGTTGCTCAACCGGCCGTTCGCCGAGGCCAGCGAGATCAACGTGCGCGGCCGCGTGGTCAAGAGCGTCGGCCGGCCCGCCGACATCTACTCGCTCGGCGCGGTGTTCTACTACCTGATCTCCGGCGCCTACGCCAACCCCAAGAACCTGTTCGACGCGTTCCGCAAGTTCGTCGAGTACGAGAAGCGCGACGAGAACAACTCGATCGCCGCGTACATCGAGCACGAGTACCGCACGATCCAGAACATGCGCGCGCCCAAGCCCGAGGGCCAGGGCACCGCCGAGCTCGCGCCCGAGGACCGGTTCTTCAGCTACAAGCACTACCTCGACGGCAACGGCGAGCTGATCGATCCGATGATCATGATGATCATCGCCAAGGCGATGATCCGCAACAAGCCCGACAGCTACTGCCTGTCGTACGACCTGCGGACCACCGGGATCTCGGCGATGGTCCACGACCTGTTGTCGCTGTACATCGCGTACGGCATCGACCCGTCGGCGCGGATCGCGTACTCGAACGACGGCTACCAGGCGCCCAAGAAGGGCGGCGCGGTGCGGCGCGCGTTCGACAAGTTCTTCAAGAAGTAGCCGGCGCGCTCACGCGGTCCGCGCGACTCGCTCGGGGTGAAGCGCCGACGCCGTCCAGAACATCTGGACCCGGCCGCCGTGTCGTGCAACGCAATTGCAATTCTGCGCGCGCCGGCCGATCGGCCGCGCGGTCCTGGCAAGAGTTACTCGGAGATTTGCACGGACGCGGGTTTTGGGCCTTGCTATTGTCGATTCGCGCTTTGGCAGGTTGGATTCCAAAGCTCGGACAACAGTGAAGGTGAAGGTGAAGGTATGAACAAACGATCTCATGTGCTCGCAATGCCGCGTTTTCTGGCGCGGATCCCGGTCCTGGGCGCGATCGCCGCGATGGCTGTGCTGATCGGCTGCTCCTTCGGGGTCGTCGACGATCCCGCGGGCAACGCGATCCCCGGGGCCTTCGTCTCGTATCGAGTCGCGAACCTGTCCGGGACGACCACCGGCCCGGTCTCGCTCGGAAGCACGAGCTGGACCTTCGCCTGGTCACCGGGCGACCCCGGGTCCGGCGGCGTCAACGGCATCTTCTACCTGAACCCCTGGGGCACGCTCAACGCCGGCGACACCCGGACGACGTTCACCGGCGCCGGCTGGACGCGTATCTTCTCGACCAAGGTCGGCTACGACAGCCGATTCATCTACCACAATCGTCAATTCACGAGCTGCGGTATCGCGCAGAACCAGGGACCTTACTCGGCCGGTCCGTATCCCTACAGCGATACCGGCGCGTCGATCGACGGTCTGTGCGCGTTTGACGCCATCACGCTCCGGCCGAGCAACACCAACTACACCAAGGACCCGGACATGATCGTCGACGCGCGCACGTTGCGGGACAACGCAAGGGCGACCGGCGCCAGCTGCGAAGGTTCAGGCAATACCTGCCTGCGGGTCTCGGTCGGCACCGCCAACGTGGGCGAAGGCGACCTGTGGGTCGTCGGTAACAGCAACGTGAACGCGAACAAGCAGCGACGCTTCTTCCGCAATGGCGGGTTCAGCGAGACCGCACTTCCGAATGCGGTGTTCTTGTTCCACCCGTCGCACGGCCATATCCACCTGCAAAACTGGACCAACCTGCGGTTGCGGCAGTTCGCGTCGAATTGCAACACCGAAGCCACCGCGACCAACTGCCCCGTGGTCGGCTCTCCCGGGCAGAAGATCTCGTTCTGCCTCACCGATCTGGCGACGTTCGACACGGCGTACACTCCGAACCAGGGCTATGGCTGCACCTTCGACTCCGTCACCGGGGCGATCTCGCAGGGCATCGGGTCGGGACACGAGGATATCTACAGTCGCGGACTGCCCGGCCAGGTCATCGGAACGGATGGCCTGGCGCCGGGGACGTACTGGCTCGAGGTCGAGGTGAACCCGGCGAACGTCAATGGCCAGCGCAGCGTCATCGAAAGCGACTATTCGAACAACATCACCCGTGTGCAAGTCACGCTATGACGGCTCGGTGGGTCAACCCGTGGCAATCGATGAGGTCAAGATGACGAGTTCCTCGGTCACCCCACCGCATCGCCGGTCGGCTCGCCGCCGCACCTGGCCCTTGCTCGGGCTGGCAGCGGCCGGCCTCGCGGCCTGCGCCGTCTGGATGGGAACGGCGCAGGTGCGGCGTGACAACCCGGCGAGGGTGCCGAGCCCTGGCACGGAGATCGCGCACCCGCCGGTCCGGTCCCCCGAGGTCGCCGCGCTCGCCGCGGAGCCTGCGACGGCGCGGGTCGACACGGTGGCGAATGACGACGCCGCGCCCCCGCGCGCCATTCCCGAGCTTCACGACGAGCGCGAGCTCGACGACCATCTGCGAGAGATCGAAGCGCGTGCTGCGCGCGACCCGGAGGTCGCGGTGATGGAGATCGAGGATGGGATCGAGGCCATCCACCGCCTGGCGGACCAGATCGGCCACGACCGCGCCGAACGCAAGCAGCGCGCGTTCGCCGAGCGGATGGACCGCATCGCCGTGACGGAGAACGCGGACGTTCAGCCGGACGAGATCGATCCGCTCGTGGCAAGGTACGAGCAGACCTCCGATGCTCGCGAACGAGATCGGCTGCGGCGCCGCTACATGGCTGCGATCGGCAAGCTCGGGCTCGTCGATCGAGTCCGCGAGCTCGGCCGGATGCAGCAGCTCACCGACCAGATGTAGCGCCCTGGTCTCCCGGGTTGGTGCCCGGGCGCCGCACGCACCTCAGGCACCTCAGGCTTCCGGGCGGAGCAGGGTCACGACCGACGCCACCGTGCCGAGCACGAGCGCCGCGAGCAGCAGCGAGCCACGCGCGCCGACGCTCGGCAGGTGCCGCGCCAGCTCCCAGGCCTGGAACCGCGCCACGCCGAGCACGCAGGCCGCCAGCGCGACCCCCGACTGCCAGGCCGGCATCGGCGACCGCGCCAGCCCGATCGCGCCCATCGCCAGCGGCAGGACGAAGATCGCGGCGTGGACCACGGCCGCGAGCCGGTCGAGCTGGAAGTCGTCGACCAGCAGCGAGCGTCCGGAGAACGGCACGAGCAAGGCCAGGAGGCCGACCACCCCACACACCACGAGCGCGAGCTTCCAGTTCTTCACGGATCACTCCTTGGCGCCAATCATGGGTGCCGATCATGACACTTGTCGGCCGGAGGTTGGAGTCGCGGCGGGTTTGCCGTAGCCTTGGGGCATGTCGCGCACGACCGCCGCCCAGGCCGAGGACCCGGCCTCGACCGCTGATGCCGAACCGCCGGCCCCGCTGACTGCCGCCCAGGCCGAGGACATGCTCGATGGCCTGCCGCTGGTCCCGGCGATGGCCGGCTCGATCCCCGAGATGAAGGCGCTGCGCGACCGCTGCCTGGCCGAGGGCATCCCCGTCCTGGTCGGCTGTCCGTCTGGCGCCGGCAAGAGATGCGGGCCGAGGACCCACCTCCTGATCGAGGAGCACGAGCTACCGCGACTCGCCCACCTGGTGCGCTCGGACTGGGGCGACAGCCTGGCGCGCGAGGGCCTCGCCCCGGTCGAGCTCGCCGCCGTCGGCGACGGCGAGCACCTGCCCTGCCCGGCGTGCGGCACCGCCGCGCCGCTGGTCGACGGCGCGTGCTCCGACTGCGGCCTGCAGCTCGAGTAGCCTCAGCCGATCGCCCCGAGCGGCTTCGCCCGGCGCAGCACCGCGAGCCCGAGCGTCAGCGCGGCGCCGAACGCGCACGCCGCGGCCGCGGCGTCGAGCGTCGGGACCGCGACCATCCAGAGCGGCGGCGGCACCTCGAGGTGCGGCGGCGAGAACCACGCGCGGACCAGGGTCACCGCCGCGAGCGACACTCCCAGCCCGACCAGCGCCACGCCGTTGGCCGCCGCGAGCCGGTCCTCGGCGCGGCGCACCACGCGCCAGCTCGCGATCACCTGGACGGCGATCCCGACGACGAAGCTCGCCGCGCCGAGCTGCATCAGCCGCGCGACGCTCGGCACGTACGATGGCGACATCCGGCCGCGCGTGATCGCCACCACCGC
>Ga0307515_10014826_pt1 | contig 14413 bp, 17 predicted proteins | sample 17_EM_MG_FD_194513 | JGI IMG/M metagenome (GOLD analysis project Ga0307515, IMG submission 194513) | Populus trichocarpa ectomycorrhiza microbial communities from riparian zone in the Pacific Northwest, United States - 17_EM | ecosystem: Host-associated > Plants > Roots > Unclassified | place...
CTTCCTCGGTGGTCATGTTCGGCTTTGCCGCTAGCTCTTGTTGTTGCTTGGTGGAGGGGATGGTGGTACGAGCGTGCACCTTGTTCAAGGTTCGTGCTTGCTTCGGATTGTCGCGCTTTTTCCTCTGCTTGGGCGGAGGGTGGTGTGGATATGGCGAGGTGGTGGTATGCGCAAAACTCCTTGTCACCGTTTGCTCCACTGAGGCAGGGTCACGTTGGAGGTTTCCCGCTGATGGAGTAGTGGAGGATAACGAATCCGAGCTTGAGGGAGCCAGCTGAAAGGCAGCGCGCAGCAACTCTTTTGCCTCCGCCAGAATTGCCACACCGGAATTGAGGGAATCAAAATCAACACCGTCGACGGACGTCCGGTATACCTGGCTGATCGTGGAGTTTAGTAGGGTCGACAACCGCTTGAGCGAGATCTGAACAGCCGAGGTCAATTTAGGGTTATCAAGGGATAATCATCGGACCAGTTTCGTACCCCAAGGAGTACTCCGATGACGGTAAAGTCCTCATGGCACAAACCGTGAACGACTTCGACAGCGCGCATTAGGGCCGCGATACACCGGCGTCGGTAATCCATTGCGGTAGGCTCGGTGGAGATGCGTGACATAAGGTCAAGTATTTCTGCAAGAGCAGTCAACGACTTGACAAAGCTGGATCTCAACGATACCGCGCTTGGGTAATCTTTGATCGACAACTCCGTGAGAAGTTTCGTCAGCCCCTCGACATGGGAGTCGAGTGAAGAGATCAGTCCATAGCAGTTGTTCATGAGTTCCTCCACTTCGACTCCTGTTAGTCGCATGATAGATAAGAATCTGAGACCGCGGAGCATCTGGCTGGAGCATACCTGGTATTATGGGCGAATCAATAATCTCCGACGCTTCCTTTGCGAGAAGTACACTCCTGACTCGTAAAATAGACGGGGAAACCTGGAAGAGGAACGGGAACACTTTCTGTGTATCCGTGAAGGACGAGTTAGCACTCCGATGTCACCAGGAAAAAGTCGGACAGGCATACTGGGAACCTGCAACGGAACTCCTCCTCGATCGTGTAACAGAGGGTGCGATTCTTGACGCCGAACGTGTCCAGCACGATCTCCATGTAAAGGAGAGCACCAAGGAACACAGCCTTTTCGAGCACCTCCGGCGCCTCGAAGTGTGCAAAATCGGAAATCACGTGGCCTGGGTCCTTGAGGATGTGTAAGCCGCTCCTTTCTACAATCTTGACGGCTTCCTCGTGGTACGCAACCGCAGCTTCAGCCGCCTGAAAATACAAAGCGGCCAAGGCCAGATAGTGGTACGCCTGCCCATAGACAAACGGGTCGTCTTCCTCCTTCATCTGCTGCAAGGTCTGATACGCAAGCGCGAAGTGGGTGTTTTGTATGCCCTGCACCTAGAGGGCCGGTCGGCGCGCTTGATAAAAATGGCAGCCAACTGCGTGAGCGAAGTGGATGAAAAATTGATGGACGCAAGTGTTGGACATGTCCCCTAAGATGATAGCCTGATGTTTTCCGAACGGGAGGTAGATTCCGAATTGTTCTCGATGAGCCAGGAACGTCAATCGGCTGCGGATACGCGCCGAATATCATTAGTCCAGAGAGGAAAAAAGAACACGCAGAAAACAGGAAAGCTTAGACTCACAATGACGTGTTGAGATCATCCAACGAAGCATCAGGAATTTGAACATTTTCCTGATCGATATCCAACGTGCTGGTCGATGTCACACTGTTGGACCCGCCAGCGGTGACGGAAAATGGAAGTCCCGTGGTGGTCACAGGGAATGTGTATTGGCGACTGCTGCTGGACGGAGAAGGAGAACATGCGGTCGACGTGGCGGAGAGAGTGGGGGAGGGTATCTGCGGAGTGTCGAGAAAAAGCGTGGCGACGTCCTTTAAGGTCGGGGACTTGTGCGAAAGTCGCTCCTTGTAGAAGCATTCATAACCGATTCCAGCCGCAGAACATCGGTCACAAATAGGTTGTGCGGCGTCGCATTTCTGGTAAAGCCCCGGTCGTTCAGTCAAATAGTCAGGTATTTGAATAAACAACGAACACGGACCTTTTTTTTTTCGACTGTCGGGAACGCGATGAGCATAAACCGTCTGTTCCACAAGTAAAACAAACTCCTTTAGCTCACCGGCACGGCATGCAAGCTTCTCCCTTGCGCAGATTGTCCCTCGTCGGCTTTGAAGTAGGAGTGTCCCTCGTCCGCTTTGTAGTATGAGTGTCATAGGTGCATTTGAACGTCCGGCGGGCTTGGAGGCACTGGCCGCATTCCGGTTGCCTGCTGTCACACCTCTAAAGAAGGGCGCAGAGATAGGATGGAGAGCAAAAGAGGAGATGAGCGAGCCGCTTTCGAGGGCGGTAAACCACCGACGGCCATCAACCGATTGGTGTCGCAAGACAAGAACCACTAACCACTTTCCGCATCCTGGCAACCAACCAACAGCTTATCAGACACGAGAGACAGGTCCAGAGAAAGGTTAGCGCATCGTACCTGCAAGGGGCACATATGCTTGGGTTAACCATCGTAGACGGGGAGTTAGTAGGAAGGAACGAGTACCGGGGGGATGGTATTTAGGAGGTCAGACTTTGTAGGTGGTTAGATCAACACATGGCGGTCACAGAAGGTCCCTGCCCCGAAACCTTCATTCAGCACACCGAGCGAGCTAGGAGCAACACGACTCCACCGGATGCTCCTGACGTAATCTCACCCATGAGGGAAGAAGGGGAGTTGCGAAACTTGGAGTGGCAGGAGGTCGGCGTTCGGATAGTCAAATTCGAGAGTGGGTTTCCCGCTCAATTGACAATAGTCCAGTTGGACACATTTTGCCGCCCGTATCGTGACCAGTTGGCAGTTGTCGTGGAACGCCTGCGGTGCATCATCCGGCTCAAACCGATCAGTCGCGAGTGACATCCGGAGGTATAAAACGGTAAGGGGGTCTAGGGTCTATTCGTTTACAACTACATTACATCTTACAACTCTTCATCAGATAGGGGTCAACTCAGAACGAAAAAAAGACACCCCGTCTGCACACACATGACAGGCAAAGGCAAAAGGAAGAAAGGTGTCAGATCACGCGTACGATGATTCGAGTCAGCGGCCGGGACCGAACCGGAAACCCCCTTCAGCTCGATCTATGCACATCCTCCAAAAAGTCTAATAGCGTACACTGGCGCTCCATGCCTGTGTTTTGCAAGAGTCTCGGCGGTATTCGCCGTTCTTATTTGTCAGCTCCGGTAGCCCGGCCCACGGGTCAGTCTGGATATGGTGACGAGCCGGTAGCAGTGCTTCGTGCAGTTTGTGGAGGGTCTTTGTCGGATCCTGGACAGAATCAATGAGTACTAATCATTTACCAACAGGGGTAACTCACAGCCTTTCCTTGCCCGACTTTGGTCACGAAATAAAGGTAGGCTCTCAGGAAGAACCCGAGCGGCCATCCCCACTCTGGCCCCTGCGAGGAAGCGCTCCAAAGTTAAGGAAACTGAATGGTGAAACGAATAGAGGCGTACCTGGTGATAATTCCCCCCCTTGGCGGTCGCAGGATCATCCGAGCCGTTCGAATTGTCGTAGTACGGACGATATTGAAGGTCCGCCTCATCCAAAGTTTTCATTCCCAGCGATCCGCGCAAGTGCTGGTCCGCGAGTCTCAGCGCACAGAGAGCGTGCACCGGGTCAGGGCTATGCGAACACACGTCGTCCAACTTACTCAGTGGGCCCGCGTGTCTGGGCCGGCGGAAGTGCACATTCTCGTTGGACTTTGAGCGTCGAACGACGCGTTACAGTGCTTCCATCGTCAACGTATTTGCTAACGGTGGGCACCCTCTCCTGGTTCAACAAGAGTCTGTAGCCGACTCGAGATGGTACGTATACGTACGTATGCTCATCCTGTGTATCTGTATAATCAATTACCCGAGACCGAACTCACACCATGGTCTCCTCCGAGCCGTTGGGAAGGAACTCGCGCGCCGGCTTTCGGCCTCGTCATACATTGCAGAGAACCAGACGAGTTTGGAGGAAATCCGATGAAGGTTTGGCTACCTTCCTAATCTTCGTGGGCCGTCTGGTTTTCGTCCTCGGAACTGATCACTGAACGCCAGTACTGAACTCACAGGTACCCAGGCTGGTCTCATCCCCGCAGCTCGATTTCGTCGACGTTCAATCTAAGTTGATATCGGATGAAAACGAGACGATGACCCCTCTATCCTCGAAAGGCAATAGATGAGCCGTACTATAAAACCCGTGGCTTTGCTGCTCGCTTCCACCAATGTCGTTTGGTGATGCTTTGACTTATCTTGCTGCCGCTAGGCTATTCCATCTAACGGAATCTCTGGACGGCAGTCCTATCGTCGCTGGGTATATTATTGTTGAAAACCGACGTTCTCGTTCTCGGTTTCGATGCCCGATCAATAAGTTGTTTGTTCGTATTTACGTACTGTACAGAATCCGGTGTACAACGCAACTCGCCGCGTTTTTCGAATACCAGTTCTTTCTCCCTCCATCTGAGGATCTCATCTAGCTGTGCTAGATTTCAATAATTATCGCCTTCACGCTTTTTGAGGCCGCTTGTGTCTTCTTCACTTTTACTACGACGCTCCATACACTGCCCATCATTTTCGACTGAACCCCCGTTAAATTCACGGTACAAAGCGACTCCAACTTCTCTCGCTCCTGTGATCTCCAATGATACCCCTCGCCGGTGTATAATCCCGACTCGTCAACAACTGACAGCAGGGCAATCATCCACCCCACCATCCGGTTCGCCACGAACGCGGTCTTATCGCAGGAGTCGTGTCCCTACGGAGAATCCCGAAGTGCCTATACCCCGGCCGACCACTCCGACCCGGATGTCAGGCTGGTAATTTGTTCCTTGAAAACTGCGGGTACCGGTAACGTGTATCTACACGTTTTTAGAGCGCCAACTCCGACAAAAAGACGCCCTTCTTCCGCCCAGACCCGTGAATACCCTATACCTGTATTCCACCAACGGTCCAGCGCCCGCGCTCATCAACCACCAATCACCCGCCATTATATTTACTTCCGACTGTCGTGATCTTACCGATACTCCAGCATCATTGATTTGGCCTTTCTTCTGGGAGTGTCAGCGGCCCGAGTACAGTTCGAATGAATTCCGTTGATGTTACTGCGCGACCAAGGATATGTTATCGATATGGTCTAGGTGCCGAACATGGCCCTGCAAATTTGAAGACGCCGAAAAGAGAGCAAGTGAAACCTTATCACATCTGTTGGATGACAAACAGCCGTTATGGTGTTGACGCTCGTTGATGAACACGGAGAGTTTAGTTCTCTCTTCGGCGCGGCTGGGGGATACAATACGGGTCAAACGTCCATAACTATTAAACTCGATGTAAAATGATACACATTTCTCTGTCACTAACGAAGCCAGGTTAACCTCGCATTCGCCTCCATTCTGCTCTCAAGGGGTTCTCCAGACCATCGAGGACAACCAATCCACACGCCGACCCCTCCAAGCTATCCAGAAAGGGAGAGCCCACAAAGAATTATTGCGACGAGGGCTCGACACCTCCTGCACCGGAGAACAAAGCAAGCTAGAACTTGATCCGAATGGGACGACCGCCGCCTGTACGCAAGCTCTCTCTCGCCGTGAGCAGTTCGCTCTTCCCGACGTTGATCTCAGCGCCACCGCCTGGATCGGTCCCAGTGCCTTCACATGATATCTCAGGTGAAGTATACACGGAGAAGAGAACTCGCACTTTTATTTGGTCTCTGATCCCACTGGGTAGCTCCAGACGGCTGGTGGAAGTTGAATTAGAGTTGGGGGTGTGTTTCAGTTGTTTCGTCGCCGGCACGGGGACGAGACTGGCGGCAAGGATGATAATTGTGAGAGTGAGCGTGAGCATTCGATAGCCCAGCAGGTGGGTTCCACATGTTTGTAACCTTTCTATATCAGCCTCCGATGTACATGCAGTGGTGATGCGCACTCCGCTTGTCTGACCGGATGGCGTATTCATCTAACCCACCATATAAGTAGCGTCGGTATATACCCTCGAGTCGTTGATTACAATGGCCGGTACAGCGCCTGTTTGTCCTACGGTTACCATTGTGGAAATCGCACTTTAGGAGTGCAGGCGGGGACCGACGAGGGTCAGCCAAGGCCGGGGAATAGGCGAAGACGCGTTGCCATTCTCGTGTTGGGAAAAGGTGGGTTGGAGTGGTGACCGGCGCTATCTTTGCGGCAGACTCGGTGTGCGAAGATTCATGGAGGAAGAGTTTTCTGAGGTAGGGAGGCGAATCACGGTAGGTACATAGCAAACCACGGGAACAGATGCTGCAGGCGCAACCACTCAGAAAACTTTCCAAACGCACTAGGCGACAACAAGGATTACTTACCGTACTCAAAACATATGATTATAATAATCCTGACTTTGTCCCACTGCGCATATTCGGAGGTCAGTGCTTCAGTCGTCAGCGTGTGCCAGTATCTGCGATTTCGCAGAGCTTGATCTGAGTCAATCACGAGAGGTCGGAAGAAGGGGAAAAATTGGTAACGGATCCGGATAGGAAAGTGCCGTACAGCTATACAGCTGTCAGCTGAGGACTCCGTGTTGGCGGATCGGTGGATTGGCGGCTCTCTCATGACAGTTTGGCTGTCAATCTAGTTGGAGGACTGACGTACAATCGCGCGATTGCCGCCATCTGCGCGTCGCTATTGAATATTCCGAATTCCAAATTCGTTTCTCGTTCTCCGAATTTGATATTTCATGAAGGGAACCCTACCATCTCAAGCTTAGTCTTGTGCGGCTCCTACGGCTATAGATGCCGACTGAGCTGGGCATTTTTGATTCTGCATTCCATCCTTGCTCTGGTGGCAACAGGGTGGCACTCCCTCCTCGGGGAACGTACCTGAAACGTTTTTTATCTACTATACCCATGATCACATTTCATTCAGCGTCAAACCGTTCCATATATGAACTCTCCAGTCCACTCTCTATGCTGCCATTGTCCACGGTCCGGCACCTATCTTCCACCCACTCTCGCCAGCACCTTTCTCAAGGACAGGGAGAGATCCCGCCACGCTCTACTCCTACCCTTCCCACCGTTCCACCTGGAACCCTCCCGTCGCATCCCAATCTCATTCCCTCCAACAGTACCCTCCACAACTACCGAGACAAGCGATACACCGGAAACAGATGCTCGATGCCATGATGCTTCAAGGCTGCCAGCACGATTATTCTTGCGGTTGCGATCCGAATTCTCCTTCGTTATGTTCCCCCCGGCAATTGATGCCTCCCATCGTTGCAAGATGGTCCCCTCTCTCTTCACACTCGAGCATAGCCATCGACGGGGATAGCGGTCACCAGAAACACCACTGCAGCTGCAACACCGACTTGAGTATATACCAGAGCTCACCAGGACCTGTAGGCGAGCCTCATGTCCATGGTGCTGGCCTGCGGTCCTCTCAAGGAGCCCACCTATCCCCGGCGTCGATCACGCCTTTCGATCAAACCTCGGGTAGACGTACCGGTTCTCATCTCCTTCGTTTATCACTAAACTCAGACCGTTTTCTCAGTCACGGAACTCCTTGGACAACTGCTAGCCGCTCGAGGGACATTCCAGGCCCAAGGTCCCGGTTACTACTTCGAGTTTCTCAAACACGCACTAGCGTCCAAAACCGGGCGGGAGTCACTGTACACATTGCCGATCGAGGCGGCTGCTGTGATAATAGATGGCCTGGAACAAGTGAGTACAAAATTATTTTCTCCCGTTGTAACCAGCTAACATGCACGAGGGTTCGCGCGAGAACTCTGGCCTGTGTTGCTACCATCGAGAGAGGTTCTCTCTGACACTGAGGAAAATGTGTAGCGAACACAGGTTGTTGCCATCCTCGTATGCTGTGACTGATGAATTGCAGAGGATTGGAGTGATCCCATGCGGGAGAGGTGGAACCGCAGACGTGTGGCGTGGGGTGTACCGAGGTTCCAGGGTCGCGGTTAAGGTGTTGCGGGTCCACTCCAGAGTAGACCTTGCTCAAGTGGAAATGGTGCGACCTTCTGCTTGTTCTCTGTTCTACAACGCAGAAATCTGACATATACTAACGAGGGTTGAATAGAACTTCTGCCGCGAAGTGGTGCTGTGGAAGCAATTCAAACACCCGAACCTTTTACCCCTGGTAGGCGCGACCAAATCTCCGCACACTCTGATGATGGTTTCGGATTGGATGGAACATGGTACGATCATGGATTTTATCACTGCGTGTCCCGAGACCAACCGACTGAAACTGGTAAGCATCTTCCCCCAAAGCCAAACGTGCGTGGTGACTTAAATCCGCTTCTACAGTTGGCAGATGTCGCTCGTGGACTAAAATACCTCCATGACTGGCCGTCCGTGCACGCAGACCTGAAAAGCGTAGGTTTGATTCTTTGGGCGTTTCGATATAAGCTGACGATACGAAGAGCAATATCTTGATCGATAGCAATCACCGCGCACGCATCGCGGACTTTGGCCTCACGAGCGTATTGCGTCACCCTTCTGTCAGCATCTCTGTGACTATGCCGGTCTGGGGAGGTACTCCTCGATGGATGGCACCCGAGTTGTTCGATGAGAGATCAAGTCCGTCGAAGGAGTCGGATATCTATGCACTCGGAATGGTTATTTATGAGGTTTGATCCCATCGCACTCTTCGGTGAATCCGTCCTAAGGATCTTTCCTATAGGTTTTCGCACAAGAACAACCGTTCTCCCACGTTTACCCTATCCTTGTGCCTTTGCTTGTCCTTGACAATAGGCGACCCTCGCGGCCGCAGAACCGAGAGATTCTCGGTCTCTCGGAAGATGTCTGGATGCTGGCGGAGAGGTGTTGGGACGGAAACCCAAGCGTCCGGCCACGCATCGCAAACATCCTGTCCCTCCTCGAAGAAGCTTCTCGCCATTGGGTCCCCTTAACTTCCGAAATGATTACGAATCTTGGGCTCGACCGCCCAGCTACTCAGAGGCCTCCGACTAGGGAACAAAGTTTAACCATGTCAGAAGGCGCTTCGAGGGACGACCGGGCCAGAAGGGGAAATCGGAACGTCGGGGCCACGGGCCTTCATGGAGCTTGGCGATCGCTGCTGATGGCGATCTCTAACGGGGCGGGGTGGCTCGCCGCCGTCATGGCAGATCTCAGATCGGTGTTCTTTTAGGCTCACTTCCAGTCATAGTCATGTCTACTTTCATAGGGGTAACTAGTAAACCGGGCACTTATGCATAACTGATGCGTCCCATCTCTGAGTGGGAACCGATGCCGGATAGATAACATGCGGTTTGCTCGTGTGAGAAGATCCAGTCTGGGAATGCGACGTAACCCCGCCATGAGAACACTGATTAGTCCAGAATATAACTTACGGAAGAGACAGTCCGTTCGGTGGGAGGGATTAACCTGGGGCCGGCAATTACCGGAAAAATTTCCCCGCCCTTCGCTTGGGTGGATAGTTCCGCGCCGGCAGAAATCGATCGGAATATGTATTGACTCGGAAGGGTTACCTGATGCGGCCCTCCCGCTCGTCTAGCAGATGCTGACACCCACGTTATCAGGATACTGACACACACCTAATGTCGTGACCGCATCGAAGACTTGGGAAATTACCACACCTCAGCGCCCGGGTTTATCAAAAGGTCCAAATAGGCCGCTACGGACCCCCAGTGCTCCTCCAGATGGGTGCACACACACCAGCTCGTTTTCCAGCACCCCTGATTGGCATCACTGTCTATTGGATCAACTGGTCCATGAGATACGTTGCCTCCCCCGACCATCGCTGCTGCATTTGGAACGACTTGAATATCTGATATTGTTCCGCCGACCCCTCTCTCTCTCTCGTGGTTCACAACGTATCCACCAACCAACCAATCCCGGGACATTCACGCAGCTACAAAACTCCCATCGTCCCGATCCAGTACGCATTATTTAGTAGTGGCGAGGAGAGCGCGCTTCCGAAGCTGTGGTCCACTCACCAAATTACATCGAATTAGGTTGGACGTTGGACGTTGGACCCTCATTCTCATATAAGAATCCCCATATGCCTTTGGAGGGCGCCGAGCCGAACGTGTCTTGCTTCAGGTTGATACTGTCGTCAGCCACAATGAACCCGACAGAAAGGAAGCGGTGCACGCGAAGCCCCATTAGCGGGCTGGAAAGTTGCGTAGCGTACCGTGTCGCCCTCTAATATCAGAGGCACACGGCCAACAGAAGGGGACAGTGATATATAGGATTCGTAGACAAAAACTACTATATTCAATGCTATCGAGGAATGCGGGTGATATGTACTATCGTCCAAAAGTCAGCAATTACACAATTACACGGGCGCCAGGTATACCAATTTCTACAGGCCGTCAAACCAGAACGTTACCGAAGAAGGAGTGAAACGAACAAGGAAAGGAGAGAATCATTCAACTAATTCGCAACGCAATCTCCTCCAAACGCTGCAGAACATCTTCAATCCTCGGACGGGCTGCCGTCTGCGGTGTCCAGCACAACTCCACCATCTCCCACAGGCTGTCCACGAACCCGTTCCGTCGAGAAGGTCGTTTGCCCTCCAACACCTTCACAAAAACCGTCAGGTCTGTGTATTCTTGGAACGGGGGGTGCCCGCTGATGGTCTCATAAATGACCATCCCGAGGGCATAGCAGTCCGAGAACTCCGTCGGACGGCTGTCCTTGAATCCAAACCGCTGCGGGTCGATTAGCTCCGGACTCATCCACCGGGCAGTCCCACCCTGAGTGCACGAGCTCGAGGACAAGAGGTTCGTGGGGTCCGAGATGATCGTAAGTAGGCCAAAGTCCGCTAGACGGGGGTTGCCGGCCTGGTCGATCAGTATATTGGCCTGAACGGGCGTTGAAGTCGGTAAGCTAGAAACACGATCAAAATTTTCGAAAACATACGCCCTTCAGATCCCCGTGGATCATTCCTTCGCTATGGATGTAGACCAGCCCCCTAGCGACACCGATCAACTATAGAATCACACGACCGTCAGCAAAATAGCCACAGCGAAGCTTTCGACGGAAAACCCACAAGCCCGAGCCGGTCTACATGCGGATGGGCCTTCACGAAGTTGTTGATGTTTCCGTTCAACATCCAGTCCGATATCATGGCGAAGCAGGTCTCGGTCATTGTCACGCCTATCAGCGGCAACACATTCGGATGTCGAAGGGTTTTCCATGTCACGACCTCCTTACAGAATCTCTAAACAGGCTTTGGTCAGCACATCGACACGTGAAAAGAGTGCACGATACATAACCTACACCGATTATCCTTCGTAGGTCGCTGTTCGAATATGTCCTTATGACTTTCACAGCAACTTCCCGAGCACAATAGATCCCCTTCCATACGTCCGCAGACCTGCCCCTGTACAATGCAACACTGGTTCGATCGTACTCAGCGTGAATTTGCATGGCCCTTGGCAGATACGCGTGTTGACCACACATTCTGTACAACAGCTTGAGGCACCCCTTCCGGATCTGTGGTAAAAGATAGATCATGTCCAGTGCCTGGTTGGTGGGGCGTGTGGGTGTCAGGTTCGGTCGGTCGGATTATAGAAGTGTGGAACGTGCCTCATCCATCACATCTGTGCGCCATCCCCACGGAGGCAACGAATCGTGTCACTCTCGTCCTCACCCGAGGAGATTGCTTCGATCAGGGAGGGGAGTTCGTGTAGGACAAACGCGCGTCTGATCAGGCGTTCGCAAGCTGGGGCATTAGAGTTAGGAAAGAAGGGGTGATCAGGGAGCAATCAACATTCTGTACGTGATCGGCGAAGGTGGGGCTGAAGACGTACCGTCCCTAGATGTCGAGGTTGCGTTGCAGAGATCAACAGGCGTAGGGTGTGGGACACGTGGGACCGTGCCCAACTTTTCATCGGGAGCAGATCCAGGCATGGTGAGAGTGCTGGGCATCCGTTTTATCTCCAGCTCCTGGCTCTCGACCTTGTCATGGTCAACACGCCTCTCTAAATCCCCGGGTGTCATCCTGGCGGACTCATCAGGATCATCCGCGCCCCCTGTTCGGACCGGGGCCTTCAGGGTCTCACACATGTCGAAAGGCATCTCGGGTGTGTGGGTGGAATCTCTGTTGTCGGTCGTCTCCCATCTGGATTCCCAAACTGGGGCTGACTGGCGGCGCCTGGTCTGCATCAACTGTCGTTCATTTTGATACCTGGTGGAGACATGAGACGCACGGTCGATACCGTAAAAAACGAGATATACCGAACCTGCAATTCATCGTAAACCATATTCAACTCTACCACTAGCTCTTGCTGCTGTTTGATGGAGGGGACGGTGGTACGAGCGTACACCTCGGTCAAGACTCGTGCTTGTTTCACATGAGCGCGATTTCCCCTCTGCTTGGGCAAAGGGTGGTCCGGAGGGGTGTCCGATACCGGGGGGTAGTGCCGGTATGGGGAGATGGTGGTATGCGTAGAGCTCCTCCTCGGCGTTCGCTCCACCGAGACAGGGTCACGTCGGAGGCTGCCCGTTGACGGAGTGGCGGTGGTATCAATTGGAACGGAGGAATGAGGGTCGGGGAGCGTACCCTGAGGCTGGGCCGGGTACCGGAAGGACGATCGGGGGTATGAGGTGACGGGCAAAAGTGTTTTCTTGATGGGATCGTAGAAGCAATCCTCGATTCCCATATCCGTGCATCTCACACAGCGACGAGGACCGGGGACGCATTTACTAGTATTGGATGTGGAGCGGAGCTCTCTCTCACCACTTTCCTAGCCCTGTAAAAGAAACGGATTAGTGCGCCGGCCTGAATTGGATTCAGGTGTGGGGTACCTACCTGCAAGCAAAGCAAGCTCGGTGGGCCGACATCAATGTTGGTGTGAGGAATTGAAGGAATGCTTGCTGGTCGGACTCGGATTATGATCGGATGATCATGTGACCCAGCGAATAGAAACCAAAAAGGAATAGCGCTTGAATAGCGCACAACTTGCGCGGTCAGCCAGCCGTATGTGGCGGGCATGTTACAGCGGGTTTCACTTCGATAGACCGTTTCCTACAGAATAGAGCCCCAATTTTTTGTTTATGTTTTGATGGTATTGGGGCTCGGCACCCCGGCATGACGCACCACACACCGAACCGGTTTTCGAAATTGGTGGCGGGTTGTGGATCCGGCCCACCGGAGCAAGACCCCCGCTCACGATACATCCCCACCACCATGTCATCCGGGAATCAACGACACATCCCTATCGCTATAAAAGAATTGATGATAACCCTGCAGACGAAAAAGGGATTGAAAAAGAAGCGGGTTGCTGACCTACTTGACGTCGATCCGCGGACAGTCCGACAGGTCACAAAAATCGAGGCAGAGACCGGATCAGTTGTTCGGGAGCCAGTTCCGAAAGGGCCCCGACGGTTGCTAAATGGGATAGACTGCGCCGTGCGTCACATATATCTTGTTCACCATGGTGTGTACGTACTGAAAAGCTCTCAAGTATCTCGAGTCACTGCTGGAGAGAACACCGGACCTTTTTTGGAGCGTCCTTGAGATCATGCTGAGCGAGACATACACACCGCGGTTTAAGACAAGGTCCTTCCGGAGCTCGTGCAAATAAAGGGGCCTCACGCGCAAGAAGTTGACGATCCCTGCGAGAGAACAAGATGAATAGTTGAGGGGAGAATACCCAGCACGGATTCAGCAATACCACCCGCGTCAGCTGGTGTTTGTTGACGAGTCAAGTTGCGATCGCCGCACCAGTCGACGCGCTTATGGGTGGGCACCGCTGGGAACTAGGTCAAGGCGGAGGGAGTTTTTTGTGAGGGGTGCACGGTGAGCACGGAACTGGCACGTCACTGAACGTCAATTCTCACACTCGCCATACAGGTATCGATGCCCGAAGCGTCAAAGAGACCGTCGAGCAGCCGTTGCCAGACAGTGCCGCCATGCCCGGTTTGACACTGGCTCGAATGCCATCGGTCACAATTGCGATTGAACGAGATCAGTCCCGGGGATCCAAGTCGAAAAATATGCCAGCCTCTCGAGACTGGCTGAGAACACTGTACTATCATCCTGTAAGGTAAGTCTTTAACGTTCAATGCTCGATGTTCGGGTGTGGGATGCTACCGGGACCACACCAATGTATGTACACGCATTGCGAGGCCGGGGTGGCGCCTCGCGATGCTGAGGTGCCGCGGGGGGTGTGGAGCGGATGCAGATGGCAACCTGCCACCAATTTCGAAAACCGGTTCGGTGTGTGGTGCGTCATGCCGGGGTGCCGAGCCCCAATACCATCAAAACATAAACAAAAAATTGGGGCTCTATTCTGTATGAAACGCATCGGGGAATCCACCGATCGCTTTCAAAGTGCACGAAAGCGGTGGAAGTGGGGGAAAGTCCCCAGAAGTGCACTTCCAGAAGCCAAGTCCCTACTTTCGTAAGTTGATCGAGTTTGAAGTCTAGA
>Ga0307515_10014828_pt1 | contig 14410 bp, 17 predicted proteins | sample 17_EM_MG_FD_194513 | JGI IMG/M metagenome (GOLD analysis project Ga0307515, IMG submission 194513) | Populus trichocarpa ectomycorrhiza microbial communities from riparian zone in the Pacific Northwest, United States - 17_EM | ecosystem: Host-associated > Plants > Roots > Unclassified | place...
TGAGATGGATAAAGTTTAGGATAATTGGATCCTATGGATATATTATTGATTACAATGACTTACTAGTTGTGTTGTCGATAACTCGTATTGATATTACAGGGAAAATTCTTCTGAAATTACAGTAGAATAAAAAAAATTCCCTTACTGGATGTTCATTCAACCCAAGACACTGAGTGACCGTGCTATTTGGTTATATAAAGCCTGAATGTGGCCGATCTTATGGACAGAGTCCAGAGATTTGAGCTTGACCATCATCTTTCAGATCAAGGCACTCAAGATATCCCGACTCACTGAGCTTCGTTAAGAGGACCGCCTGAACGACACATGGCCCAGGCCAAAATGGTTCGACCATTAACCATACACGGAACTGTTGACAACGAGCTGCATTTATATCAACAATTAATCCAATATCGAAAACCCAACTCAAGTCAACGAGCATGTCCATATAGTTAGAGATGGCAGTAAGGGTCTGTGAAGATAGAGAATTCAAGTATCATGTGCCTCAATCAACCTCTACGGACCTTTCTAATTTCTGTAAGGTAAGCAAATAACAGGCAGTAAATATAAGATTATAAGTTGAAAAACGATGGTGTCATAAGATATGAGGTTGAGTTCAAGAAATTTGAAAGAACAATTCCCTTAAAAAATGTTCATTCGATACAAGTAGTTCTTTGATCAGATCATCAACAAAATTTCCAAGGCCAGTGCCAGGGACCTAAGCACAATTACCAGTCAGGAAACTGAGGCGGATCAAACTATAAAATGTCAACTCATTGGTGTTGGACTGACTAGTATCACTACCTACTATCTGCAAGAGATTGGAGGCTTGCTTGTTGAATCTTACACCTATTTCTCCACCCTACCAAAATCACTAGGGTTTGTCTAAGTGAATCACATTCCTATCGGCCGAGTATCTACATTGTAGGAAAGCTAAGCAAGATAACAGTATTTACAACAACCTTTCAGCAGCACCTCAGCAGAAGAACATTGAACCCTCGACATTTTCGTGTAACCTGGGGAGCTCTGGAACAGGGGTGCTTCCAACTGATGTCATGCTTCTCTGTCCGGAAGAGGTTTCAGAAAAATCCTCAAACTTCATAAACTGCCCTATCTGTGCTGCAGCCAGGTGAGCATAACATATGGGAGCCACTGTAAGGGGAAAAAAGAAAGAGAGAGATGGGTTCATAAGAAGTGATGAAGCATAAATTCATATCAATTTGCCTTTCTGAAGACGCAAAAAGGAATTGTTGATGAAATTACCAATCGAAACAGCAGTGGTACTCCTTTGATACCTGCATAAAATAAAATCATAGAACAATCCTGTCAATTGATGGTTTTCACATTTCCAAAGTGGATATGCAGCTATTCGAAATTGAAGGCTTACACATATGAAAGAGAGTGGACAAGATTTAGCAATTCATCTGGAGAGAAACCAATCTCATCGAGCAAGACATGATAGTGTGCTGGCCTTGAAGTTCCCTGTCAAAAAAGGAGATGCAAAATTAAGGAAAATTATGGAATATTGAGTTATGATTATGGGCACAGTGATAAAGGCTCGCAGCAAATGCAGCAGTTTTGAGGACTAGTATCAACTGGCTAGTGACCTTTAAGCTTCAGAAATATACAGCAAAGAGGAATGAATGGAAGCTTTAACCACTTTATACACCACCCCCCCCCCCCCCAAAAGGAGAGGAAGAACACTAGACACCATCATAAATATGTGACAACAGAATGTGCAAATATGTCATTTAATGACATGCATGACCACCTAGCACCTATCCAACCACGTGAAAGAACAAATGAAGTAAGAACATACAATCATGCCTGCATGAGCACACATGTAGAAATCATAGTTTCTAGGATGAACAATCTTTGTGTCAACAACTGTCCCTGTGGAGAGAAAGAGAGAGTGAGAGAGTAAACACATCTAGCACCGTGTAAAACATTAAAATAAACAGTATGAGAAAGTGTCAGACCAGGAGGAACATTTTCAGTGCCACCACCAGCTTGAAAAAGCTTTGTGTGGTGATTCTTCTGAGCCACAATTACTGTGAACTTCGGTATGTCAACCTCACCAAGATGTTGATAGGCCTGTAATAAGAAAAAAAGATAATCTTGAAACTGATAATAATAAAGAACCAAAAAGCTCATATCCCGTTAGCAATCCAAGGGCAACCCAAAAATTACAGGCTCTTGAACCAAAGCCATGAATGCAGAATAGAGTGAAGAATTCAAGTAGCTGTGAAGTTTACTACATCCTATCAGAAAAAATGATGCTGGGAGGATTTATGTTGCAATCAGAAACTCTATTTAATCTAAATCATCGTAAATGAGCAACAACATACCACAGTTCAAGTATACAGGTGACTAGGAATAAGCAGTTTTGGAATCAAGAAGGATCAACTTTAAATGTATGAAAAAATTGAATATTAAAAGTTTCATGTAAGCATATTATTTGAAAACTAAAAATTACTGTAGCTATTTACAAAAGATAGTACTGTATATTACTGTAGCAGAACCTTGATAATTTGCTCCAGCTCAATGTTCAGCACCTGATTGAATTGTGACTCGCTGACACCGTCCCTAAACAGAAACAAGATCGTTGATTTAAAGATTTCAGTATTTGAAAACACACCATAAAGAAGAATGAATCCCAACAACAAATCCACAACATCTGTCAAAAGCAACAGATTGATGCTTGACGCAGTGATTCCAACAGAAAAATAGGCTGCTATCTCACCACAGCAAGACTTGAAAGGTATTCGGATCTCATTGTTAAGCCATGAATAAAAACAAGACTATCTTCATTAATGATAATTCTTTGCCTCTTAGTTTAATCAAGTCCTCTCAAGGGAACCTGAAATGAAATGCAATTTCAAAGGCGTCTCTGGTACAACTGAGCATACCAGAAAAGAAAGTAATTCTTTTAAGGCTGCATTGAAGAAGTTGATGACAGCTACAATTATCTTGATGTCATTAAAAAGTCCAGCCATAGCAGTAAAAAACAACAAAAATCTAAATGAGGAAAACTATATTATGATAAATCCATGGTTCAGTGTTCACACTTCAAGCAAACACTAAGAACATGTCACAAATAATAAAAGTTTGCTCAATAATTAAAATGTTTAAAAGAATCGCATTGCAATCTTTATTCTAGAAGAATATCATTTGGTTATATACCACTAAAAACAGTAATGTAGGATGCCCAAGTTAATAACTGGAAATTGTTTCAATATGGTGATATCAGATTTTCTAACCATCTTCGTTATTTAGTCATGGTAAACAAAGTGCAAAAAATACTACCACGATAATATAGTAATACCTGAACACAATAATTTGTTTTGGTTTGTGCCCCTTGCTTGTTTGAAAGAAATCCACGAGCAGTTCCCTGCAACAAGGTGATTCAATGTCAAGCAGAAATTCGATTGCTTGCTTTCATATTTAGCTAAAAAATCTACCATTGATTCTTTCATAGTTTCATACTGATGAAAGCATCATCTGAGAGAGTTGGAGGATGCCTTTATTAAAAATGTTTGGAATCTACCACCAACTGAATTTCTAAGAAGATAAAAAATTCTCATATTATGGACATATTTAGGTTCATGGGCTGACATGTAGCAATGGATGTACGGATATTCTAAAAACAAAGGATTGGCAAAAACTAAAACATGAGTGTCATGATGAATACAGCTGGCATCTCGAATGCATTGTGTAAACTGTAAAAGATTTTAAAAAGATAAAGACACTGTCTAGACAAGAATCTCATGTGTAATACCTTATTATACCATCATCATTCCCATTTGCTAAAGGCTTGTACAAAGCATCAATCATCTCCACCTTAGGAGATTGCGTTCTTACAGATGCTCTGTACCTAGAAATCAGTGGCCAACATCGAGATCCAACAACCTCAAAATTCCAGAAAATTAAATCAGCAACAGCATCCTATTTGGCACCATCCAAACAAATTGGGAAGTCAACATGACAGAAAGGAATATCATGGATGAATTACCGCAGCCACTGATGGCATGTCTGATCGACCTGGAGAGCCATGAGAGACATCCATGCCCAGAATCATTGTAGGAGTATCCATTATCAATGGAATATGTGAGGAGTGCTCAATTGCCAACAGAGAATTTATTCCTCCTAGCTATGTAAAAGCGAAGGCAACATCAATACCATCCTTGGGACACAAATACAAAGATACTTTTAGCTTCATTTTCCAATAAATACCTTAGAATTGATCTTAAGAAGCACATTTGTAAGATACTGGTCATTAATCTTCGTCGGGGATATGCACTGTGTAACAATGCCAAAATCACTGAGACTTGTCTTCTTCCACGGTCCTTCAAAATGAGAGGAAACTCAAATTGGTTAAATAATTTAAACGAGCCAACTCCAACAAATGACAGTGGATGTTGGCTGGAGAGAGAGGGGTCTAGGAAACTGGATAAATCCATACCATAAATATCTGAGTTTTTCCTCTCTGCCAATACACAAAGAATAAATTCAGGAGGCCCTGGAAGCTTCTCTCTGATCAGCTCAAACATCCTTTCAACTCTAGCAAGAGGGCTGCCTCTTCTAGATTGTTGGTCCTCTTCAATTAATGTATGTGGGCGTTCAATATTCTTGAAGGATGTGTACATTTTTTAAATGAGAGATTTTTAAAAAGCGAAAGTTGATGGAACAAAGAAATCAAAAGAAGAACAGAATCAACAAGTGTTGTCGCTTACAATGCCCTTTCTCCTTCCACAGTTGATAAGCTCACGGGAGACGTGACTAATATCACAGCGAGCAGAAAAGTTGACAATGGCCCACTTACTGATGCTGGTGGGGTTTAAAAGTGTCTGCATAGCACAATTCAAAAGTTACTAAATCAGATAACCTCGGTTAATGCCCTCCAACCCCCAAAAAAAGGCAGAAATGACAAAATAATGTAACAGGATATCAAAACAGCACCTTATTGTTAAAGTTCCATCTCCCATTTCGTGGGATACAATCCTCACTATTACCAACCTTCAACTGTGAATTACATGGACACACATTATATTGTCGAGAACCAACTAAGAATTTTCTTAACCCGGGGCCCCACCAACATCCCAAGAAAAAAACAGAGAAAGAAAGAAATGCACAAAGCTACCTTTGGGGTTTCAAGGATGCGGCCATCAACCTGGGTCATTTGTTTTTCTATAGAAATACCACATGAAGAAAGCACAGGATCCTCATCATAACAGTAGCTTCTCATGGCCTGAAAGATTACATGAAGACTTAGATGAGTCAGGATAACAAATAAGAAAAGCATACAGGTGATAAGGGATACTTACTTCAGTCACAGTTTTTATTCTTTCCTGAGGCTTTTGTCGTGATTTTTCAACCAAAGATGCTCTTTGCATTGAAGATAAAGCTTTTTTATACCGTTGAAGTGAAATAAGTGAACAAAGCTGGAACGCAGTGAAAAGAAAAGGAATATCTTAAAGAGTGAGATAGGTTTTAAAGTGTATCAGATTATGAACAATTCTTGGGCAAAAGAAATTCACAGACCTCCAGTGGCAGGTAGTTTGGACGTTTTGGTTTACCAACATCAAGGCAGGGTAGGTATGCAGAATAACCAAGTTGTATGCCACAGTGTTTAGTGAAATAATCATATACAGTAACTTCAACAATCTGTGCTTCAACATTAGCTCCGTCCCTGTTTTTCAGTTTCATAGGAAAACTATGACAGAGGATAATGTTGAAGTTAGAGGTTCTTTTCATGGGTATAACAAATGAGAATGGAAGCTAAAATAAGGAAAAGGCACTCAGAAAGAAGGTCATACTATTGTTGATTGCATGGCTTCTCACTCAGACCAATTATTTTAAACTCCATGTTGTTATGCTTCGTCTTCACCCTCAAATTTTTCAACATCCTTCTGGCCTGACATTACAGCTAACACAAATTGAGATTCAGACAAAGAGCAGTATTGAATTCTGAGGATGAAGTTTAGCAATTTCTTACCTTCACCCAATCAACATAGCGAGGTTCCCGGACATTTTGATTAACTATCAGAAAATCAATTACTGGCCCAGGAGTTAGGATCATTGTAGTGGACACATCTTTACAAGAGAGAAAAGAAAAGGATGATAGCAACATTAATTAACAGTCCACAACAAAGGATTACACTGTTAAAATTACAACTGTAATATACAGCTCAACTCGACTCATTCAAGCATCATCCAAAAACAACCCAAAAGAAGGAACAGAAAGAGTACCCATGTTAAGAGACAAGCCACCCTGAGTGGTACGGAAGCTAGAATGGAAACCCTTAACACCAGTTACACCACCTCCCACATCATTGAAGTTCCTTGAATCATCATGAAAGAACGACTGCCTAACCAAAAGGCACCCCCTTTTCCACATTTCAAGAGAGTGGGATCACACAACAAAAATATTATGCAACTGACCATAGTCAAGCTATAAAAGGAAAAGGAAAGTATGAGAAGTAAGGCAACTATAGAACCTGTTAGCTGCTTGCTGCCTTAAGATAATATCCAGCACTCTGAGTGCATCCTGAGTGCTATTGTCTATCTCAATTCCTTTGAGGGCAAGGGCTATTGACTTCAAGGGGATTTTAGCAGCATAGCTTGTTTCTACCTTAAAAGTCTTTGACCGATAAGAGCGCTTTGATCGCTTAACAGCTGCAGGAGGGCTCTCACCACCACCAGGGCTCCCACTTTCACTACCACACGAAAGGGAATGCAATGTAATGCAGAACCACAAAAGATATAAAAAAACCAGAGAAGTTTGTGGCAAAATCACATACTGTTTTGCAAAAGATTCCTCAAGCACCACTGTGAACTCCGACTTGTTCTGTGGAAGAGGGCCCACAGTGTACAAACTTTTCTCCCCATCATAAGCAAATCTTTTACCAGCAAATTCTGAGGAATAAGTTTGGTAAAGCCTATCGATCAGTTTCCTCCCAATTCCCTTGCTTTCAACAGCTCTATTATCTTCTGAGGTAATGGAAACCTGCAAATTATGCCACACACTAAGTTTCAGAACAACAAGATGGGGAATCCAAGAGAACATAAGAGAAAAGATAAGGTAAACATACATTATACTGGTAAAATACTGCATCTGGAACATTGACAGAAACTTTAAAGTGGTTGGTGAGCAAAGATATGTGACGCCCACTAGTCCCAACCCCACGCCTACTGATCATAGAATATTTGGGAATGGCTGATCGTTCTGGATGCCGGGGAACTTCAACCAATTCTGGGTTCATGTTTGCTGGTACTGACGGTGGAGGAGGTGGGGGTGGAGATCCACCTGATATTTTCTCCATATTTTGGTTGAACCAACAACCTGAAGTATACATTTATGCAACAGCAATAGAAGATTAAGATTCAAAAAGCATTACTATATGAACACTGCAATAACATTTTCTCAAACTGTACAGTACACATTAAATTTCAACATTGACACAAACAGAACGTATTAAAAAAAATCAAAACAATAAAAATAAAAATGAGAGGCCACTGTATTTTGTAAAATGAGAGGCATAATGAAATATCTAGAAGATGATGAACACCTCAAACGCAAGAAGGATTAAAAAAAAGAAAAGAAAAGAGATAGGCCATAACAGCTCCAGCGGAAGAACAAATTGAAAAGGGCCAAGATAATAATGTCAGCACTAAAGTAAAAGCACAGCAACAGAAACAGACAACTATTTTGCTGCCCACAATCATAAGATTAATATAAAACATGAGTTAAATAAATAAATAAGTAATTAAAGTACCCATTTCCGTAATAATCATGCACGAATTTTGGAAAAAAGAAAAGCAAAATCTCTCAGCCACGAGAATAAAAACAAAAACACAAAAAAAAAAACTCAGAATAAAATAGATATTGAATCAGAGCCACAATGGCATGCAAAAAGAAATTCTACCAAATCAACACAAAAAAGAGTAGAGAATTAGATGCGGAAGAAAACGAGAAGAACACATTGCTGTTAATTTAAAAAAATAAAAATAAAAAGGAATAACAATACTAGCAAAACAGAAGCACAGACAAATTACTTTTAAAATCAATAGTTTCACGATAAATAAACAATTTCTAGCTAACAAACTACGCAGTAGCAAGAGAAACACCAGCACCGGCATAATCACAGAAATAAAGAGCAATGCAGAGCAAAATAGGAAAAAGTCCCACGCAAGACACTGTGATTCAAGCAAAACGAGGCCAGAATCTTTTAAAAAAAAAATAAGCAAAAGGTAAAATGGAGTTTAAAAACGAACCGAGCTTGAGAAGAAATCGTACCCAGATAATCGCGTAAAAGAAGATGAGAAGAAATCGTACCCAGATAGTTTTTTTTTTTTTTTTTTGGAGAAGGAGCGAGCTAGAGAATATACACCGGCTCTTCGCTTTCTCTGCTGCCCGTCAATGCTCGCTGGAGAGAGAGAGGCAATGGAGGGAAACGATTCTTCTTAGGAAAGTAACAAGTCACTGACTCTCACTGTCGTAGTTGTTTTATAAAATGTAATTTATTTTAAAATATATTAAAATAATATATTTTAAAATTTTATTTTTGATTTAAAAAAATTAATTTAAAACTAAAAATTTTCTAAATTTCTAAAAAACAATTCGGTGCAGCCGCTTTTTTTCATTTTTTTTGGAACTTTTTTTAATTAATTCTTTTAGAATCTAATTATTTAAGATAAAGTTTTAGATTAGAGTAGAAATTTAAAATTAAAAGAGAGGACTAAAAAAATAAAAAAATATATGTGACCGACCAACCCTAAAATTTTAGAGTTTTGATTTTAATTAAAAAATTCATTTTATTTAGTTTTTTTAATTATTGGGTTTAAGATAAAAAAAAAGTTGTTTGAAAATATGAAGTAATAAGAAAATTATTGGTCACATTTTAATTATTATAAAAGTTTTTTTATGTCAATAAATTTTATTTAATAAAAAAAAATTATTAAGATGTTTTTAAAAAAGAAATTGGACCTAGTGATGATTTTTTATCTGATTTAATTTTGTATTCAGTAATCAATTTATAAGTGTTTTGAATTGATATATTAGTTGTATTATAATAATATTTATTATATATATTTAGGTGAAAGTAAATTAAAAATTATTTTTTTTCTATATAAAAAAGTTTAGATTCTAATTTTTCCATCACAAAAATTAATCAAGAAAATTATAAAAAGTGACACCTAGTCTATTAGCAAACAACCTATAATCTAGTGTAAAAAAAAACATAATGGATGCGATAATAAAGCACCCTAGGCATCCAAGCCGAGGCACGCACGGATTGCTAGGTTGGCTATGCGTATGGTTTCTTTTATTTTTTTATTTAATCTTGATTATTTTTTAATTTTAATTAATACCCCTTTCTTTTTATTTTTTTACAATGCATAAATTTTTTATTTTAATTTTTAATTAATAATCTAATAGTATTTATTTTTTAATTTGTTATAATATTATAATCTTTAAAAGAGATTGTTGTGATATAACTTTATCTTTTTCCTTTGATATTTTATATAGATAAATTGTATTTGTATGATATATTTATAAAAATATAAAAAAACATTTTTTCTTAGCTTAAATCAACCTCTAAGATAAAATAAATAAAAATATCAAAATTAAAAATAACAATTAGTGTTAATTATTTGCATATGAATATGTTTTTGCTTTTATAAGAAAAATTAGTTCTCTGTTCATCGATTCATATATTTTTTTAATTTATTTTATTAAATGTAAATATTATTTTTATATTTTTTAATTAACAAATCATAATATTTAAAACACATATTTCTAACATTGGTATTTTTTTATTACATTAGAAATTAACATGGAATCCTACATGTGTCTTATTAGGGGTGATTAGGCTACAAATAGATCCTATGGAATGAGTCTGAGTTGCTGTTCTATAAAGAAAACGGAATTTATTCCACTTAGTGAATCTCGATAAGTCTTTTCCCTTAATCCTAGGCTTACAAATAAAAGTTTGTAGGGATTGGAATTGAAGAAAAAAAATGAAGAATAGAATAGAAAGGTCAATCTAAAATAAAAGTAAATCCTAACTAAATCTCTAGGCAGCTTCGAGGTCAGGGTGAATGCGATTTGCTACAAAGCAATTTCCTGCCTCTCTGCAAACCCTTCCTCCCCTTTTTATTATCATTATCCGGGAGTTTAAATTTTGAATTCAAGATGAGGTTTGCCTGCTGGGTTCCTTATATGATTTACATGTTGACCGTTTCTATTAACTAAACGATGTCGTTGCTTGAAATTGAATCTCCTTACCAGCTGTCAGCCAATGAGGGTGCTTCTCTCCCAGCCTTCCATGTAAGTTGTTCTATCCCATCCTGACCCTACACGTGCTCACTTTATCTATTTTCTTACAAGTACTCTGGTCTGCTTATCACTTTCCTCTTTCTTTTAGAACCCAAAGGATCCTCCCTCGTGACCCTACTACCAGACTACTACAACACTCCTCCCCTTAGAAAACCTTGCCCTCAAGGTGAGGGTAAGAATGTTTTAACCATGCTTCTTCAACCCAGACAACATCTTCTTTAGGCTTTCCTTCTTACCTTAACAACACCTCTCCTCTCATCTTCCTCCTTGAGAATTGGCTTTTTCTGTCAAGGATCTCTACAGGCTCAGATTGAGACTTTTACTTGGGCTCAAGAATGGGCAGCCTTGGTTCAGGAATGGTACCCTTCCCGACCCATTTCTTCAGCAACAAGACGTAGAACGTACTGTGAATTCCAGCTTTCTTAGGAAGATCTAACTGGTAAGCCACCGATCCTACCTTCTTCAAGATCTTGAATGGCTCAAGTATTTATATGCTAATTTCCCATCCTTGTTTCTTGGCATGCTGGACTGTTTGAATGGCTGGAGTCGGAGGTAAACCCATTCACCCTCTTTAAATTGGATCTCTTTTCTTCCCTTGTCTGCCTGTTTCTTTTGTCTCTTTTGCGTTTGAGCTAAGTTGTGCTTAATTTCTGCAATTTGTTCTGTCCGTTGTTGTAGCTATTCCTTTGCTACTTGATTTTCGGTTGACCCTGGGATATAATCAGTAAGGCTTGGGGGTGGATAACCATAGGTTGCTTCAAATAGGGTGGATTTAAGAGAGGTATGGTAACTGGTATCATAGCAGTATTCGGCCATTGTCAGCTAGTTTGATCAAGTCTTAAGGTTATCCCCTACATAACATCTTAAATACTCTTCTGGTGTTTTATTGGTTGCTTTTATCTGACCGTTGGTTTGGGGGTGGTATGTTGTGGACATTAGTAGCTTAACCCCCTGAACTTGGAATAACTCTCCCCAAAACTTACTAGTAAAGGTGGGATCCCTGTCTGATACTATGATGTATAGTAGTCCATGAAGCTTCATTACATTCTGTGAGAATAAATTAGCGATTTTTGTAGCGCTGTAGGGGTGAGATACAAGAATAAAAGTAGGCATACTTGGTAAACCTATCCACAACTATCATAATTATTAAATATTAGTTAGATTTCGGTAACCCTTCTATAAAATCCATGGATATGGATGACCATGGTCTGATGGGTATAGGTAAAGGTTGTAAGAGCCTTGAGGGTTTAGTGTTCTCTCATTTTGCTCTCTGACAGACTTCACAATGTCTAATATATGTTTGTATGTCTGACTTCATCCCTACCCAAAAGAAATCTCTCCTTACATTTTTTAGTGTTCTCTCAAAACCCGTGTGTCCCAAAATTGGGCTATCATGAATATAATTCATGATAGCTTCTTTTATAATGCTGGATTTACTTATGTAGACTCTCTGTTTGTAGTACAATATACCTCCCCTAAGTTGATATTTCAAGGATCCTATAGTTTCTTTGTCTAGTTGTTGTAGGATATCTTGAATTTCAGAATCCGTTTTATAACTATTCTTTAATTGATCAACCCAGTTAACTAGCGGTTTAGAGATAGCCCATAATATACCTTTTCCTGTTGTGTCCTCCTGTTTAGAGAGTGCATCAACTATTAGATTCTCCCTTCATGTCCGAAACTCGACCACAAAGTCATAGTCGATCAACTTTGTTAACCATTTCTGTTGTGTGGGTGTCATAACCTGCTGCTCTAGTAAATACTCGAGGCTTTGTTAATCTGTCTTAACCTTAAAGGCTTGGCCCAATAAGTAAGGCCTTCATTTTCTGAATAGCAGTGACTAGTGCCAAAAATTCCTTCTCATAAGTGGATAATGATGGTTCCCGACCCTTGAGACTTTTGCTGAAATAAGAAATAGGTCTGTCCCCTTGCATTAGCACATCATCGAGACCTAGACCTGAAGCATCACATTCCACTATGAAACTTTGGTTGAAATTTGGTAATGCTAGGAGTGGAGGGGTAGATACAACCTTTTTTAATTGTTCAAATGTTTGGTCTGCTTTCGAATCCCACTTAAATGCCCCATTCTTCAATAATCTAGTCAATGGATCTGCAATAGCCCCATAACCCTTGATGAACCTTCGGTAGTAGCCTGTTAAACCCGAAAAACCCTTAGTGATTTGAGTGTGTTCAGTTTAGGCCATTTGATCATTGACTCCACTTTACCGAGGTCAGCATATACTTTTTGACCCGAGACGATATGACCCAAGTATTCGATTTCACTGCTTGCAAATTTACATTTGGACTGTTTGGCGAATAACTTATATCATACTAGAGTCTCGAAGACCAACCTTAGATGTCTCACATGCTTTTCCTCATTGTGACTGTATACTAGAATGTTGTCAAAGAAAACCAACATAAACCTTCTGAGATAGGGTCGAAAAATGTCATTCATCAACCCTTGAAAGGTGGAAGGGGCATTCGTGAGGCCAAAAGACATCACCAAGAATTCGTAGTGCCCTTCATGAGTTCTAAAGGCCGTCTTGGGAACATTTTATTCCTTCATCCTAATATGATGAAAACCTGACCGGAGCTCTAGCTTATAAAAGATTTAAAAACCATGAAGCTCATCTAATAATTCTTCAACTACTAGTATGAGGAACTTGTCTTTTACTGTCTCCTTGTTAAGGACACGATAATTAACACATATTCTCCAAGAACCATCAGCCTTCCTAACTAGTAGGACTGGCGACGAAAAGGGGCTTTGGCTGGGTCTTATGGTGCCTATTGCTAACAGTTCCTTTACCAGTTTTTCTATCTCAAATTTTTGGTAATATGGGTACATGTAAGGACAAAATTTATCGGAGAGGTACCCTCCTTTAAAACTATAAAATGATCATATGACCTGCTTGGTGGTATTCCTTTTGGCTCTTGAAAGACTTCTTCAAACTCTAGCAACAAATTCTTAACTTGTTTTGAAATCCCATTATGAACTGAACCTATCTCCCAAATCTGCAGAATCAAGCCCTCTTCAACTCTTCTCAATTCTTGTAAAAAAGTTGGGCTGCAGTCTATTTTTGATTTCTCAACTCTCATTCCCCTAATCAAGACCTTCTTATCACCCTATTGAAATTCCATCTTTAAGGTTGATAAGTCCCAAAGAATTGGTCCTAGACTTTTAAGCCATTGGATACCTAACACGATATCACATCTTCCCAGCTGAATAACGTAAGCCTGTGTGACAAACTAATCACCCTGAATCACCAGTTTGATATATGAGCAACTTCCTTCACTCCATAACCTTAAACCATCCACAATATTCACCCCAATGGGCTTGTGTTTTAAAACATTCAGCCCTACCCTCCTTACTACTCTTGGATGTAGGAAGTTATGTGTACTCCATGTGTCTATCAAAGCCACGAAGTTATGGCCACTCAGCTTAACTTTTACCCTCATAGTTTTAGGATTTGGACTCTCAATGATGGCATGAAGTGATATACTAATTCCCTCCTTGCCTTCTTTCTGAGGGTCCTCCAAGTCAATCGAATCTTCAGTCGTGACAGTATTACTCTCTTTCGTCTCCTTCTCTACTTCCTCTATTAAAAACATCTTTGGTTCTCCACACCTGTGGCCAGGACCCCATTTGCCGTCACATCTAAAGCAAAACCATTTATCTCTTTTTTTCCTGCATCTGTGCTGGAGTGAGTTTCTGTATAAAAACTGGTTTATTTTCAGCCTTAGGCTGAGTTGGCATTGAGTTTCGACTTTAAAATCCTATAGAACTAGGTTTCCAGGACCTCCTCATAATTGTCAAATTCTTCTCCTGCATTTTAGCTAATTCATAAGCAGCTATTAAATTATGGGGGTTTAGCATCCTTACTCCAATTTTTATCTCCTCCTTCAAACCTCCTAGAAAACAGTTGAGCCTATGGGAATCAGATAACCCCTTGACCCGATTTGAAAGCATCTCAAATTGGGTTTTGTAGAGCTCTACTGTTGAAGTCTGCTTAATGCTTATGAGGGCCTCTATTGGGTCATCATATGATGATGTCCCGAAACGAATTTCGAGGGCTTTTA
>Ga0307515_10014829_pt1 | contig 14410 bp, 8 predicted proteins | sample 17_EM_MG_FD_194513 | JGI IMG/M metagenome (GOLD analysis project Ga0307515, IMG submission 194513) | Populus trichocarpa ectomycorrhiza microbial communities from riparian zone in the Pacific Northwest, United States - 17_EM | ecosystem: Host-associated > Plants > Roots > Unclassified | place...
TTCTTTATAAAATGTTGATAAAAATCTCTCACAAATTCAAAAAATGATAAATATTTAAAGACATACCTATAAAGGCAATATTTTCGTGCAAGCATGGACATGGATAAAATTTTACACTGCAAGTATTCAATAGTGTCATGACCTAAGGTTGATGGCAGCCTATCCTAAGGCTATCATGAAGGCAGATTGACTCTCTTAAGATTATTTTTTGTATAATTTTTAAAATATTTTTTTATACGGTGTGCTTTTTTTTATTTTTTTATTGTTTTCTTGTTTTACCATCTATAGACAAATCACCATCCTACCAGCTGAAAAGGTAGCAATAGGCTACGTTTCCCTACTAGCCACCCACATCTAAACTTCATCATAATAAGTCTTGATGAAATATTAAAGTGTATCTCGTTCCACGAGAGACTTGTTACTACTCAGCCCTATGTTTTGTGTAAAATTTTTCTCCAATTTTATTAGGTATTTTTTTAAAAGGAAAAAAAAAAATAAAATAAAAATAACAAAGAAATTAGCACTCAACATAATGATATTTTTTTTACCCGCTTGTTTGTTATACAATATTAATTTCTAAAAGTATCCTATTAATATCTCTAATTTGTATCTTTAACCAATTGACCTCTATTTTGAAGGTTTTTTATAAATATTTTAAAGATAATTGATTTATTCATAAAATTAAAAAGAATTGCTTATTATTAATATTTTTAAGACAAAAAATATTTTGAGAATAATATAGCCAAAAAAATTTAAAAGGACCCAATTAAAAATTCGAAAAGAAAATTTTTATAACCTTATAATTTTGTTACTATCTAAAAAAAAACTGAACCAGCTAACACTCAAGATTAGAAATGAAGTCCATCGAGTTCGATTATTTAAGAAAAGAGAAAAAAAAAAAACTTCATTAAACAATGTTGCATGCAAGTTATGCCAACAAGTTGTTAAGAAAATAAAAGGAAATACTTTTTTTATATATATAACCCGGGGTGTTCGGATCAGCTTACGCGCACCACGACTAATCTCCAGGCTCACTGAACACCCTGCAAGCCTAGTGGGCAGGTAAGGCAGCGCGGGGGTGACATGCATGCACAAAGAGGATCGAACCTTGTTGTAGAGGAAAGAAACAAGTCCCTTTCTCTCGCTAGGTCATGACCTAAAGTGCAATAAAAGAAAATACTTGTGTTAACAAAGACACTCACCTTTGCTAGCAAATGATTGTTTATTGATATGGGAAATAATTCCATTGAAAAGGATTATTTACATCAGAAATGCAATTACAAACCACCTCCCCAATTACAAATGTCTTCTCTTTAAATTTTCTTGTTCTTCCTTTTCCATGTTAAAAAAGAAAAAATAAAACAAGATAGGAACTTCTAATATCCAATACCCTTGTTAAAAAAGAATGTCTCTTCTCTATGTCCTCCTAAACATCAGGGAAAATATATTGCTAGCGGTCGTATTACAATCAACTGATTACTCAACCTTTTAGTTGCATCAACCATGCTTTGACAATGTTGTCACCCCATCTTCTTTCATGTTATGAATCTTGATATTTATTGTTAATGCTATCCAATTCATGATCATAGCGAAAAATTAAATCGGTAGACATCAGGGAGCACACCGAGACCAGTATAGCAGTCATCGACATGAGAATCATCTACCGCCTTCATTTTACCATTTGGTGAAGAAGGTTGCATAGCTGAAGATGCTGGTTGGGAATAGGTACTTGAGTTGTTGAAAGGATTGTTGGTTAGTTCGTTTTTTGTGTAAGCAGAGTCCGGAGGCACAGCCACGAGGCTGTTAGCTTCTTCTTGCTCCTTTTGGTCAAGTTGTTCTATAAGTAGTGCTAAAGATGATTTTTCTTCATCCCTAGCTTGGCACATATGCGGGGTGTATAGGCAGTTAGAGTTGTGGTTAATAGGCTGTGGTGTTTGAGATGGCACCGATGCTGGTTTTCCCACTTTTGTGATAGAGAAATACTGCTTCCTCGCATGAAAAAGACATCAACAAGTTATTCATGATTTTGCAATAACATTTGTTTGAAAACTAATCAGGCAAAGACATACACTTCACTTTATCAAACTCAACCTAGAGAGGACTTGGGGCAGATGCGTCTTGACTGCCCATCCAGGTTATCCATGGCTCACATGCATGCACAGGCTGTTAGGTTCTACTAGTACATGTAGTAGGCTATGGACGGCCAAATGGACCAGTCCTCGACAGGTAAGCTCAATCTAAATTCGACTGAAATTTTTGCACTCAAAACTTGTGTTTCAGATAATTTTATCTTTAATTATATGATGCACTAATTGTGTGTTTTTCTTTCAGTTGTTGGTAAAAATGCAATCTTAGTAACTCAATGTCATGCCCTATGTGTTCAGCCAATTAGGCATCACCGTACTGGTAGGACCCTCTCCTCAGCCCCACAGAGATAGCACTCGTGCCACCCAAGTGAGTTTCCAAGTTGTATATGGTAAGGCAGTTTAATTACCAACGCATCATCTGCTAAAATTGTCGTTTTTAGCGCAATTTGCCTGTCTTCATCCCTTCATATCCTTCCAAAGGATGTGTCAGCATCATAGAAAAGGTCAAGGGAAGCATTGTCACATAGCAAAACAAACTCGTGCCTTTTACAAAATTCAAATCCCACTTTTAAGTAATTTTTGGTCATAATCTAAATTACCAAAATCATTGCAGTAAGTAACAAGGAAGATAAACTCACGAGATTCTTGCTCTCATCCTCGTAAAGAGTAAGGAAATCTCCAGTCTCCAGCCCATTTTGCTTTACGAATTCTCCTGTGGAATGTAAAAGAGATACGTGTATTAGAGATTTAGAATGAAATAGATCCAAAATAAAGAGATTTAGCTGTGAGTTTACCTGTATTTTCAAGAACATACATCCTACTTTTGTTGTTAGACCAAAACCTATATAAGTCACCAACAGAGAAAAAACCTGTCTTTAATAGGCAACAGAACATCTCGGAGTAGTAGTTTAAAGGAAAAAGAAGAAGAAAAACGTAGCATCCAAAGGCTCACTTGAACTTTAAGGCCCACTCTTGGTTAGAGTATACATCTCTGAGAAAAAGTAGGATTCCTTCTTTATCATTTAGGACAGGAAGATTTTCCTCTACTTCTCTCTGGATTGACATGCAAGAAAAAACTTGAATATTAGAGGTTACCATCTCTGTAAGAAACACGGGAAAATGGAAAAGGAAAAGAATCTTTAGCATTTTTCGTTTTTGTGCACAAACCGAGGAGTCAGGAAGAGATTAGTTATTGGGCAGTCTAAATCACATTCATGTTGCAGTGTTCAATAAGAGCAAGTCAAACATGGGTATTGGTCGGCTATTTTGCCTCGTTTTCTGTCTTTTTAGAAGAAAGGATATGATGAAAGAAAGGAACAGAACCTGAAACAAGCAAAAAATCTGCATACGATCACAGGACACTAAAAAGTAAAAATAGCCTCATTCATCAAGGAAATCATACCTTTGGAAGAACAATTCTGCCAAGAGACCCAACATCACTATTCTTCAAGTCCTTCCTAAGCACCGCTCTGAGTCTCTGCACTCAAACAAGAAAAATTCTTAAACGACATAGAAAAAGATCCAAACTTCAAAAGATAACAGATAAAACAAAAAACATGAGTGACCAAAATTCATGATTTGACAAGAACCTACCTTGTTATCAGGTGTTAAGAACTCGTAAAGATCTTTGCTGGTATTGCTCCTGCTTCTTTGGCCACAAGTACTAGCACCATGCAAAGCCAATCTCCTTGCATCCATTATTTGAGTTGAACTAGCCCCAATAGAAGTTTTACTAAGGCTTCTTTGGCGTGCAAGTTTTCTCTTACACCTTGCCACCTTGGTCTTGTATGCATCAAGAGCTCTCCTTTCTTGCTCTAATTGGAACGCATTAGGCTGCAAAATGCATGATCTTTGCATTTCAAAAGCATTTTGGCCAGCCATGGCAAGACGGAAAGGATCTGCAGATGGTGTATGATGGCTAGGCTTCTCTAGAGAATGCGTGTATGGATTTTGTCGACTTTCACAAGGCGCTGGCATATAGTACTGTGGCGGAACGCAGTTTGACTGAGTTACGGAATTTGAAGGTACTGTTGAATGGTAGCTCAATGGTCCATACATAGAAGAGAACTGGGAATTCTGAGGACAACCCATTATTGCGTTGCTAGCATTGGTGGTGTTGCCTGTGCTGGTGAATAAAGTTGAAAAAAGGTTCTCCATATCAAAATGGACACAAAGAGAGTTGTGAATGATGAGTCTTTGGGGCTGTGTTACCGATCAGAGAGAATCCTGTGTGTGTGTGTGTGTTTGTTTAAGTAGGTGTTTTGATTTCTAGTGAGCATACAATCTGGTAAGAAAGGGTCATGGGCGGTGCGAGGTGCTGCCTGTTGAAACAACCCAGGTGTTAAAAGGCAAGATAAACTCGTCAAGAAATGCAGTGGGTTGAGTTGTAAGAGAGAGATTAAAGGCCATGAAGAAAGACAAGAAGGGAGAGAAGACTAGAGTTAACAAATACGGGTTTGAATAGAGAGTGCAATAGCGTGAAGAGAGTGACAAGTGGCCGGAGGGTGGTGGTTTTGGGATACCCAACTGACCAGTGAGGAACCTCAGACAGAGAGGCATAGGGTTTGAAACTTGGCGCCAGCTTTGATTTAAATGTGGCAGCCCTTGGGCCAACCTTGCACAGAAAACCATTCTATAATGGCAAAACAATGCATTGATGACCAAATGCCAACAGTCATCTCACTCCCACTCTATATACCATCTTTGCCAGTCTCTTTCTCTCTTCAGCACACACTAAGGCCAGTGTACCTAGCGTTGGTGAGAATGTTGAGTAGTAGGAAAAGTTAAAGCGTAAAGCCTGTGTACTGTGCTAGCTCCATGATTGTCTATTCTCATGCACAGGGATTCTACTGCCTTGAATTATTAGAAAGAAACTCACTGGAAATACTAGTTACTTATTTTAAATGAAAGGTTTAGGGTTTATGGTGAAATTCAACTTGCAGCACCTTGCACCGCCCATAACCCTTTCTTACCAGATTGTATGCTCACTTGAAATCAAAACACCTACTTAAACACACATCACTCACACATGCATACACAAGATTCTCTCTGATCGCTAACACAGCCCCAAAGACTCATCATTCAATACTCTGTGTCCATTTTGATATGGAGAACCTTTTTTCAACTGGCCCTTCCAGTCAGTTTCCAATTTTCGGCAGCACCGACGCTGAATCTTCTGCTCATATTGCATTTTCATTCTGTTAGCTTTGTTTTATTAACTAGAAAATTTGCTACTAAGTACTACTCTTGTCAGTTTTAGTAAATATTATATTTAAATTTTATAACTAAATAAGGGGTTATGTAATGTTAGGAATGTGAGTAAAAGAGGGTAATAATGTTTGGAATGTGAGTAAAATTGAGGGGCTAAAACTGAAGTTGCAAATTGTTTGTCATGGTTTTCAGCCACTCCCTGGTATTTCCATTTTGATGCCTTATTTGGCTTAGTAGACATCAGGTTGGTCATGGCCTGAGGACCAAAGCCATCATCAAGTCCATCCTGCATCAAGTGAATGTGTATTTATGAGCTTAGATTTGGAAAATCAGAAAACATACAGTCAATACAAGGATTGAGTGACTAAAGTGAACATCACACTCACTAAAATGGCGACTAGTCAATGACACTTGAGAGATTAAAGGAAAGTTTGATCAGTCACACTGAAACTGCAAATCACTCAATCAAGACTCACTCGATCACAGGAATTATTAGTAAAATTCTTTTAAGCAAATTCTGAAGTCCTCTAAAATGCCAGGCAAGGCATCCCCAAGCAGCAATCATTATTATATTCAGACCAAGAGAAAGAAAGTAGCAAGATATAATACACACGCGTGCACAGACAAAAAGAAACAAAGACACGCAAGGATCTATTTGATTTGTCTCTTTGGACATCTACAAGACATGTAACATATGGAGATCGTAAAACAGACTATTCTTTAGAATCAGTCGTCAAATACACCAAAGAGTTGATATGAGGTGCCAATGCAATGGAACAAACACAAATAAATTGGGGGCTACATGCCAATATGAATGTGTTGGAAGTTAAAATGTGCTGATCAGTAAGGGCATCAAAGTGCAAGATTCGGATTATATTTGTCAAAATAAAATTTTCTTGATTAGATCTCTTTAGAGTTCATTGAGCATTAACTTTACTAGATTAAGCTACGCCCTCGGATAGAAAAGAGTCACCTTGGATGAGTTTGTTGTCAGCTCCCTCATGCTTTTCAACAGCTGAGATTGTCCACAGCTTAAAGCTGCTTCTAGCTACTGACTGCATTAGATAAAACACGAGATAATCAGTCCTCTTATCACGACCAATTGACATAACGTCTGAGTTTATGCTATTATGAAAAAGAAATGAGTGCTCCCATGTGTCTTGAAGATCACCTTTCATGCCATTTTTGTGGAACTAAAGTTGATGCAAATGTATTGATTTCTCATGCGCCAACAAAAGATTTAAAATTGAAAGATCTATTAACACATGAAAACCTCAGCCATTTCGGCTAACCTCTTGTTTGGGCATTAAATGCATGCATCACTTCAATTCCAACAGATAATTCTACCATTATAAATGGAACATCATTGTAGAGTTTCAACACATTGAAGCAGAAGGAACCACCAATTTTAAACAGAAGGTTTGTTTCCTAAGTTTTGTATGCATGCAGTGGTAGATCAAAGCCTTCCTTTTAACGGTAGAGACAGAAAATCTTCAACTTTAAGCCAAAATGATACATGAACACATGTAAAAGATGCATTTTTTCTTAACTTTCTTTGACAACTGTAAATCACAATCACAATTTTTCGAACTTCAATGGTTGCTTTAAGCAATGATATTGAAATTAAAATGACTATCATTATTTCCAATTTTGTCAATAGGCAATGGCAATGATATTGAAATTAAATATTTAGACCTCCTATGATCTTCATCCATACTGTTAATTTCACAACAAGATTTCCTATCAGATTCTTCACCTTGCATAACCACACTTGAATTACATGTTGTAAGAAATAAAAAGAAGCAGAATTTTGACAAGGATGCCTAAGAAGTAATATCGGCACCTGAACTTGCCAGAGAAATTTATTGTCTTAGGTAAAATCAGGAATATGATCTAGATATTAAGATATTCGAACCATACAAAGCAATCTAACACAAAAAAACATGAGATGATTAGAAGAATCAAATAATAGACATGAAAATAGAACAAAGTTTCTGCATGAAATCTACTTAATAGAGATATAAAGAGCACATTATACCCCAGATGGACATAATGAGCATCTTGATTTGCATTATAATAATGATAGAGCAATATAGATGGAATGATATTTGCATGTCAGAAGCATGCAGAACTAGTGCACTTGACTTACAGCGCAACTAAGGCAAGACTCTGGAAGCTATAATATGGAAAATTTCCCATGTCAGCAAATGAAAATAACATTCATCGCCATTATGAATCCAATGGTTTCTTGAATTGAAAACTACAAGGATTTTGTAAGCAGAAAAGGAAGCTTAGCAATAACAAAAGTGAAGAAACTAAAGATGGATGGATGGACTTGCAAAGAGACTTTCAGCAACCCGTGTTTAAATAGAGTGGAGAAGAGAGCCTGCATGCAACTGCAAAAGCATCGATCCAACACCTGCCTACTGCCGTGTCAGTTGCTGCGACAGTCGAGAAGTTACTGCTAAACACGTTGAATAATGGCCAAAATGTTACGCTCTAAACGACAATTTAAGTGAGAAGCAATGAATTTGGCATTCACAGCCATTTTGTTTGTATTTTATATTCAAATCACTAAAGCACTTTAATTATCAAAAAAATTAAAAAAATCAGTAAAACAGCTTCAAAAACAAGCAGATTGGCAACATCCAGAAATCATATATCCTACAAAGCCCATTCACGCAGTTCGTATTCATCACTGAGGTTAGATAAACCTTTAGGAAGATAAAGCATGAGAAATAGGGAGACATCAAAGGTCAAAAGGTGATTTAACAAATTTAATTTCATATAAGAGTTCTGTATATTCTAAGAGTGCAATGGGTCACGTATGACATCACTAAATGCAACTGTGTAAGTGTTCTAGATATGTTAAGAGTTGAAAGGAGCATTAATGAACTTAACAAATTGTGAGAGATCTGGATATGCTAAGAGGAAGCATTATAAGCATAATTGGATGGACAGAAAATGAATTCATGTATGCAGATCAGCATATCCACCTCCTCAGAGCAAATTTCTCAACATTGAGTAGCATAGCATTCGGAGGCTGTAATATTATTGATCTTTTTACAGCCAAGTCAAATTCCAATAACATTCAAGCCCAGCATTATTAGAATGTTAATTGACAATGTATCATCGAACTTCGGTTTTCAGAGGTCGATCAACAGAATTTCTAGATTAGATTTAGAAAGCTCTTTTTAAAGGTTCCATTAGTTTTCAGAACTTTGGCTTTTAAAGTTTCATTTGAATCATTAATAATTTAATAGGCTAGTTGGACTAAAAGGGCCTCGTTTTCCATTGCAAAGACACAATCTTGGTTACAAGATTCTTATATTATCACATAAACAAACTCAAACAGAAACTTACGATGGCTCAAAACAAACAATCAGGTTGGTTTGGCAAGAAGAAACTTCCACATATCCCATAAACTGATAATACAATATGAATTAATGCATTCCATTCGAAAAGGATCTTCATCTCAGCACCTTTCTTCATTGTTGTTTGTTAGGATGGCATTTATGATGGTGTCAAGCACCTCCATTTAAATTCAAGAAGTTTTCTTCTTATGACCAGATAACAAATCAGGCATCCTAGATGCAATGGTTTCTGTTTTAACAACACTCTTGCTACAACTGAACTTTTTGCTTCAATTCGCTAGAGGAAAATCTCAAAACTACCAAGTCATGTCAAAGTATGGATACTCTTTTAAGTTTTGCTCCACTTAAACATTTCATTGTCAGCCATCAGTAGAAATTCTGGAAATTCAATAACAATAAAAAGTGGTTTGTAATGAAATTCTCCAGGGCATTTAGCAAACTAATTACCAAGGCATTAAAGAGTGATGTAAGAACTGGAAATTAAAGGCAAAACACATGAACTCCTCCCCTCTTTCTACAACAAATAAGTTCCAACGTAATTATGCATATCAACTGCTTGTAAATTTTCCTGAAAGAAGAATAGTTTGGTGGACCATAACTACAGGTTAAATAAGAGTTTGTCGATGAAGTCCCGTGCAATAAGTTTATAGGAAGCAGCTACCTAGACTATCAGTCGCCTCTATACACATGGACATCTTTTCTTAATCTGATCTATGAATGAATTATGTGACTCCACTCCCTCGTATATAACCCTTTGAAGTACGTCTAAAAAACTTAATAAAGACTTTTTGTTTGATCACACGATGGTAGACAAAAAGAACACCAAGTCAATGAGGCTGTAGTTCAACTGACACCCATTCTCTGATATCCCCTAGTGGTCTCGGATTTGAACCTTTCTCAAACAGAGATAAAAGTGAAAGAGACAGCGGAGGAGAAGTTGTAATTGTGATCGTTACCTGAAAACTGGTGGTAAAAAAAGGAGTTGTGGGGGGGCAAGGCATGTATGTGCCTGTCTGTCTCCCTTTGAAAATTGTTGTGATGGGTCGTGGAATTGAGAGCGTTGAAATAGTTGAAATCAAGAGTGACCGAATTGGCAAAGCCTCGTTCAGCTGAGTAAATTTCCGTCGAGCAGTAGAAACCGGGTGCCTGACAGTTTCAAGTCTAGGATGCCTTTTTTTTAATAGTTTTTATTTGAAATAATATTAAAATATTTTTTTTTAAAATATTACAATATAAAATTTTTTAATTTAATATTTTTTAATTCAAAATATTTCTAAAAAAACCTCTATATATATATATATATAAATAAACATAATCATTTTCAAACAAGATTTTTATAAATTTTTTTATTAATGTGAATATTCAGACCAACTTGCATACATCTCAACTAATTTTATAAATTTTAAAATTAATAACCATATAATATTTGTATTGTTGTAGTTTTAAAATGACCTCAAGTCACAAGTGTAATTGTTATAGACAACCAAGAAACTCAAGCACTGAAAAAAAATTTCACATGATTTATAAATTAAATATGTTATCAAAATCATGTGAAATTAAAATTTATTATATATATTTTTTATTTTTGTATTTATTGATGTAGTTTATAATAGATCTAATATCCTAAATATGATTAACAATTTCTTTATTTGGAGAGATCATTATCAAGTGAATAAATGTAATACCTTAAAACATGGTTACAACCTTAAATGAGTATCATTTTTTAGTCAACATGTGGCTTGTCATATGAATGAGAAAAATTAACAAAATTTATGGTACTTAAACACTCTTAAAGCTTAGATTCTAGAACTTATGGCTTAGAAAGATAGAGTGAAAAATAAAAAGAAAAATTTGAAATTGAGTGGAAGTTAGTTAATGGAAAAAAATAGTAAGGAAGGAAGCTAAACGTATAGCCCAGTATAGAGAAGTTGTTTTCAAGTTGCTAATAAATAAGCATGATAGCCTTAAACTGTAGAAGAAAGCAATATGAGATCAACATAAATAAGATGTTGAGTCGTTTAATTGTGAGCGTAAAGATTTCATAAATAAAATGGAGCAAAAATGCTTTGAATAGTTCATTAGGATCCAGAAGGAACATGCAGATTTCTTGTTGGGCATTAAGATGGAGAAGAGGAACTAAAAACACTATTGATAAAAAGACGTGTAAAGATAAAAAGCTATTTAAAGGATAAATAAAAATCTTTTGAGCCATAAAAGAAAAGCGAGCTTTAACATATTGCTTCTCTTAGAGAAAGGCATAAAAAGAGTTGAAACAAGTTGCTCTATATATAAAGAAAATAAATAATAAGAAAAAGAAAAAGGTCTTTAAAGGATGCATCACAACTAGTAGATGATCAAAATGCATTTGCAACATCAACATATAATGATCAACAATCATAACGTGTTAGAAAAAAGCCTATATCGATGAGTGATTATGAGGTAACTATAATCAATCAATCCGATAATTCACTTACTTATTTTGCTTTATTATCATATTGTAATCTTGTTATATTCGATGATGCCGTAAAAGAAACAAAGTAGAAAAAGATAAGAATAATGAAAGTAATGTCATTAAAAAAAAATTCGAAGTTGGAGAACTTTTTGAAAGAACAAAAGATCATTAATGTAAAATGGATGTTCAAGACAAGGTTAAAGAAGAGTTCATCATTTTTAAACTGGGTGTTTAAAAATATTTGTTTAAGGGAGAGATTGTTAGATATTCTTATAATTCTAATCTAAGTTGGAATCTTATTAAAAAAGGATTTATGTTAATTAGAATTCTTATTGAAATGTTTGGTTAGAATCATAATTAGATTATGATAGTTAAAGGTTGTAATTTTTCATTAAATATAAAAGCCAATGTATTCAATGTTTTGAAGGGTGTATTAATAGTGTGAATTAATCAATAAACAGTCAAAATATTTAAATATTTGTGTCTTTATTTCCCAACAATTAATATAAGAGCTTTCAATAATTGCATACTAGGATTCTATTTGATCTTTATTGCAAGTTTACTTTAATTATATAAATTGCATGTTATATATAACTAAACATTTATGATCACTTATCTACTCTGTATTTCTAGAATAAATAAATAAAACATAAATAACCTCTAAACCAAAGCCAAACATACACATTAGTGTATTTTACTTGGACCAATCAAGTTTTAATTGTTCAATTTGTAGACCAGCAATCCAACCAAGACTCCAAACCGACGATTTATCTAGTGGATTTTCCAATTTACTTTGGATTTGATAACTATGGAAAACATATCTGCGATCATTTTCATTAAAAAAAAAAAAAACCTCTCAAGGGAACATGTGTTGCCTGGTAAACCATCCATTATCTACCGACGAGGTTAAATAACATATTCAACGTATCCTAGACGTGGCATGAACTACCCCCATCGTGTACTTCAAACAAACCCAGCCACCTTCTCTTCTTGGCACCATATAACCTGCACAGAGGCAACCAAAAGGATCATCACAAGCCAAAAAAACACACAAAACAACAAAGGCAGCCATTAGCATTACCAGAAACGCTATGCTCAATCTCGCAAAAGCCTTCTTCCCCCAGCCCCCTTCTCTCTTCCCCATTTCCTCGCCTAAAGTCTCACGGGTCTGCTTCACTACCTCTGCCTCCAAATATAACGAGGTAAAAAATTCTTTCAATAAATTAATTAAACAAAATTTATATGGGCATCTATTGAATCTTTAGAGCTTAATGTTTCTTGTTGAAATTTTAATTGTCTTTCAGGGACGGCATGCAGCGGAAGATGATAGAGACCGAGCTGCAGATTACGCTAAGAGAGCGAAAGAAACTGCAAGTGAAACCTTTGACAAAACCAAAGAGCGAGCGGTGAAGGCGAAAGAAAGCTCCAATGAAATGAAAGAGAAGGCAAAAGGGAGTGCAGAGGAGATGAAAGAGATGGCGAAAGGGAGTGCAGAGGAGACAAATGAAAGTGCCAGAGACATGGCACAGTCTGCTGCTGAAAAGGTTAAAGAAGGTAACTACAAGGCAGCGGCGACAGCGGAGAGAACGGAAGAAAAAGTGAAAGAGTATGCATATGAAGCGAAGGAGAAGGCTAAAGAAGGGACGGAGAGAGCGGCGGGTACTGCGGGAGTGGCAGGGGATATGGCAAAGGAGGGGGCTGGTAAGGTGGTTGAGACGGTGGAGATTGTGGGAGAGATGGCGAAAGAGACGGTGAAAGGAGCATGGGGTGCTGCGGAGGAAACTACACAGAAGATAAAAGAGACTGCGGTGGGCAAAGATGATGATGATAATGATGATTATAAGAGGGAGAAGAGTTTGGAGTACAGGAGGCGTGCTGCTTCCGGAGAGTGATGATGATGTGAAGAAGAAGAAACATTGAGAGAGGGAGGTGGGTTGGAACATCTTGTTGCGTGTTTTCGACAATCATAAAAAATAAGTTAGTTTAATTACCAAATGGAAATGGAGTTTTATGTTGTCCGTAATTTAGTTAACTTTTTCTATCTGCTATGAATTTCAGATTATTGCAGTGATAGAAAATTTATATATATAAAAAAAAGTTTTGTACCACAGCAAAAAGAAAAGGAAAATGCAATTTGGTGGATACAAATTTCCGAGAATTAAGGGAATCCCGTCGAACCTAATAATTAATGCTAAGTGTTATCGAGAGGATTAATTTCCTTAATCCTAGCTTCTAGCTCCTAATTACGGCTTAGCTGGGCGATGTCATGCTATGGCTGAAGGTCTTTCAACTAACCGAAGGGACAGCCGATGCCGTTCTCTATAATTTGGATCATCATGGTTGGGTCTGTGTTGGTGCAAATATCTCTACACATGAGAGGATCGATCACTTAAATATTGAAGTTATGTTAATCTCCATCAATGGAGTTTAATTACACACCCCACTGTTGCCTTCGGCTTTATTCTTCTTTTGATCATCAATGGTGGCCTTTCGCAAGCCATTAGGCTCTGTTACGTGGTAGGCTGCCAGTTATGGCTTACCAATCTTTTTACAAGGTAAGCTAAATGAGAGCGAGAGAGATTCTTATCAAGCTATTAAAAAGAAATAGGAAAGGAAAAAAAACTATTAGGGCTAACTCTTTCACGGGAGACTATTACGGATTGAAGTAATATAAAATCAATAAACTGGCTATTTGGGCAACGCATTTTTTTTTTCATTCATTAGTTATTATTGGATTGACAAGAATTATTCTTAAAATATATTTATTAAACTGACATTTAAGGGTTTTTTTTTTTGTTTTTTTAAACACAATAAATGAGTAAATTATCATTTTCATCAGATTTTTGGTTATATTGAAATTGACTAAGAGATAATTTAGTATTTTAATAAATATTATTTATATCCCTTCAAATTTAGTAGAGCAAGTATCCATCGATTTCAAGTAAAATTACCAAAATTACCGTGACTAAACGAACGGTTTTGCCCCGGAAGTTTTGATGTAGCAAGTAAACGGCACTATCAGGTAATAGAGAAGTGATCGATAATAGAAGAAAAAAACAAAACAGTTCCACTCGTGCCACGACATGCTTAACGCAGGCTTCTACAATAGTCAAAAGTCAACTATACAAAATGAGCACATTTCTTTTTCCCACGTGGTTGACACGATAAATAGCATGACCCTGTTTTAGATGGTCATACTCATAGCCTTCGGCCTTAGGGCTTATTTTCTCCAACAGCGTATAAATGGACTCATTTATCAAAAGGCTAGCAGTAGTGAAGCCCCATCT
>Ga0307515_10014830_pt1 | contig 14409 bp, 19 predicted proteins | sample 17_EM_MG_FD_194513 | JGI IMG/M metagenome (GOLD analysis project Ga0307515, IMG submission 194513) | Populus trichocarpa ectomycorrhiza microbial communities from riparian zone in the Pacific Northwest, United States - 17_EM | ecosystem: Host-associated > Plants > Roots > Unclassified | place...
TCCGGCAGGATGAGGACGCCGTGGACGCCGGGCAGGTCCGGGATGGTGCGCAGCACCGTCTGGGTCTTCACGTCGACCTCGATGACCTGGCCGGCTCCGAGGTGCGCGATGAACAGCAGTCCGCGGCCTGGGTCGAGGCTGGCGTAGTCGAATCGGGAATTGTCGCCGGGCAACGGGATCGTGACCACGGCACGCAGCCGCAGTGGTAGAGGTGCCGGCTGCCGTCCGCGATGGGCGACCAGGACGGCGGTGACGGTTACCCCGATGACCGCGATCAGGCCGCCGGCGAGTAGCAGCCGCCAGCGGGTGGACGCCCCCTGCCGGGGCGGGCGGGACGCGATCGGCGGCGGGTCAGATGGTGATGACATTGACGGCTACCGCGTCGAGGAAGGTGAGGGCCCGGACCTGCCGGTAGCGGGCCGGGTCACCGGGTGCAGGTCGGCGTAGGCGCCGAGGGTGAGGTAGGTCAGGATCGGCGCGGCCCAGTCGTTGGCGGAGAACCCGGGTAGCCCGTCGTCGTTGAGGTCGGGCTTGTTCGCCGAGAGCCGCCACAGGAACACCGCCGCGCCCGACAGCAACGCCACGATCAGCGCCTGCTGCCACGCCTTGCGCTGTAGCCGCCACATCGCGACAGCGAAAGGTGAGCACCGCGATGATCGCCGCGGTCAGCGCGATGTGCAACGTCGTGAACATCATCGTGGTCTCCCACAATCGCTGGCGGGGGGAACGTGCGAGCCAGACCTGCGACGGGCTCTCCGTCGACGGCCCTGCCATCCTAACCCTGATGTGTAACCATGGTTACATTCCCCGGATGGTCCGGATGAAACCGGCGAGGTGAGGCGGCGGGTGACACTACAACCTGGCGATGGGCGGGGTCCGTGGGTGCTGCTGTCGTACAGGGTGCCGCGCGAGCCGTCGGCCCCGCGGATCGCGGTGTGGCGCAAGCTGAAACGCCTCGGCGTAGCCCAGATCGGTGACGGGCTGGCGGCGCTGCCCGCCGACGCGCGTACCCGCGAGCACTTCGAATGGATCGCGCAGGAGGTCCGGGACGCGGGCGGGCAGGCCGGTGTGTGGCTGGCCGAGCCGACCGACCCGGCACAGCACCGCGCGCTGGCCGCGGAGATGACCGCTGCCCGCGCGCAGGAGTACACGGCGGTGACCGCCGCCGCGCAACAGGCCGCGGCGCTGCCGCCGGTGCAGCGCCGCCGTGCCGGTGAGCGCCTGCGCGCGGAACTGGGCCGGGTCCATCGTCGGGACTTCTTCCCGCCACCGCAGCGCGACCAGGCACAGCAGGCAGTGCGGACCTTGTTGGTGCAGACCGATGACAACCAGGAGGTTCCGCGATGAGGTGGGCCACCCGAGCGGGGGTGCACATCGACCGGGCCGCGTGTGCCTGGCTGATCGGCCGGTTCGTGGACCGGCATGCCGAGTTTGTGTTCCTCACCGACTCGGCCGATCTCGGAACGGACACGACACCGTTCGACATGCCCGGCGTCGACCTGTCCCACCACACCGGACCCGATGGGCACGCCGAGTGCAGCTTCGAGACCATCCTGCGTCGCTATCACCTCGACGACCCGCTGCTGTGGCGGATCGGGCAGATCGTGCACGAGGCCGACCTCGAGGACGAACGCTTCGATGTGCCCGAGGCCCAGGGTCTCGACGTCGTGCTGCGCGGGCTGTCGATGATCCGCACGGACGACGAGGTACTCGCCCTGACCGGCCCGCTGTTCGACGGCTTGTACGAGTACCACCGCCGCGCTGGGGTGCTGGGCCGGGAACCCGCATGACCGCGAACCCCGAACCGCCGGGCCGGCCCAACGCGACCGGTGACAGCGCAGACTCGGTTACTCCAGCACCGGATCTGCGTACGGTGCCGTGGCGGGCGTTTTTGGGCTATTTCCTCGGTCTGGGCACCTGGGGTTTCGGGGGACCGATCGCCTCGGTGGGCTATATGCAACGCGACCTGGTCGAGCGCCGCGGCTGGATCAGCCGGAACGACTTCCTCGACGGCGTCGCGCTCGGCCAGACCATGCCCGGCCCGCTCGCCGCACAAGTGGTGATGTGGCTCGGGTTCCTGCGCGCTGGAACCCTGGGCGCGCTGGCCGCCTCCGTGGCGTTCATCACCCCGTCGTTCGCGCTGGTCCTCGCGGTCGCCGTCGCCTACGCCCACTACCAGGGACTGCCGGTGGTACAGGCGCTGTTCGCGGGGATCGCCCCTGCCGTCATGGCGATCATCGCGGTCGCCGCCTACAAACTCGGTCGCATGACCAACCGGCGCGACTGGCGGTTGTGGGCGATCAGCGGCGTCCTCGCGGCGGTCACCGCGGTCAGCGGCGCGGAGATCGCCGTGCTGTTCATCGCCGCCGGCCTTCTCATGATCACCCTCGACGCCCCGCCCCGCTGGCTGCGCCGACCCCGCCTGCCCGCCGTCCCTGGCCTCGCCGGTCTCGGCCCGCTCGTCGGTAAGGGTCTCGTGGTCGGGGCCGCGGGCGGCACCCTGCTCACGCTGGGCTGGTTCTTCCTCAAGGCCGGTGCGTTCATTTTCGGCAGTGGCCTGGCCATCGTGCCGTTCCTGCGCCAAGGTGTCGTGTACGAGCACCACTGGCTCACCGACGGGCAGTTCCTCGACGCCGTCGCGATGGGCCTGATCACCCCGGGGCCGATCGTCATCACCGCCACCTTCATCGGCTACCTCGCCGCCGGCTGGCAAGGCGCCGTCGTGGCCACCGTGGCGATCTTCGTCCCGATCTTCCTCGGCGTGGTGCTACCCGGCCGATGGTTCATCCGTCACCGCGACAACCCGCAGATCAAGGCGTTCGTCTCCGGTGCGACCGCCGCCGCGGCCGGCGCCATCGCGGGCGCGGTGGTCGTGCTGTCGCGCCAGACCATCCACACCTGGGCCGCCGCCGCGATCGCCGCAGTCAGTCTCGCGCTGCTGCTCAAGTGGAAGGTAAAGGAACCGTATCTGGTCGCGGCCGGCGCTGGCGCCGGCATCCTGTCGCACTGGCCCTGGTAACACCTTTGGAGGTACCGCCGTGAAATGGGTCACCCGCGCCCGACCCAAGACCGATCGGATCGCCTGCCCTTGGCTGATCCGCCGGTTCATCGGCCCGCATGCGGAAATCCTGTTCGTGCCCGCCGACCAGGTCCTCGAGATCGCCGCCCGCGAAGGCGGTCACTCCTTCGACGCGCAGGGCGCGACCTACACCCACCGCCGGACCGGCGACGCCGAACGCTGCACCTTCGAGGTCCTCGTCGACGACCACCACCTCGGCGACGATCCCGCGTTGTCCCGCCTTGCCCGGATCGTGCACGCGGCGGACATCGCAGGCGACCTGCACACCGACGTGCTCGGGCCTGGACTGCTGGCCATAGGGCAGGGCGGCCTGCACGTCGAAGACGACGATCAGCGCCTGCTGGAGCGCGGACTGTTCGTCTACGACGCCCTCTACGCCTGGTGCCAGCAGCAGACGACCGACAGCCACGACTCTGCTACCGCCGGCTGAGCGCCACCCGCACGATGCTGTCCGGCTGCTCCATGGCACCGCGAAGAGCCGCATCGCAGCCCGCCCGAGTTTCACTCGGACGGGCGCGTCTTTCGATTCCGCGCGTCTGGCGGTCGTCGTGATCGGTCTTGGCCGGCTGACTCGCCCGGTCCGCGTAGGGATCAGCCGGCGGGGTTGATGGCGCCGTCGAATTCGAAGACCGGGTTGGGTACGTCCTTGCCGTGGGCGTCGGTGATGGTGGACAGGCCGACGATTTTGGACGGGCCGCCGGCGACGTAGGTGGCGTCGGTTCTCACCTTGACTTCGAATTTGCCGGTCTGTTGTTGGCCGTGGTTGTCGCGCCAGGTGATCATGCAGATCCAGTTGGGGCCGGCGCCGACGTCGGGGACTTTCGGGCCGCCCCGGTCGCAGTCAGCAGAGGCGCCGATCCCGGAGGCGGTGATCCCGGGGATGCCGAGGATCGTTGCTTGCTGGACGTACAGATTTTCGAAGGTCGGCACGAGGGCCGTCTGGAGCCGGGCCTTGGTGACGTCCGGGCTGCCGCAGGCACTGGTGGTAGCCGCTGCGGTGACGGCAAGGGCCGCAGCGACGGCGCGGGTGATTGTTCGAGTGGGCAGCACGGGTCAGCCTCCGGTGATGTCGCGGCGGCGCAGCGCGAGGTAGGCGAGGGTCAGGCAGAGGACGGTCCAGCCGGCGCTGACGGCCAGGCCGGTGGTGAGCGGGCCGTAGAAGCGGTGCTGGGTGAACAGGCCGTGCCAGGACTCGAACGGTGTGGTCAGCAGGAACCGGCGCAGCAGGTCGATGCCGCTGATGCTGGACAGCAGTTGCATGACGAAGCCGAGCACGACCGGTGCGGCGATCCCGAGGGACGGGTTGCGGGTTTTCACGGACAGCAGCAGGGCTAGCGCGGTGAACCCGATGACCGGTGCGATCGCGGTGGCCCAGGCGGCGATGATCAGCTTGAGGGCGGTGCCGGAGGCGATGAGTTGTCCGGTGAGCCCAGTCAAGGGCTGGGTGTCGATGATCAGGGCGCTGGCGGTGATCGTGCTGGCGGCGAACACAGCCAGCACGCTCAGGTTGAACAGGATCGCGGTCAGCGTTTTGGCCCAGAAGACCTGGCCGCGGCTGACCGAGCGGGTCAGGATCGTCTTCCAGGTGCCGTGCTGGTCCTCGTTGGCGAAGATATCCCCGGCCACGACCGCCGCCAACAAGGGCAGCACCCATTGCGCGGCGAACGCAAGCATCAGCAAGGGCATGGCGTAGCCGCTGGTGTGGATGTGCCGGCCGTAGATGGTGTCCGACGGGGGTTGTTCCTGGCCGTTAAGGACCAGCACGACCGCGACCGGGGCGATCAGGGCGACGATCAGCACCGCGCGGCTGCGGGCCTGTGCGGCGAGTTTGGCCAGTTCCCAGCGCAGCACCGTGACCGTGCTGGGACGTCGCATCACCCGCACGTCGGGTGTCGACGGCGTTCTGGTGGTGGTGAGGGTCATCGGGGCGCTCCGGCGGTGAGCAGGTCCCGGGTCGGGGTGTCCGGCGTGGCTTCGGTGAGCATGAAGAACAGCGCCTCCAGGGGTGTTTCGCGGCGGCTGAGCCCGCGCAGGGCGATCCCGTCGGCGACGAGGTCGGCGACCAGCGAATCGATCTCGTCCTGCGGGCCGCGCACGGCCAGCCCGGCGTCGGTGCGGGTGACCTCCAGGCCCCGGCTCGCGGCGAGCACGGCCGTGCGGTCGTCGTTGGTGGTGGTGATCTCGTGTGCCTGCTGCGGGGCCCGTTTGCGCAGGGCGGTGATGGAGCCGTGGTAGACGACCGAGCCGGTGTTCATGATGGTGACGTCGTCGCAGATCTGTTCGACCTCGCCCATGTCGTGGCTGCTGAGCAGCACGGTCAGCCCGCTGTTGGCGAGGCGTTTGACCAGGGCGCGCATGTCGCGGATACCGGCCGGGTCGAGGCCGTTGGCCGGCTCGTCGAGCACCAGCAGCCGCGGATCGCGTAGCAGGGCCGCGGCGACGCCGAGGCGTTGCCGCATGCCGAAGGAGTAGCCGCCGACCTTGTCGCTTTGCCGCGCGCCGAGATCCACGACGTCGAGAACGTTGTCGAGACGAGCCGAGGGGACACCGCCGTCGAGGCCGGCGAGCAGTTGCAGGTTGCGCCGCCCGCTCAGGCCGGGGTAGAACTTCGGGCTTTCGATGAACCCGGCGACGCCCTGCAGCGTGGCGATGCCATCGTCGTGCCAGGTGCGGCCCAGCACCTTGAGGGTGCCGCTGTCGGGGCGGATCAGGCCGAACAGCATCCGTAGGAAGGTGGTCTTGCCGGCGCCGTTGGGGCCGAGGATCCCGTACACCTCGCCTTGGGCGACCTGCACGGTGATCCGATCTACCGCTCGTAGCGGGCCGTAGGTTTTGGTGAGGTCGACGGCGTCGACCGCCAGCACTTCGCTCATGGCCGGGAACCGTAAAGATCACACATGAAACGAAGATGAAGCCCGCCGCGGGCGCACTCCGAACGGGTTACGCGTCGTCGCAGTGTGGCGGGGCAGCCCTACGCCGCACGCGGCGCAGCAGCAGATAGGCCGTCCCGGCGAGCACGGCGGCGGCGATGGCCCACAGTTGGTAGCGGTGGATGGTGGCGGTGATCGCGGCCAGGTGGTTGCCGGCCAAGTATCCGGCGGCGGTCCACACCGCGACCCAGGCGGCGGCGCCGATCGCGTTGAACAGCACGAACCGCCGCCACGGCATGCCGGTCACCCCGGCGACGATGCCGTTGAGCTGGCGCAGCCCTTCGACGAACCGGGCGATCACGACGACTTGCGGCCCGTGTCGGGCCATGAATGTTTCCACACGGTCCAGCCGTCCCGGCGTCAGGCGCACGTGCCGGCCAAATCGGAGTACGAGCGGTCGCCCGCCGGTACGGCCGATCAGGTAGCCGAGGCTGTCGCCGGTCACCGCAGCCAGGAACGCCACCACTGCCACGACAATCACGTCGAGATGCCCCTGCCCCGCGTAGGCCGCCCCAGCGATGATCGCCGTCTCGCCTGGCGCCGGGACGCCGAAGCTCTCGACGAACACGACTCCGGCGACGCCGAAGTACCCGAAGCGGTCGACCACCCCCAACAACGAGGCAGCGAGCGCGGCGGTATCGGTCACGGCCTCATCGCCACGGCACCACTCTCCAGGCGAACCGGGGCTGGAAGAGTGGTCAGCAGGCGCCGCGCCCGGGTCTGCTCCAGCCGCATTACCAAGACGGTGAACAGTCGGCGCACGAGCACGTACCCGATCAACGTCACGAGCGCCCCGACGGCGAAGCCGGCCAGCACGTCCTGCGGGTAATGCGCGGCGATGTAGACCCGGGCGAACCCCATCAGCACCGCCGCCAGCGCGGCGAGCGCGCCGAGACGCCGGTCGACCAGCAGTAGCCCGGCGGCGACTGCGCCGGCCATCGTGGCGTGATCCGACGGGAACGACGGGTCTGCACTGGGCGTGGCCAGCACCAGCAGGTGCGGCAGCACCGTGTACGGACGCGGCTCGGCGACGGCGGCCACGATCGGCTGGTTGACCGCGACGGCGAGTAGCACCCCGACCGGTGCCCACAACGCGGCCGGCACGCCCGAGCCCCGCTGCCTGGCGATCCACCAGCCCCACCCGAGCAGCACCGCGAACAGCACCACACCGTAATTCGCATAGCCGAGCAGGACGCCGTGCAGCCACGGCGTGGCCCGCGCGAAAGCGTTCACCGCTGTGAAGATCCGATCGTCCATCTCCCTATGCCTCCTGTACGCCGACCTGGCACCCCGCTCCAGGTCAGGGCCGGGTGCGGCCGGGCGGTGCGCCGATGGCGGCCACGGTAGGTAGGCGAGGATGAAGGACAGATGAAGCCGCAAGCCGCAGGTGGTGCACTAACCACCGCGACGACCGACGGAGGTGCCGGGTGCAGGTGTTGGTGGTGGAGGACGAGCGGCGCCTGGCCGACCTGATCGCCCGCGGGCTGCGCGAGGCCGGGCACACCGTCGACGTGCGGCATAGCGGCTCCGATGGTCTGTTCGCCGCCACCACCGGCAGGTACGACAGCATCGTGCTCGACCTGATGTTGCCCGGCCTCGACGGCATCACCGTCTGCCGGCGACTACGCGAACGCGGCAACCGGGTGCCGGTGCTCATCCTTACCGCCCGCGGCCAGGTCCCGGACCGGGTCGCTGGTCTGGACGCCGGGGCCGACGACTACCTGCCCAAACCGTTCTCCTTCGACGAACTCCTCGCACGGCTGCGGGCCCTGCACCGCCGCACCGCCGACGCCGCCGCCGCCGCGGTCGAGCTACGCGTAGGTGACCTGATCTTGGACCCGGCCCGGCGGCGGGTGTTCCGCGCCGACGTGCAAATCGAGCTGCCCGCCCGGGAGTTCGACATCCTGCACCTGTTCATGACCCGGGCCGGGCAGTGCCTGACCCGGTACCAGATCCTCGACGAGGTGTGGGACGGCGAAACCGACCTGCGCTCCAATGTCATCGACGTCTACATCGCCAGCCTGCGCGCCAAGGTCGACAAACCCTTCGGCCGGCACGCCATCGAAACCCTGCGCGGCGCCGGCTACCGCCTCGAACCCGGTGGCGGCTGACATGCGCCCACGCGCCCTCCGGTGGCTGCACCGCGTCTCCTACACCTGGAACCGGCTGCCGCTTCGCGTACGGCTGGTCGCTGGGTTCGCCGCAGCCATGCTGATCGTGCTCACCGGCGCCGGCGCGTTCGTCTACCTGCGCGTGCGATACGCCCTCGACCTGCGCCTCAACGAAGACCTGAGCGCCCAAGCAACCCAACTGGTGGACACCGTCGGCTCCGGGGCCGCCCCGGCGGTGTCGCCCGGCACCTCGTATCAACTGCTCGACGCCAACAACCAGGTGGTGGCCGCAAGCCCCGGCCTGACCGGCACCTCGCTGCTGCGACCGGAGCAGACCGCGACCGCGCTGCACCGTGGCTTGCGTGCGGACCGCGGCGACCTGTTCGCGATCAGCGGCCACACCCTGCGCCTCTACGCCGTACCGCTGCACCCCGGCGCCACGTGGCCAGTCGGGACTCCGGCCGTCGCCGTGCTCGCTGTACGCCGCGACCAACGCGACGAAGCACTGCGTGAACTCATCGCCCAGCTCACCCTCGCCAACCTCGCCGCCCTCGCCGTCGCCTCCTTGGTCGGCTACCGGTTGGCTCGAGCCGCCCTCACTCCGGTGGAGCGGTACCGCATCGAAGCCGCCCGGATCGCCGCCGGCGCCACCGGCGTCCGCCTAGCCGTTCCCGCCGACTCCCACGACGAAGTCGCCCGGCTCGGCCACACCCTCAACACCATGCTCGCCGCCCTCGAAACCGCCCTCGACCGAGAACGCCGCTTCGTCAACGACGCCAGCCACGAACTACGCACCCCACTGACCCTGCTGTCGGCCGAACTCGAACTCGCCCTACGCCGTCCGCGCAGCACCGCCGAACTGGAACAGACCGTGACGGCCGCCGCCGCGGACACCGCCGACCTGATCCGCCTCGCCGAGGCCCTGCTCACCGTCGGCGTGCAACCCGATCAAGCCGACGCCGACGAGGTCGACTTGCGCGACCTGCTCACCGATGTCGTGGCCCGCTACCAGGTCACCGCCACTGACACCCACGTGGCGCTACACACCCAAGCCGAGGTGACCCTGCTGGTCCGGGGCGACGCGACCCGGCTCGAACAGGTGGTCACGAACCTGCTCGACAACGCGGTCCGGCACGGCACCGCACCGATCACCGCCATGGCCGACCGCACCGCCGACGTGATCCGGCTGACCGTGCACGACCATGGCACCGGCATCGACCCCGAATTCCTGCCCCGGGCCGCCGAACGATTCAGCCGAGCCAACACCGCCCGCACCACCCCCGGCACCGGACTCGGCTTGTCGCTGGTCGACGCCATCGTCGCCGCCCACCACGGCCAACTGCGGATCTGCTCCCGCGGAGCCCACCACCGCACCAGCGACCGCTTCGACGTCGGCTGCGAGCACCCCGCCACCGGAACCACCATCACCGTGCTGATCCGTGCAGCACACCAGCCCGACCAGCACCCGAGCGCACCGTGAGATCCACCAGACGCGCTGGCGGAAGAGACCGTCGCGGGCCGCAAAACCGCTTGAATGGAGGACCGGTGAGCGAACCGCTGGTGACCGATTCCGCCTCCCCGCCCGGCTGGTCGCCCTGGCGGACCGTGGTCGGCTTCGGCCTGGTCAGCCTGGCCGGGGACATGGTGTACGAGGGCGCCCGATCGGTGTACGGGCCGCTGCTGGCCTCGCTGGGCGCCTCCGCCACCATGGTCGGGCTGGTCACCGGCGCCGGCGAAGCCACCGCGCTGCTGCTGCGGCTGGTGTCCGGACCGTTCGCCGACCGCACCCGCCGGTACTGGACCCTGACCATGCTCGGCTACGCCCTCACCGCCGTCTGCGTGCCGCTGCTGGCCATCACAGCCGCGCTGGGCGCCGCCGGGCTGGTGGCCGCCGCTGGGCTGATCCTCGCCGAGCGGCTCGGTAAGGCGATCCGCAGCCCCGCCAAGTCGGCGCTGCTCGCCGACGCCGCCGGCCAGGTCGGCATGGGCCGCGGCCTGGGCGTGCACAAGGCCCTCGACCAGATCGGCGCGTTCGCCGGCCCGCTGCTCGTGGCCGCCATCATCGCCGCCGGCTCCGGCCGCATCGGGCCGGCCCTGCTAGCCCTCGCCGTTCCCGGCGCAGCGTCAATCCTGCTCCTGATCTACCTGCGCGCCCACAAAAGCCCGAGTGATCATCCGACGACGCCCGCCGCCGCCGTAGCCGCGAGCGTGGTCACCGCACGAGAACCGATGCCGCCGCGATTCTGGTGGTTCGCCACGGCAGCCGGACTGTGTACCGCGGGTCTGGTCACGTACGGGCTCATCGGGTTCCACCTCGCCAGCGCGCACATCGTGACCAGCGCTGCCGTGCCGCTGCTCTACGCCGCAGCGATGGCCGCCGGAGCAATCACCGCACTGATCACCGGGGTCGTCTACGACCGATACGGCCCCTGGACCCTGGTAGTGCTGCCCGCCATGGTCGCCGCAGTGCCCGCGCTGGCGTTCGGCACCGGCCTCACTGCGGTGGTGGCCGGGATCCTGCTGTGGGGCGCCGCGACGGGAGTGCAGGACTCCACCGTCAAGGCGTTGGTCGCCGACCTCGTCCCACGGCACCGGCGAGCCACCGCCTACGGACTGTTCGCCGCCGTCCAAGGCGCCGGCGCCCTCGCCGGCGGCGCCGCAGGCGCCCTGTACCAGCACTCCCGCACCACCCTGATCATCGCGGTGGCCATCAGTCAGGCCGCAGCGTTACTCGTCCTCGTCCTCGTCCTCGGCACTCACTTCGCGACCACCCGGCCGCCCCGGCGAGACTGACCTCCGCCCACCTCAACGGCGCAGTCTTTGAAGGCGCCATCGCAACCGGCGGACGCGGACAACGGGCGGAACCTGCTACTTGCGATCATGCGTCGGCCGGTACCGAGTCCGCGCCGACCGCCGGCAGCTGCGGGCGACTTTTCGGCAGCAGGTCGGCCACAGTGCGCTCGCCGATGCCGTCGACAATCACATCGGCCGCGGCGCCCGGCGTGGCGCCATCGTCGTCGGCCACCCGCGACCCGTCGCCCAGCACCGGGACCGGTCCATCCGGCGCCGCCGGGCTGCTTGCCGGCCCCACCGCCTTCACCAGCCCGGAGAACGGCAACAGCCAGTTCTCCGGCGACAATGTGTCCGGCACCGTCCACGACTGGGCCGACGGCTTCCAGATCTGGCTGTTCATCCACGACGAAGACGGCCGGCCGCGCCGCAAGCACCGTCACCCGCGCTGCCTGGACCTGCACAAGCGTGACGGTCATCGGCGCATCCGGCGACCGTGACACCCTCGACGTGGTGATCGCCCCGGACGCGACCGCACAGTCGTTTCGCGACGGCACAACGAGCGCCGTTACACCGCCGGCAATCTCCTACGACCAAATCCAGGTGCACAGGGCTGACCGGCGACAGCCCTCGGGACGTCACTCACCGCGAGCACGGGGTCTCGACCCCGGCAGGCCGCAACGACCGCCCGCATCCACGGCCCTCGCCCTGTTCTCTGACGGTCCACCCGACGTGCCTCACACTGCCTAACCATCCTAGGAGGCTGGGTTTATGCATTCCCGCGCGGCCCATGTACCAATACCACCGAGTTACACTCGCTTACGGTTGTCCCCGCGTTGACGATCGACCCCACCACGCTCAATTCGCCGCATCATTCGCGCGAATTCGCGATCAGCCCTGTCCCCCACTTGCTCAACTTCATAAGATTTCAGCAGCTTGAGAATCTGAGTATGGGTGAAAAAGCGGTGCCGGGCAAGATATACATGCTCTACCCGTTCCGCCCGACACTCGTCGGCGAGCCACCGCGGGGAAACACCAAGAAGCGCCGCAGTCTCCTCAACGGAATACTTAATATTCTGAGCTGGCCGGGCTGGCGCCGAAAATCCACTCATCACCGCAGCATTCGCAAGGCATATCCGCAGAAACTTCTCGAGATCACTGATGCCCGTCTCGGCGGCAAGTTCGTGGACCACGTCTTTCTGCTGCACTTCACCGCGCTTCAACAATCCGCCCCGCTCCCGAGAATCGAACGACCCCCACACTGATCTGATCGACATGAGTAGACAATGCCAGCTCAGACCGAACCCCTGACCCCACACTGCCAGTGAGGGGGTCCAAGCAGCTACCTAGACGGGATGCGGCCACCCGCCTACAGCATTCAACGCTCAGTGTAAGGCTACACCTTTCCTGCTTCGCTGCGGTTCGCGAAGAAGTGATCCTCGGCAGCCTCTAACGCGTCGATCTCGCGCTGCACCTCCGCCTCGACGCTACCCGTCAACGTCGGGTCCCCGATTTCTCTGAGCACACCTCGGATATCTTCCGCATGGCTACCCAGGTCGTGATATTGCGTCGGGCGAGGAACCATCCCCTCCAAGAATCCCGGATCCTCGCCCGCCGTCCTGACGATCTCGATCGAATGCTTCCGCCGTCCCCGTCGATAGATGGATGACGCGCCACCATACGGAAGGAACGTGTCGCCGCCGAAGGTCCTTCGTAGTTCCTCCGACAGTCCTGTCAAGCCGCCCGCCAACGTCTCCTGCTGCTTCTTCGTCGCCGTCGTGGGTAGTTTCGCCACGACAGCGTTCTTCTCGTCGCCCCAGAGTGCGTGAAGCGAGCGGTCGCCTCCTGTCACGTACAGGGTCATCGGTTGCGTCCCTTCGTGCTGTCTCGTCGTCTGCGTGCCTTCGCCGATCGCTCAGCGAGCTGGAGCATGTACGCCCGGCGGGCGTGCAGGGCCATCTGCTTGCGGGCTGCCGGGTCCAGGACGCCGAGCGGGTCCACCTGCCGTTCGAAGCGGGCCAGGAACGCGCTGGTAGCCGGCGCTGTTCGGCCGACGCGGTCGGAGGAGTTCGCCCACGACGCGTGCGCGGCGATACGAGCGCGGCGGCTGCGCTGCTGAGGTGTCAACGCCACGACCTTCACCTCTTTCGGTCAGACTCGTTCGCCGATGCGCAGCCGCGCATGCGTGATCTGGGCGCGTTCGGCTGCCGCGCTCGCCCCGTAGCGGCGGGGCATGTCGTCGGAGGCCCAGCCGAGTACGAACATCAGATCGCCGGTGTCGCCCCCTTGGAGCTTCCATTCGTGGGCGAAGTTGTGCCGCCACCGGTGGGCGTGCACGTTGGGCACGTCGGCCTGGTCACCGCGGCGGCGCAGCATCAGCTTGATGCCGTTGGCCGACAGCGGCGTCTCACCCTTCTGCGGCAGCCACACCGCCGACGACTGCTGGCCGGCCTTGCGGGCCGCGCGGGCGCGCAGGTATTTGCTCAGTGCCCGGCCGGCCTTGTGGCCGAAGCGGACCCTGCGGTCCTTCGCGCCCTTGGCGTGGAACAGCAGCGAGTCGTTGTTCAGATCGACGTCATCGAGCTGCAGACCGGCGACCTCGGACAGCCGGGCGCCGGTGTTGTAGAGCACCCGGATGATGGCCTCGTCCCGCACCTGGGTGAATTCCTTGCCCTTGCAGGTGGCGAGGATCTTGGCGGTGTCCTCATCGCCCAGGATCGGGATCAACGGCATCCCGGTCTTGGGCTGCTTCACCCGATCCAGTGGTGAGCGCTCGAGGTCTTCCTCCTCGACCAGCCACTTGAAGAACTGCTGCAGCCCCTTGTGCTTGTTCAGCGCCGTCGACGCCGATCGGGTCCGCACCATCCACGCCTGGAACTCCTCGACGTGCCCGCGCTGGACCTCGGTGGGATCGGCGGCAGCCTGCTCGGCGTGCAACCCGTCGGTGTTGTCCAGCAGGTACCGGTCGAGCTGGGCCGCGGCGAGCAGGTAGTTGTAGCGGGTGGTCTCCGGGTAGTTACCCGCCCGCAGGCCACGATCCCAGTCACGCAGATAGTCGAACCATGCCGGCGCGAGGCCGTGGCACACCTTCTGTAGATCGAGCACCTGCACCCCCGCTCTCCACGCGCGCGGGCGATCCCCTCGGGCTTGCCTGCGCCCGGCGCCTCTACGCCGTGATCCCATCGTCGAGTGCGACCGAGGCGATCGGAAGTTGTCTACGGTGGTCTGCGGTAGTCCCGCATTGCGGGCTTACGAGTCTTCGAACGCGTGGGCGACGCCGGCCTCCCCCTACCGTCACCCACGCGGACCGGCGCGTGGGCGACGCCGGCCTCCCCCTACCGTCACCCACGCGGACCGGACGGGATCTACGGCCGGTTCGCCGAAGCAGCCGGAGCAGCGTCCGACCTGCGGACGCGTACCAGGCTCCAAGGTCCGAGCTCGTTACTGCCCAGGTGAGGCGGGTGACTCCCCCGGCTGGGGAGCATCGATGTCGACGGAG
>Ga0307515_10014831_pt1 | contig 14408 bp, 10 predicted proteins | sample 17_EM_MG_FD_194513 | JGI IMG/M metagenome (GOLD analysis project Ga0307515, IMG submission 194513) | Populus trichocarpa ectomycorrhiza microbial communities from riparian zone in the Pacific Northwest, United States - 17_EM | ecosystem: Host-associated > Plants > Roots > Unclassified | place...
CATTGCACATAGTTTAATGGAATAATAAAAAATATTTGATATCAATATTATTTATTTCATGATGTAATAACAGTAGTTAAATCTACAATATTTAAATTAAAAATCATTCATATATATATATATATATATTTTATAACCTCAATTTGAAAAGCATTTTTTTAACCAAACACATTAAATTACTTTTTGTTCAACCTCAATTTCAACCACAGTTTTAACCAAACACCTATTTTTTCAAACCAACCTCAACTAAAAATACTTTTTATAAAACAACTTTTTTAAAACCACAACCACAACAGCAACCTCAATACCAAACACACTTTTAATGTGGAACTGCAAACCTCCGGGGCCTGGTCGATGCACTGCATCTGGGCAGGCGGCACGACTGGTTAAAGATGGTCACTTTTTGTTCTTCCATGAGCTAAACAGAAAGCAGAAACGTGAGTGGGTTACCAAACTACCTGCCCTACATTTTCCTTTTTCAATAACAAAAACATGAATATAATATGAAGAATTAAATTGACCGTAACATAGGGATTTAATATGTGATATTTAAATAGATAACAACAACACAATTTAATTTAATAAGTAAAATTTTAATTAATTCTGAGAGGTATAGTTAATTTGATCAAACTATGAGTTTGCTCTTTAGAAATTACCAGTTCGAGTTCTATAAATTTCATGATCATTTAAGATTTACATGGTTGTTTATTTCAGAGCCTGTAAAATTAGTTAAGATACGTGCAAGTTACTCGAAGATTCAAATTAAAAAAGAAAAGAAATAAAATTTAAATTGGTTGCAACGGTCAGCCTATATGGAAAAACATTTGAATGTGATATAAATGAAGTAATGAGAACTTTTCCATGTGTCCCAAGCAAACATGATATGAGAGGTGCTCGTGCCCTAGCCTTTTCAGCTACAGCGAAGCACCAATCCAGAGGTCCGTTCATGGCTTTTCAGCAAACAAAGGAAACCATTGGCGATACTTTTACAGAGTGCTCAATTACTTCTATATTTTTTACATTAGATGGATACATGTGAGTGTGAATTGATAGGAAATATGCCTTCATCTGTAGTGGCCTAGTAGGTCCTACCGGAAAGAAACGTTGTCAATTCCTACTCAATGGTGGTGGCTGCGCCTTCAGCATTTAGCGGGGGAAGTCCTCAATTTGTGTTTGGCAACGACCAAACACATTTGTTGCCGGTAGGAAAGGGCAGCAAAATTAAGGCAGCCTTAATACTTCTGTTTGGAATTGTGATAGTAATAATAGTTAAAAATATTTTTTTATTTATAAATATATTAAAATAAATTATTTTTATTTTTAAAAAATTATTTTTGATATCAGTACATCAAAATAATCTGAAATCATAATTTTTTTTTATTTTAAATAAAAAAAAATTAAAATTTAAAAAAACATGATTTACACCACGTTCTCAAACACATTATTAATCAAGTCCTTATTCAAAAAATGATCCGAACAAGGGCAAAGCCATCAAAAAAATCCAAGTTGAACCCTGAAATGGCGGTAGTGCTGTCAAACCATGCTTGTAAATAATTTTGATTTTTTTTTAATATTTTAAATTGTTTTGATATGATGATGTCAAAAATAAATTTTAAAAAATAAAAAAAATTATTTTAAAATATAATTTATACCTCTTGTGTTTGGTATTATGGTAGCTTTGTGGTTGTGGTTTGAAAATGTTATTTTATAAAAAGTACTTTTAGTTGATGTTAGTTTGATATTTATATATGCTTGGTTAAAAATGTTGATGAAATTGAGGTTAAATAAAAAGTAGTTTAATGTGTTTGATAAAAAATATTTTTCAAATTGAGGTTATAAAATAACTAAAAAAGATATATATTAATATTGATGGTTTTTAATTTAAATATTGTAGATTTAACTACTACTATTACATCATTAAATAAATAATACTTTTATATCAAATATTTTTTTATTGTTTCATTAACCTATCTACAATTCCATCATGTACGAAATTCATCCGATAAAAACTACAGTTTTCATTGTTTTTCGAGCGTGCAACAAAATCAGGTAAAATATCATCAGGAACACAATTGGAATTGCGATCAAATTTTACAAATGTTATGTTATCATGCGATCTCCTTCTAATTTATGCAGTGTCATTGAATAATATTAAACACTAGTTTTTCGAGTAAAACACAATTAAAAAAAATTAATTTTTTTTACTGGGTCCGACGCGATCCAATGCATTTAAGTTTGGATGGGATCTAGTCCGGCCTTAACAGTTGAGACATTCTCCACTGAATCCACACAATGGATAGCGAATTAATTCACTTTCCATTGTGTGGAGGCAGAGATTATGCGTAGTCGATGAGAGAGATAACACGGGCACGAAGCAATTGTAAATTTCTTTTCACAAACTGGGTTCGACTTTAGTTTTCAAGTGAGATTCATGTGAAAAAAAATGTGGTTGGTTTCAACCAAACACTTTAAATCAGTATTTGCTTCCAACTGTTGCCGTATTCGAATTGCCAAACGGTGACTTATAAGCAGCCACTACGTACCAAAACAAAACAATGTTCCTGGGCAACACATCTCCCCTCGAGTTGGTTTCAGCTTATTTTTTTGTTATTGACAACGTATAAATTTCAATTTACTTACTGGTAATTTCATTATAACATAGTAAAAAAAAATGTAAGATCATACAAGACTCGCTCACTAGAAGCAATGGCCATGATCCAGGGGACACGTGGAAAAGTTATATAGTAATGTACGGGTCATTCTCAGGCTTTTTATTATTATTTTCTTCTAGTTTTTCTAATATATCCATGACAGAGTAGACTTGTCCTATCTATAGACGAATCAACTGTTTTTGCATGTTTTATGTTATCAAGGATTCCAATCCAAATTACAAGCCGATGCATTGTGTATAAGGACAGATAAATCCCAGGAGTTGATTCGTCCAAGATAGAACTGAAAGCAATCTTATTAGACATATATATATATATATATATATATATATATATATATATATATATTTCTACCATTTCCCAAATGATGTGAAATGAAGAAGACGTTTGTGCATGTACCTAGTGATCATCATGTTCCATAGCTGCGGCTGATACTCTTGCTCTCCAGTCTCAGGTCTTGCTTTAGAATCTGGCAATGGCATCTGTAAGAGCAAAATGCTGAGCATAAAACTGCCAGTACAGTACTGTGACAAGTCAACGGAACAGGCCATGAAAGAATATGGTCATGCAGCTATTAATGGAGTTCTTTGAGATTTGAATGTGAAGAAAATAATGTTTGGAAGTGCATGCTCGCCTGATCTGCAGCGCACATATTTTAATTATGCCCCGTTTGACCCCATACGGTCTTGCAAACCTTGAGGTGACGTTCTGACCAGTTTTCAATTATATATTAACCTAATATATGGATGTGTTCAGCATGTAACCGGCGAAGAATTGTTAGGGCTGAAGCTACAGTAAAATAAATGGGAGCCAATATGAAATGAAAATAAGATAAGGATGGATATAGAATTAATCTACAAAAGATGGGATCATAAATAGAATAAGCAAATTTTTCAGAGGGGCCTAATTGAAAGAACCTTAAATATATAAGGTCTAAAATGATCTTTTAAATAATTAGGAGAGCTTCAGCCCCTCCACGCAAATTTAGAGGGTGTTTGAGAGTGTTGTAACTTGTAATGATTAATATCAATACATCAAAATAATTCAAAAATATAAAAAATAATTTCAAACAAAAAAAAGTAAATTTTCATCAAATTTTGTTTGTAACGCAATTCGAAATGGTGTTATAGTGACAACTCTAAATGCTATCCTTCCATATCCTACACCCAGGGGCGGAGACAAGGAGGGCTGGCAGGGACCCGGCTCCTGCAAGGAATTTTTTTCCAGCCTCTTCCTTAATAGTATTTATAGTTTTAGCTTAAATAAAATCTAGACTCCTTTTAATTTTATTTTTTAGTTCCGCCCTGCACCAAGTCATTGTCTCTCTTGACAAATTAATGAGTTTCCTTCCATAAATCCTCAGCCTTTGGTTAACTTATAGAATGATAGCTGAGGGTGACTGCTTAATGTAGCACTGCTAAAGATCCCACGAGTTTATACTTTTCTACTACTGGTCTCCTTTGTTTCTCCATACCCTTCCCAACTCTTGGCACTTTCCGATCGAGTTGATCCAGCAGTGATAAGCAGGATATGTATGCTAGTCGAGATCCACAGTCCTCTCATTCCCTTTCTTTTCTGTCCCTTTATTTCAGCAAACTACACTTCCTAATTATAATGCAGCCATTTTGTCACCATCGTGTAATTCTAGCCATGAATCGCAGGACCCTTTTTTTTTTTTTTTTTTTATTTACATGAGGTGTCCGGGCCAGCTTACGCGCACCACGACTATTCCCTATGGCTCGCTGGATATTCTGCAAGCCCAGGAGTAGGTAAGGCACCGCGGGGGTGACAGACGTACACATAGAGGGTCGAACCCGGGACGGGGGCGGAACAAGTCACACGAATTGACCACAGCAGTTAAACCCTCAAGTGCTGGGTACACACGAGAGCTCGAACCAGGACACTCAGGCAGGGCAAAGCCTGCCAAGGCCATTGAGCTACAAGCCTCGTGTGTAAATCATTTCATTTCTTCATCCTTCTAAAACTATATCATGTACGTTGAAATTAAGAATTTATGGAGAAATGATCTTATCATAATATTATTAATTAAATTTTTGATAATTAATATTGACGAGAAAAAGGGCACTGATATTTATTTTGCAAGAAAAAAATTATTTTTAAATGATTGTGAATTAATAAGTAAACGTATTGCATTAGCGTGGAGCTAAGCGTAGGGACCAACACAGGCCGTGCTGGGATACCGCAAAACCTAAACTTGCTGCTCTGTAGCTCTAGCAAGCCCAACAAACCCAACCTTGTCAAACCCTTTGGAGCCTAAGATGTTCAATCTCTGTCCATAACTTGAATCCATTTCTTGCAAGAATCCAAACTGCGGTCCAAAACTGAGTTCCCCTTTTCTCCACGAAAAAGATCAAAACCCCAGCTGAACCTCACTCTCCGGCGGCCCCCGGATGTCTGATGAAGTAGGCTATGTGGTGGGCAACTCCCTTAAGGTACACTACTTTAAATCTCCCTTGTTTTCCCACCAAACACTGAACTCGCAAATGTTAACTCTCTTCAAACTCACTTGTCTCCCCAAAAAGACAAATTCTTTCTGTTCTAGTTCTTGTAATACTAGAAAGATTAATTATTTTGATCAGTTTCTGCCTCTTTTTGATAAAAAGATCGATTCTTTAAGCTATTTGAACTCAAATGAGAGGAGGAGAGTAGTTGTTGGGCTGTCTAGAATTATTAAACAAGGCCAAGGTTACATTTTGAAGGGATTTGCTAAAAACAATTGCCCTTATTTTTTAGTTAAGATAATGAAATCATTAGAATCTAGAGAAACTGCATTTGGGTTTTTTAAGTTTGCATTTCAAGATGATTCTGATGAAATGGTCAAGTCTTCTTGTGTCGCGGCACATGTTTTAGGTGCACAGAATCTCAAGTTCCTTGCTCAAGATGTGGTTTCTTGGGTTATTAGGAGAGTTGGGGTTGATAGGAGTAGGGAGGTAGTGGAGTTTATGTGGAAAAGGCATGCTGAATTTGAGTCGGATTTCTCAGTTCTCGATACGCTTATGCGGGGCTTTTTGAAAGTGGAAATGGGTTGTGAGGCATTGGAGATTGTGGGAAGGATGAGGGAGGTGGGTTTGAGGCCAAGTTCATCAGCAATTACAATTCTTTTTAAGTTGTTGCTTAGAATTGGTGATCATGGTAGTGTTTGGAAGTTGCTTAGGGGTATGATTCATCAAGGGCCTAGACCTTGCAATCGTAACTTTAATGCGGTGATTCTTGGTTTCTGTAGAAAAGGACATGTTAAAGTTGGGGAGAGTTTGTTGTGCGTGATGCAGAAGTTTAAGTGTCAACCAGATGTTTATGCGTATAACATTTTGATTAATGCATACTGTACAAGGGGACAGACTGTAGATGCACTTGGTTGGATGCGCTTCATGATCGATAATGGTTGTACACCGAGCTTGGTTACTTTTGGTACAGTCATAAATGCATTTTGCAATCAGGGAAATATGATGGAAGCAAGGAATCTTTTTGATGGGATGAAAGAGGCCGGTCACATTCCCAATGTTGTATGCTATAATACTTTGATGAATGGATATGTTAAGGCGAGGGACATTGGTCAGGCAAACATGCTTTATGAAGAAATGAAGAGCAAGGCTGTAGCTCCTGATTGTACAACTTTTAATATTCTGGTTGCAGGGCATTATAGATATGGAAGAGAGGAAGACCGTGACAGATTGTTGAGGGATTTGTCACAATCAGGCTCGCTCTCAATTAGTTCACTATATAATATTTGTGTTTCAGGCTTGTGTTGGGCTGGCTGGTTGGATGAGGCCATGAAATTTTTAGAGGATATGCTTGAGAAAGGAATAACTCCAACTGTAGTTGCTTTTAATTCAATAATAGCAGCTTATAGCAGGGCTGGCTTAGAAGAGAAAGCCTATAAAGCATATAGAATGATGGTTAAATTTGGTTTATTTCCTTCATCTTTGACATGCAGTTCACTAATCATGGGTTTATCCAAGTTGTGGAGGCTGCAAGAAGCGAGGGACCTTTTGTATGAGATGATAGTAGAAGGCCTTCCCATCAACAAAGCAGCTTTTACTCTGCTTTTGGATGGGTACTTCAGGATGGGGGATGTGGCAGGTGCTTATAGCCTGTGGAATGAGATGGAAGGGAGGGGGATACATCCTGATGCTGTTGCCTTTTCAGCCTTTATTAATGGTCTTTCTATAGTTGGTCTAGTGGATGAGGCATATGATGTATTTTTACAAATGTCAAAAAAAGGGTTCATGCCCAACAATTTTGTGTATAACTCTTTGATCCGTGGCTTTTGCAACAGTGGGAGGCTGCAGGAAGCATTGATGTTGGAGAGGGAGATGGCGCGAAAGGGTCTTCTTCCTGATATTTTTACTACCAATATAATCATTAACGGTCTCTGTAAAGAAGGCAGGATGAAGTCAGCAAGTGATGTATTTAGAAACATGCACCATACTGGGTTGATCCCTGATATTGTCACCTACAATACTTTGATTGATGGATACTGTAAAGCATTTGACACAGTTAGTACAGATGAAGTCGTGAATAAAATGTATGCCACTGGATGGGACCCAGATATCACTACTTATAATATTCGTCTTCATGGCTTATGTACTGGTCGGAAAATGAGTCGAGCTGTGATGATGCTGGAGGAGCTTATTTCAGCAGGTGTTGTTCCGGACACAGTAACATACAACACTGTTATGAATGGTGTTTGTACTGACGTACTGGAGCGCGCCATGATTGTAACTGCCAAATTGCTTAAGATGGCATTTGTTCCTAATGTCGTTACAGCCAATCTACTATTATCTCACTTTTGCAAGCAGGGAATGCCTGAAAAGACCATAATGTGGGGTCAGAAGTTGAATGAGATCTCCTTTGGTTTTGATGAGATTTCCATAAAATTAATGGATAGAGCCTACCGTAACATCCAAGATAATGTTGACGTTCCAAAACCACCACCTGAAAAGAGCCTGTTTCTGGATTTCCTCATGTACGTTACATATGATTATTTGAGCAGAAATAGTCTTAAAAAGAATGAAAATCAGGGTTCACTTAAACGGATGGAAATTGGTTATGGTGGATCCTGAAAGCTTGTTGGATGGGTTTCCAGGACTTCAGTTTTCGTGATGTGCTAAAACCTTGTGTGAAAGCAGAACCTGGTATGCCTTGTTGAAGATTACCCAGCTGCCTACACATTATAGTGGCAATGATTTTTTGAAGCACCATGCATAAGGAGACAGTAATCTTCTTTGGTTGATATGGTATTAGGTAAGCTGCTTTCTGCTCTTGGAAACTTGCATGATGTAGAAGGAGAGATACAAGAATAGGGTATAACCTAAAAGAAAACGTGGTTTACCCATCAGTCAATAGATCAGCTAGTATCAGGTAAAGCAGAGCAGCTGAAAATAATATGTTTTACCATCCTCATTTCTGAGGAAACTGTTCACTAAGTTGAATTCTGTTCATGGTGTAGAATTTCTTGTTGATGCAACAGCATAAATGGTGGGATGAACAGACTAATGTGTAGGCTCTGTCGACAATTGGAATTAAGCATGCATCCATTGGCGTGGGGCCATAAGGGGAAAATTTAAAATCTTTGCAGATAAATCATGGCCTCTGAGTTCATTTCTTGGCGTGCACCTGCCAGTATTATAGTGCACATTCTTGTTCGAAGACTATCTGTGGAGGTAATGTGGGTTCTTCACATCAATTTTTTTATGATTCTTATGGTTGTCTCGGGGCTTTGGAGGGTATTATGAGGGAAAATTCATGGTTGAGGGTATTATACCTTCTCAGCCTCTTAATTAAGGACACATGGAAGCCAATCCCAACTAGTTTAGAATTTTGGCTTAGAAGATCGAGTTAAGTTGGTATGTATAAGTTTGAATTATTGTGCATCCGTTACAATTTGTAGCTTTGCCACATGGCCAAACTCGCTGCCGTATTTGTATCTTGCGTTAATAATTCCTGGCTTTTGAGCAGCACATTTTTCCTAATATTCTCTTTGCGAAGTAGATTTAGATCTGCTTCAAATCTGATTATTTTTGTGTGAAACAAGTATTGGGGCTTTGGGGTGGATGTTTACGAAGAGCTTTCAGCCATTGAGTCAAATTCATTTATCGGCTAAGGTTGAATCTTTTTCATTTTTTATAATTGGAAACAACAGAACATTTAACAGGGAAAGTTCCCTCTTTGCATTTTTTATCTATATCAGCAGTCATAGTGTTTAACCTCTGCCATAATATTCAAAATTTTGTTTCTGTTCTTGAGGAGATGCAGTGCATACTGCTGATATTTCCTTTTCAAGAATGAGTGAAAGAACCGCGAACAAATACAGATTTTTGTATAGTTGTGCACATTTCTCCTAAAGCTGGGTCTCGCACTTTCAGAACTTTTAACTGTGTACAGCCAAGCTCTAAAATCAGTCTAATGGTGAGGAAAAAAAGGGAACGGGGTGGTTATTGTTTTAATTTTTCTAAATATGTTTAAGATGATGACCATCCTCATCTTTTGTTACTGTTCACAGATGGCTTCCGACATTTGGATGCATCTTTCAGCTTTTTATGGTTTCGCTGCTGCTACATCTCAAGGCGAGAAAGTTGTAGTTGCATATCTTCTTCGCCACACCCCCGCTCTGTCCTCCTGTTCTCTCCATTCTTCTGTATTGAACTCTGTACTCTTGGACTTTGACACAATGCTTGGGATTCGAAGTAAATGACCACAGTTTCAGGATAGAGAATGGCAGTGAGGATCAGACACACAAGATAGTTAAATTTGGTTCGTCTAAAGATGATGCTTGCAGCTAAAGAAGTTTTGAGTTCACAGTGATGGTTTCTATCCACTCATGGGGTGTGATATTTGGATTGAAGAAATGGGTGTGGCCTCGTAAATTACAAGCTGATATCAAGAAATTATCGGAGCTCTTTACTCCAAAAAGATGAGTTTACCATGTTGCAAAATTCCAATGACTCGCAAGATGGATAGGGGCTAAAATCTGCCCCGTGCTCCTTGAAGACTTCTCCTCACTTGCAGAAGGTTTAGGCATTGATGTGTAGGAGACAAAACACTAACTTGGTGTTAATAAAATCATCTATCTGGATTATCCACACGCGCGCGCGCCCAAAAAAAAAACTCACTAGATATTGTGAGTCAAATAAAGTGAGAACTGATTTAAATCCATTTATCCTCTTCCCGATCTGCTTTATTTCCTTGGTAATTCACAAGTTTCTATACAAGTAGTCTGCTACAGAAGCCATGCAAAAAGCAAAAGACAATACTCTTCCACGCAATTTGCCTGCACACAGAAAAGGCCTGCCTCTTCAATTAAAACTACCATGACATATACTAGCATCATCATATTTTGAAACCAACTATTCACTTCCACATAAAAGTTGTTCGTGCGAGGTTCTTAACTAGTTAATCTAGTTAGCTTGGAATGAATCATCAGAACATACCAGTGCGCCAATATGCAATGCCAGCAATCAATTCAGGGTACTTTGGCCCTCTGCATGATCACAAATCTTCTTCTACTGGCACCGTCAACGTGCTCACTGAGTTTCGCCAGGTGTGCCATTCGCCGTTTCCAAGACTCAGAGACCTCTATATGATCCGGCTTCTTACTCGAGTCAATCAGGTCGTCATTTCCAGTGGCTTCAAAACTATTCTTTGAAGGGCTTCCTTCTGATGAATCTTGGATTATCTGTTCCAAGGTCTCTGCCACCTGACTCATCTTTGGTCGACCTTTTGCGCTCTTTAACAAACAACTGTCTGCTAACCTGGCAATCCTCCGAGCTGCACTCATAGAATACTGGTTTTCAAGTCGTGGATCCATTATCAAACCAAACTTTTTACTATCAGCAGGGAACTGCTTTACCCATTCCAATAACTTCTGCTCCACTTTCGGCCTGTTTCTTTCCAACGATCGCCTGCCCGTAAGAATCTCATATAGTACCACACCAAAGCTCCAAACATCACTTCTGGCTGTGAGATGCCCTGTCTCAATGTAATCTGGCGCAGCATATCCATATGTCCCAACTACCTGTCAGCATAAAAAGAATCCCATGAGAAGGATGCAGTCGGCATCTAACGCAACAAACAAATGTTCATGATACTTACTGCTGTTGAGACATGCGTTCGTCCAGCCATTGGTCCCTCCCTAGCAAGCCCAAAGTCTGAAAGCTTTGGTTTCAAATCTTCATCTAATAACACATTGGAAGTCTTGAAATCTCGATATATAACCTGCAGCATCAATTGCGAAAAGGAAGTAGAAAAAGGTAAAATATCGAAGCATAAACTAAAATCCAGAGGACCTGAACATAACATATTGCATGCCAAGTAGTGAATATGACAGATTAGATGAATATTTAACTACCACCATTACTTATGGGCAGAATCCAAGGACATTGAACTACAGATTTAGACAGAAGCAACCTGTTATCAAAAGTTTTAATGTTGCAACAATTGTTGCTTCATTCTTCTTACTGTTGTAAAAGGTTCCGAACTACAATCAAGCCACGGGAATCACATGATTTCAGTTCATAAGAAAGGTTCTTCTCTAAGATTTTCTAGCACAGGTAACATTCAGATGCCATAAAGCCTCGTAAAAGGAGGTTGATCCACCGGGGAGAGATTATAAGGTTCATTAACCAAATTTCAGTCCTCTGTGGAAATTCTATGAAGGAACCTACAAGCTCTCTGTTTGTATTCACATAAACAGCACTGATATATGCAGATGCGCGTGGGCACAAGTACTTATCAAGCATGTTTTAGACGAGAACCTGAACTTCCAACCCTTCATGTAGAAAAGCTAATCCTTGAGCTGCTCCAAGTATTATTTGTAATCTTGTCTTCCAGGGAAGCACAGGATATGCCTTGTTGAAAAGATGATCGTCTAAACTTTTGTTTCGCATAAACTCATACACAAGAAGTCTCTGGATACCTCTTTCGCCATCCACGGCACAGTATCCTAAAAGTTTGACAAGATTTGGATGCTCCAGAACACCAAGAAATTGAACTTCGGTCACCCATTGTTTATGACCCTATGAGAAACAGAAAAAATGAATAAGCAGTCACCACTTGAAGAATGAACTTATAAAAGATGATTACCAGAACATTAAAGTGAAATTTGAACTCAAGATGGACTTGTCACTAATATTCAATCCAATTGCATATATATATATATATATTTATATATTCAACCTCAACAACGAAACAAAAAAATCTTATGCAAACTCCCAGGCTTAAAAGTCATACCTGGAAGCCATCTGCGTTAAGCTTCTTAATTGCAACAACAATAGGGTCACCTTCTCCACCAGCAGGCTTGATTGAACCTTTATAGACATTACCAAATCCACCTTCCCCAATCTTAAACAGCCTACTGAAACCATTAGTTGCATTTCTGAGCTCTGAGAAAGAAAAGACTCTCAGATTATGAGCCTTCTCTTCATACATTTCTGATATACCTCTCTGTGAAGTTTCTGAGCATGAAGACTTGATCATCCCATCACTAGTGCATAAAGAATCATCGGTCTTCGTTATACTTCGCTGTTTCAATTCCGGTGCTGATCTTCGTCCCCTGCTTCTTGATTTGTCCTTGAAGTAGTACTGAAAACACTTCATTTTTTTTGCAAAGTTGAATGAGTAGAACTAGTGGTAGGGATCTTGTTCAAATGCCAAATTTTTTGCCTGCCTTCAAAAGCTGATCTTGAAAGCACAAAGAACAAAATTCACACGATCAAGAGAAAAGGTATCAGCAAAGCTCCAAACTTCAGAATATCAACATGATATCAGAGTGAGATTGAGTAAATCCAGACAACCAAGAAAAAGATTCACAACAACAAATGAAAACACACAAAAAATGGTCAAAACTTAAAATCACGCGAACCAAAATAAGAAACAAGAAAACATGGGGAGAGAAGAGAAATTGGGAGGTTTCACGCATGAAGACAACATATGGAGTAAAAAGAAGTAAAAAGAGAAAACTAGAGATATAGACATGCAGATATTCAAATACTTTTACCAAATAATAGAGGTAGGACAGACTTCCATGGATTACTTTTCTTGCTTTGCTTCTATTACTTTTGTTGAATAAATAAGCCTCTTTTGGCTTCTCTTTTCCTCTCGATTTTGGTAAACCATGGAGAAGCTTCGATGAAACTTCAGAACCAATAGGGTTTCAAAGAAAATGAAAACTTTATTCTACGTTTTGTATCTGTTGGTAACGCTTTGAATTCTGAACCCTGAGAACTACTTTCAGTTTCAGGCAAAAAGCTTCCTCAGATTGACCTGTCTGGATTTCTATACACAACACAACTATGTATGGGGTCCATACTGAATTATTAAGTTGATGGACATCCCTTTAATGGTCAAAAGCCTGGTTAATCAACAACTTCTGGTTATAAACAAAAAATTAAAAAAAAAATGGAGCCTTATATTATGTGTCCTAATTCGATTCGAAAAGGATTTGTTTTTAATGGAGAGATTTAGCAAGATTAGAATAAAAAATTGCTAAAAACTATATTTTTCTTGAGAAAAATTATCAAGAATATTCGAAAATCTGTTTTATCTTAAATATAAGGTTGTGTACATCTTCAAGAAGACTTTCTGCTCGTTAAGATTTAAGATCTTTATGAAGAGAATTGGAACTAAGAAATCCTCAAAGGGATGAGGTGAGAATTCAAGAATGAAAAAACAAAGACAAACTCATTGCATCCCAAAACCCATTTGGACCAACACGTATATGTGTTAGATGTTTTTAAAAAATATATTAAATAATTTTTTATATTTTTAATAGTGGATAAAAAAATCATAAAAAAATCTAAAAATATTCATTTGATGTTTTTTAAATAAAAATTGAAAATTATTTTGTTGGGGCTAAAAGAAACAATCGGCACCATGCATGAATCAATTAAATGGGTATGAAACAATTTTACCCACAGAACCACCAAATTAGTCATCCAGGGAAAATCTTCCAGTTGGGAAGTGACAATGGACAAGAGAGACTTAATGAGGTCATTCTGTAAGAAAAACTTCAAACTAACTATTATAGTTTTGAAAAAATAAACAAGGCAAAGATAGAAGGTGTGGATCTACATGGACTTTAAACCTCGATTCCACCTACTTTTTTGTAAGATATACCTGGAACTCGTCCATGCGAGTTGGAAGTATTCGAGTTCTGTCACTGTTAAGAAAATGTCGAGAGCCCATTAGATAGAGCATGAGATTGACTTGAGATTCTACAAGCAATAGACAGAACAGACAGCATCTCTCAGTGTCCCCATGCCCATGGTCAACAACGTTTCTTGCTGGCAGAGCAATGCTAAATTATGCACCAAGTCTTTTTCTATTAATTATGTTGATCGAGTTGACAATTTAGTTCCATAGGCACCAGAAGTTTTTTTCTTAAAAAAGAAGAAGAAGCAAAACCCTTCACGAAATGTATGGCTCATCTCTCTCTACTCTCTAGTAAGAGTATATGAGCTCGATGTTACTATTGTAGAGAGAGAATGATGAGAACGCTATCTCTTTGAAGATTGGTCTGGATTGTTTAAAAAGTTGATGAATATACAGTAAATCACTTATTATGTGTTTAATTCGTGTGTTTGTAATCGGGAAAAGGGGCTAAGCTTCAAGCTCGAGCTCCATTTTTCTCAGTTTAATTGTTACTAATTAATGCCTTGTCTCGTCTAGAATAATTAATAAAAACAAAACGCTTGAAAAAAAGAAGATTGAGATCTTGGACTC
>Ga0307515_10014832_pt1 | contig 14408 bp, 2 predicted proteins | sample 17_EM_MG_FD_194513 | JGI IMG/M metagenome (GOLD analysis project Ga0307515, IMG submission 194513) | Populus trichocarpa ectomycorrhiza microbial communities from riparian zone in the Pacific Northwest, United States - 17_EM | ecosystem: Host-associated > Plants > Roots > Unclassified | place...
AGTTTTCTCCTCATCTCCTGTCTCGCTCCAAGGATCAGTTGGGTCTTTTGGGTTTGGCTCCCCTTCTATCAAGGTGATAATTCGATCGCGGCTGAGATGGACCGTCGTTGGCAACTCGATATCGACCGGTTTGTCCCACCATGTAATATACATGGCGAAGGCGCAGAATGAGTGTAGGCAAGTGTGAAGCTCGAGCAGAGTAACGGGTATTCCTGGGGCCTCAGCACGTCGCCCGATGATTTGGACAATCATCCAGAGGGCTTGCCAAGCTACGAGAACCTTAGCGAGGGAGTTTGCGTTGCTTTTGTCTTGCACCTGGGCAGATGTGATTGTAATCAAGTCGGGTTTGCTGCTGGGAGAGGCGCTTTCTGATTCCCGTTGCCACTTGGCTAATTGTAGGACACCGTATGGAGTCAAGGTGAGAGGCTTATTCTCTAGACTAACCTTTGGCACTTTAGTCTCGATGGCACCGCCTTCTCGCTTCAAGGTAGGTTCGGGCGACTGCACAGCTATCTCTGCCTTTTTGTCTTCACTGGTTATTTCCGAATTTTTACCTGATGCCGTTCTCGCCTCCCCTTCACTACCCACTTTGCCGTTGTGCTGCTTAGTTGCGTCCTCATAATCGGCCCTCGGAATTACGAAGCCCCCCATGATGGCGTAATAGCCCAGGGGCATATCCCACTTGTCGCGGCCTATGATTTCGTTGACTTCGTCGCGGAGGAGGCTGGCAATTTTCCTCTCATAAGCGGCAATGGCCATAACCCCCTCAGGGACAATAAGAGTGACGCAGCCCCAGCCTAGCTTGCGAATCGATCGCTTGGCTAAAAACTTCAAGAGTTTATTGTTCGTCTTCAGTGCCTTAATCGGAATGAAGCGGGCCAAGGTTGGGTTAAACTCGCTTTCTGGTGGTTCAATGTTGACGTGAACTGTAGTCCAGACACAGAGGAACAAGGTGATGACACAAGAGAAAACCAGGCTCAAGGTTCCTCGAGTTTTGGGCCCCGCTACCCATCTTGGCTCATATAGTTGTGTATGGTTACTGCTTGTGTCTCTCGCACGTAAACTCTCTGTTGGTATCGCGTTCCCTTGCTGGATGACCCAGAAGAGTAACGCTTGAAATGGTGCTCGGGACATGTAGAAGAAAGAAATCTACTCCACCAGTTAATGAACGAGCAAGGGTTTGTCTCTGAATTTGTTTTCGTGTGCTCATTAAGAATGTTCTTGACAAACCTTTAGCAGTGTTTATTAATTGAGATGAGGAACAAAATTTCAAAAGCGGGGATCTGGAATCGGAGATCGCGCGAGTACACAAATCGGCGAAATAATCCAAGGCTCTGAGCTTATCATTCTTGGCCACTTATTATAGTAGTAAAGGCTTTGGCAGAGAGAGCCTCACAGAGCGCTAAGTTTCGGTGACAAATGAGGGGCCGAGCACATTGTGGTCCTAGCGACACAGCACGTCCAGTTCTGGCGGAAGATGAGGCATGACGCAGCCGGCAAAACGCCATTACTGGAGGATATCATACGATAATGCCATAAAGGAATGTGTATAGCTCAGAATTATCAGATTGAAGCGGCTTCAGCGCCTCAAGCTTTTCCCCTCGTTTTCCGGTGAGTAACTCGTTGGCTCCTGAAGTGACCAGGCCCGCCTTTCGTTACCGAAACGAGAGCATATGCATGTGGCGGGAACTAGACAGCAGCCGGCATGCCTGCACCCTAGGCTTTTCTAGCCGTCGCTGTATGTGGCGTGCGTGGCTGACTGAAACACTGCACGCTACACAAGAAACAGAACTCACGGTTTGTCGACCAATCCACCACAATGAATGCTCATTGCTCGGAGGTGCCGGGAAATTCTGCCTTGCCAGCACGAACTTAGCAAGCTTCGACATGAGTGGCCATATGTGGTAAATAGCTCTCGTTACTAAGGCTGGCCACTACTGCGCTGTGCACATGCCTTACAATGGCACGTGGCAGGACTCCAATCCACAGGTTCCTGAAGCATTAGTAGTTCATAATTAGAGATTTCTGAACTAATAGTAGATTATAGTTGCTATATCTCAAATCTTCATTGTTTACTTGCGTATCTACTAAATTTCTCCTAACTATGTTTAGTCTTCGATCTTGGCTCTAGTGGGCTGGACTGAGCTCAAATCCTCCGGATGCTGCATGCGGGGTATCTGCTCTCCCCTCCCTGTCCTAAATAGCTTTATTTGACTTTTGTCGTCAGTTCACCTCGCCGACGACCACCGACCACGTCAACCCAGCACCCTAGGCTTGGAGGCGTTCTCAACAGAATAGTCGGCGATTACTTTGGCCCCGGTCATTGATACCGCTGGCAGGGTTAAGTATTAGGTGTTCGGGACGAGGCGTCCTGTCGGGGTCAGTATGAGGCTGAAAAAGTGGGGGCGGGAAGCCTTCAAGGCCTGATTCGTAGACCACGTCAGAACGTGACCGGAAATGGCCAAACTACGCGAGTCATCAGCACTCCGGGGGCGGGGCACACCAAGATGTGGTTTGTGAGATGCGTCATCGACCAATTGCGGGGGAGGGATCAATAAACATGCTGCGACTCGATATCAAGCGCTTAACGGATTGAAATGCCCTGAGCTTAGCCTCTCTTCCTCAGAGGCTCATTCGGAAATTGATCATTCTCTTTCTGGCTGTCACCTTGCAATCATCCGATCCGAATGATTCAGCCTTGTAGATTATGAACTTACGAACCGGAACTGATAGGCCTCTCTGCAATTTCCCATCTCCCGAGGTGAGATTCAGAGGCTTCTCGTTTCATTTCTGTCATCAAATAAGGCATTCTTTCTTTACCCGCTTACTGAGTGGCGTTGTGGATGCAGCTGCAGTCGCAGAGCCTTTCCATGGGGCGGCTTTGAATGTGATAGGTATCGCTGTGCTTCTTTCGTTTTTTTTTTTTTTTTTTTTTTGAAATCATACACCGTTTTAGCTGCCCTAAGGGCGCCATGCCGGGTCTTCTATTTTACAGAGGTAGATCCTGGGTAATCACCCGTCTCATCTACAGCAGTGATTCCGTAAGGCCCTCATCCGCCTGTCTACCACGTGCTCTAGGTGTACGGTGCCCAGGAGAGAAGCAAACGCCTAAAATGCAAGGGAACTAGAAAAGAACGCCATTGTAATACAATTATAAAGACATATGCAAGTAGGGTAAGTTCCTGTGCAAAGGAGATAATCAAAATTAAATAATTAAAAAGTAGTAAGTACATAAATTACCTCCGTTCCGTACCGTATATTAGAGCCAGGCCTGTTTTACAGGCCTAAAGTTCTTGCTTTAATACTATCCGTCTTCCGCTAACGTCGCGTATAACCACTAAGAGAGACTTAGTTAGTTACTTTAAGTCTATTCCTAGCCTCTAGAAACTGCCCTAAGAGGCCTATTTATACTATATATTGTGCTGCTTTCTTTACTAACCATATTTAGTTTAAGATCGCTTTAAAGCTCTAAGGCTAGCTATTATACGGCCAGACTGCTTTCCTCAGTTCTTTAAAATTAGGGCATTCGATTAGGACGTGTCGCCCTATCTATTTGTCCCCGTACGTATACCTTAAGTTAGGCGCACGTTTAATCCTATAGAGGTAGCTTTTAAGGGCCACCTTGCCTATATAGATCTGTATAAGGGTAGCGGAGATGGCCTTTAGTAAGCCACTGTGCACCCTTAGTCTCTACTTTAAGATCCTTAGTATAAGTCTATACAGCTCTCTTCCAGTCTCTCTATTCTCCCATTTATTTGCCCAATAGGCTTCTAGCCTTACTTTTATCATTCTCTTTACTACTAATAATAGGCTTTAAAGTAATGGGAAGGTAGGTGCTTTAGGTCCTATCCCTCCTTCTCTCTACTCTATTGCTATCTTCGCCAAAACATCTACTTATTTATTCCTATTAATATCCACGTATAATAGAACCTAGTGTATTACTACCCGTATACTTAGCATCTATACGGCTTATAGTCTCTTACGTACTCCATAGACCAGATACTGGCCCGAGTAGTTCTATAGTTTAGCCACTACTTATATTACTACTTAGTTATCCATAAATATTATTAATCTTCTAATTATTAGTAAGTGCTTAAGTGCTAAGTTAAGAGCTAGCTGTAGCCCTCTTAGCTCTCCCGCGTATACTATACTAACTTAGTTCGTTCCTATATAGTTAGCTATTTTAGCTCCTAATTTAGGAATACATACTAAAGCTCCCACCTCTTTATTAATTTTACTGCCGTCTATATATGCCAGTACGTGTCCTAAGTTACTCTTGGCTTCCTATACAATCTAATTATACTCTAGCTTGCCTACTTCTATCCCTTTAGTAATATAGGTTTTTAGTGGCTTAGTCCATGGGCAGATAATTTCTAGGCGGATTACTTTTATAGGAGGTATCCCTTCCTTAAGGTAGAGCGCCACTATGTGCTCCAGTTTTTAAAGAGGGCTATACCATTTAAACTTTAATAGGGCGGATCTCCGTAGCTATTAAATCTTATAGTATAATAGTAACCCCCTAATTTAATTTAGGGAGGACTTAACCGCCTAGTAAAGCGATATTTTAATCGGTAGTATATACATCTCTACTTCTAGTTCCGCCTTAGTGGTAGTTCTAAAGGCTCCTATTATAAAATAGAGTGCTTTATACTAAATTTGTAATAAAACTTAGTAGGCGTTCTTTATTCTGTTAATAAAACCGCGCCCTCCTTCTAGTATATACTAGTAGGAGGCTACGTAGAGTATACGTGGCATAACGGTAGCTATATAGAGTTAGCGTATATATCTAGTTATAATACCCTATATAAATCCTATAATGCCTAAGAGACATATAAGTTAGCTTATTAATCTTTCCGCCACATAGTCTAAGTATACCTTCCCTATTAGCTTATTATCTAGTATAATACTAAGGTATCTAGCTTTCGTTATTAGTTATATTATTTAAGTCCTTCTATCTTTTAGCATAAGCGCTAGAGGACGTTTACGTTCCTCTTTTAAGATCTTCTTCCCTGGTTATATAAAGTAGATAAGTTTATACTTCTATAGTGCAAATACTAAGGCGTGTTTATATGCCTACTTCTCTACTCTCTTATATAGCATTAATAGCGTCTTTATTATCTCTTCCGTGTTTCTTCTATTAACCATTATACTTATATTATTAATATACCCTATAACTAGGCCGTGCCTTAGCCCGTCCTTATCTATAGCAATATTTAAAAGATCTGCGTTATAGAAAAGGTATAGTATCGGCAATATTAGTAAACCTTAAGGGATTCCTATTAGTATAGGAAATCTATCTAACGTTCCTTCTAGTAGTTTAATGCACGTAGTTCTTCCTATAAGGAAGCTTTAGATCCATTTAACCATTAATATAGAGATTCTTTGTTTCCGTAGGCAGTAAATAAGCCTCCGGTGTAATACGTTGTTAAATACTCTACTTATATTAAGTATAAGTAGGCTTACTACATCTTCCTCCCCCATCTGCTATATAGTATATATTTTCTCCAGGAGGAGATATACTGCATATTTACAACTAGCTTCTGCTCTTCCACCTATATAGGTATATAGTAGGAGGCCATAAGCGTCCGCTATAAAGAGTATCCGTTTTACAAGTACTTTATCTATAACCTTACCTACTATATTAGCAGGGCTATTAGTCTATATATCTTAGGGTCCTTAAAGTCTCCTTTCTTTAGTTTTCTTAGTGCTATAGTAATTAATCTTTAAAAATATATAGGGCAATATCCTACTATAAGGCACTAGTTAAATAGTTGGGTTAGTAGTTCTTTTAGTTCCTATATAGCCTTATAAAGCACGCGACTTAGGAGTTAATCCTCCCCTAGTACTTTATCGGGACTAGTTATCCTAATAGCTTCCTCTACTTCCTATATTTTAATATCCGGGACCTATAAAGGGTTTGGATATTAGTAGTTATATAGGTCTTTTAGATCTGCGGGCGGTAGCATTAAAAAGAAAAAGTCCCTAAAGGCTGCCGTTTTTCCTTCTATAGTACGTTATAGGGTGCCTACTACGTCTCTAATATCTAGCGTAAACGTAGTTCTTATAATATTCCATTTACGGGCCCAAGCGTATAGGGACTAGAGTCCCTTTATATCTTTAACCTCACTTACTCTATTTCTATACTCTATTTTAGTTACTTTCCTAATAGCTTTATTCTTCTCTCGCCTTACTATTTATAATATAATATAGTTTTCTTTAATTAGGCATCTTTTAAAGTGCCTATATGCACGTTATTCCGCCTTAATTACTTATATATATTTATCCGTCTATCCTAGTTTAGATCACGGGCTAAGCTTAGCTGCTAGTATAAAGAGTTCCACGGCTTTAGTAAGGGTGTCTATAATTCTAATAGTTACTATATTAATTTAGTCTTATAATAGAGCTAGGGGCACTTTTAGGAGATCTTAGAGTACGTTATAGAAGATTTCTTTATTTATCTTTTTAAAAAGTTACCTAGTTAGTTCCTCTTTTTATTCTAGTTAGTATCTAAATATTATTTCTACCAGGAGGTAGTCTAAGCCCTTATTAAGCTCCTTATTAATTCCTATTTAGATTAAGTAGTTTACTATATCTAAAGTAATAAAACTAAGGTCGATTGTTAAGGGGTTAATACCTACTCCCTTAGCTGGCCTTATAATAAGCCCTAACTTAAAGCCTAGCTTAAGCCCATTATTTTCTATTATTTTAATAAAATATTTCACTACTATCCTACAGTTATACCCGGCTTCAGGTCCTCCCTATTTAGGGTAATAGAGATTAAAGTCTCCTGTAACTACAATACTATAGTTTAGTCCGCTCATTCGTCTTAAGGCGTTGTTTAGCTTTAAAAGCATATATCCTCTTAGGAGGCCGTCCAGCCAATTATATAGTAGGTAGGGGTTTGGGTTATAGATATTAAATACGGTAATTATATACTATTATTCTTTCCCTTAATTCGTGATTAATACTACTATAAGGTTGCTACCGTAATCCGTAATACGGAGGCATTTAATTAAAATACTTCTGTTAATAAAGAGACACACCTATATTCCCTAGTGGGGCAGGTAATATAGGTAAAACCTATTACTAATTGGATTCGTGGTTATAGGGAGGTCCCTTTCCAGTTTCTTACTACGCCACACTTCCTAAATGGCGATTACGTTATACTACTACGTCCGTTTAGCTCGTAGGAGCTCCTATATTCTTATATAGCTCTTTCCTATATTATATTACAGAACTTTAATAGTATAGATATTTGGGTCTTCCGTTATTACAAACGTCTGGATATATCTATCTATAGTAGTATAGGTACTTTCCCTAAGCTCCGTGTAGAGTACTATAAGCTCCTATTAAGGTTAGAGCCCTTATCTTTAATTTCCGCTTGTTCGTCTATATTAATCTTAATTATCTCCTTTTCCTTCTCTTTCTCCCTTCTTAAGTTAGCTCCATTTCTGCTCTTACTACAGCTTATTATAGCATTATCTCTTAGTTTATTCTTCCTGCTCTTTATACTAAGTTTTACTTTAGTAATATTATAGTTACTCCTTTCTATTTATATTGGTAATATATCCCGTTCTAGGTTTCTATTATCCGTCTCTCCTTCCTAACTAGGCTTCCCATTTAGGCTCCCTATTAGGCTTTATACGGCCTTTCTTTTATTACTCCTATCTATTATTTCTATTTCTATCCCTTCTATTTTATTTATAGTGTTTACTATACTTTTAGTTGTCTATAGTAATAGGGGTAGAAAGCTCTATTAGCTTAAACTTTAACTCCCTATCTCCGATAGCCCTAGTAATATATATACTAGGTTTTTAAGCCAGTATAGGTTTGCATGGAGTCTAGCTTTCGCTTCCTCTACGCGTACCGTCTCCTTCCTATAAATAGAGCAGGCTGGCAACCAGGCGGTATACTTACCTTAGTAGAGACAGCACTTAGCCTATTTAGCCTTACAGTCTTTTATATTATAATCTTAAGCGGCGCATCGTCCGTATATCTCTATTTCGCGATATTAGGATCCTATATATCCGTACTAGTAGCATTTAAAACATCGCTTTACCTAGCAGGCACGATTATATTTTTTAGTTCTCTTATAGGTGCTGTCCTAGTAGAGGACCTCCGCGTAGATTACGGCGTTCGCGCCTAGTACGGTCTTAAATTCTAGCACCAGAAATGCGTCTCTCTGTTTCTCCTTTAAAGGCTTTAGCTACCTCTACTTAACAATCCTATAATTACTAAATGCCCTACGGTTCTCGGGCTTAAACTTTCTAATTACAGCCTCCTTATCTATATTAGTAACGGACCGTATTAGTACACTATATACTACTACTTCGTATATAGGTTTTATTACCTAAGAGCTCCTTCCCAGTATCTTTTCCTACTTATCTCTATATCTACGTAGGTCTTCTACCTACGCTAGCGTCTTAGTAAAAATAAGAACGTCTCTAAATCTAAAGATCTTTAATATAGTAATCCGTGCCTTATTTACCAGAGCGTTACCTAATTTAGATAACACGTTATTTAGCTTCTCTTAGATAACTTTATACGGCTCTCTAAGGCTCTAAAGGACCTCCATATTAGCCTTTTCGCTAAATTTAATAACTATATATCTATACTCTGGTGCGGCTAGAGTTGGGGCAACGCTTATGGAGAGGCGTGACTATATGGACGGGGGCGGTGGTGTGGCTGCAGTAACGTTCGCCCAGCTTTAAACGGCTGACTATAGGCTTCTATTTTGTGCGGCAGGGGGGGTAGCTATCTCTTAGTTGTATTTAATATGTTCAACCGTGTTCTTAATAGCTTCTATTTAGCGTTTAAGACGCATAAGGGTCTCTTTTAGTTTCTTTCCCAAGGGCTGTTTAAGGGCTGTTTTAATATATTTTAACACCAAATTAAAGAAGGGCTTGTACACCCTATACGGAAGGGCCTTCCCATCTACTTTTTCGTGCGGCAGAGTGCCAAATTCGAAGATTTTAGCAATTTTAACCGTGATGTTTTAACCGTGCGCGTTATAGTTTAGATTAACGCGTCCTACTTCAGGCCACCAACCCTTCTTTTCGGCCATCTCTGGGTATTAGTCGATAGCTAGAGGGCTTGCAAGAAGAATGCAGCTTGATTTAAAACGCTAGGAGTTATAGTTATAGAGTTATTTCAAAAATTTAATTTTCGCAAAGATTCGTGTTTCAGTTTCGTGCTTCTTTCGTAGGGTAACCGTTTAGGCGCGGACGGTTGAGGCGCTAAGCCCAAAACAGCCCAGTATACGTGAGACCTTGGCGCCTTAGGATACCCTAGCGTAGCCTACGGAGGAGTTGATATCCTGTTCTAAGACTCTCTGTATGATTATATAATATAAACTTTCGTTTATAGAATGCTAAGATCTAAAAGTATCTTAATGGCCGTAAGACGTAAAGTTATAGCTTTTTCGTAATGAATTTCACAGTAATTATCTACGAGGATGTACTTCTGGACGCCTCTCTGTTTACCTAAAATAACTATTTAAAAAGAAAAGGCTGTTGCGGTTAATGCCCCCGCGCTATAGTGTTTTTAGAAAGTGCTTACTATCTACCTATTCTAGGAAGGCACGTCTTAGGCGGTATAACCATCTTAACTATACACTCTATTTTAATAGAAATATATATCTACATTCTTTTACGACCTAGTATTAGGTTAAAGTAGAATATATCCTTACCTTTTAAACCTTTTATAACTAGAAGCATGCTAGAGGTTTATTTAGCGTTAATTTTTAATTAAAATATAATTAATATAAGACTAATTATAAAGCTAAGAAGAATAGCTTTCTAAATAAAATATTTAAGTATAATAAAACTCCGTATAGCTGTAGCAAATGGTTTAGGAAAAAAATTTATATAGTATACTTTTAGGTTCTATAGAATATTTTTAGACTTTATAATTATACTAAAATATATACTCTATAGTTGGTATATTAATAGATTATATCTAATAGACTTTTAAAAGTACCTTAAATGGCAAAAGTATTATAAACGGTACTTAAGATAAAATAATTTCTAAAGTAAAAAAGGGTTCTTAAAAAATCTTAGTATACCTTTTATCTTAGTAATGCTGGACTTACCTAGGATACCTATAAGTTAGGATCTGCTATATAACTTCTTCTATAGAGAAGAAGATTTAAATTAACTTACTAGTAGTGTTTATACCTAGGAAACCTTCAAAGGAGTTATTTCTAGGTAGTAGAATTATGCTAGTAGGCCTAACTTAAGCTCCTAAATACATGCCCTAGTGAAATTAAATGCCGTAAATAGCAGCCTATATATAATCTATATTTTATATAGTGCGCTAATACCTAGGGATAAGAACTTATACAAACCGAAATAAACATAGAGTTCTATGCCATTTGTAAAAATATACCCCGGCAGATAAAACCTAAATCCGTCTAAAAACAAAACCTATAATATATTTATTTGCCCGATCTAAGCATAAGGTATATAGCGTTAAATATAATATAGTAAAGAGTAGGCTAGTAAATATAAAGCAAAAGAAGCAGATTAGCCTTAAGAAGCTAAAGCTTAGTCCGGTAATAGCTTATTAAGAAAGAAGAGGTAATTATAATCTTTATCCGGTGCGATATAAATTATCTTTTTCCGCTTTACGCTGTCCCTAAGTTTCCGCTTAAAATAGAAATGCTAAGGCTTAACGTCGTTATATATATCTAAAAGAGCAATAATATTTACAAACCTTAGCAGGCTGGCGTAGCTTACTAAAGCATTTCGCTAAGCGGTAGTATTATTTTCCTAATTAACCGTTTGCTTTGCTCTTACGTATAGGTTTATATAAATGCCTAGAGTATATTAGTTACAATGCTTTAAACCTTAGATATATAATAAAAACCTATACTTAGTATACTAGACACTAAGCTTATAACTCTTCTCTAAGTCTATATAGTCCGTAATAAAGTAAAATACCTCTAATATATTAGAGATGTTGGCCTTTACTTAAAAGTACTTTAGTAAGCCCTTAATATCGGTAATATACTATAGGGTTGAATTAACTTCCATTAATAAGCGTATATAATCCTATATAAAACTAGTAAGCATTATAACTAGGTCTATTAGGCATAGGGAGAAATGCCTAACCTTAGTAATATAAATAACTCTAGACTTCTAATTATTCCTATTCGTCTTTTACTTTTTTATTACTAGTGCCTAGGTCTTTACGGGGATGTCCTCCCGCGGTATTCCAAACACACTTTTAATAAGCTCTTTAGTATTATGCTTATAGAAGTAAATAAAGTATCTTACGCGCTACTATAGTTCTAACTCTTTAAAGGTGGCAATAATTTAATACTAGCTGGTATTTGCGTTCTTAGCAGCCTACTATCTAATAGTTTAGATACTAAGGGATTAGGGATATTTAGCTTAATGTTTCACTTCCGCTTTTTTCTCTGCTTCTCTTAGGTAATAAGCTTACTTCGCTTTTCAGCTTATAGGTAATAGTGGTTATAATTACGGCGGCGCCTGTTATCTAAAGACTAGTTTTCCTTATTATTATTCTCCAGTTCGGGTGTCTCGTTATTATAAAAATTGGCGCCGCGATTAGCTTAAGCTTAAGGCTAGATTTATAGGTGGCGTTAGTTTCTATTAAATAGATTACGGGTTTGGGATTACTGCTATTTAGAGTTAATACCTAGGTAGCTTTACTTTACTTATATTCTAAACCATAGCGCTTACCTTAGCTATCTTTAGGCTAGTTTTATTACTACTATACGCCATTATTAATAACCAAGATCATTAATTAGAGGAGATTAGTTTATTAAAGATGGTAATTACAGTATAACGAGAGTATATACTATATAGGTAGAAAATAAGTAATAGGTTAGGTGTGGAATTAGAGAGTAGAGCGTTGTATAAAAATAAAGAGCAAAGTTAAATCCGGCGAAAGATTAGGTTAGGAATCTTAGATAAGGTAAATTACCAAGGAATTAGTTTAGAGGGATTAATTGGTCTTATTATTATATTTTATTTTAGCTAGGTTTAAAATACAGCTATATTATTATAAAAATCTAAAACACTAAGAAATTCCCCCCACGATATCTCCGCTCCCCTATTATACTATTAATAACTACTAACTATTCCTTACATATCTATAAGACGACATAGTATTTTAGCGCGTAGCATTTTATAAAGCGTAGAACCTCTAAAATTACTAAGCCTTACCTCTAGCCTAGGACCTCTTAGAGTTTAAGGGTGTTCCCTATTAGAGCTATAGCTCTCCACCTAGTATATCCTAGGCATCCCTATTCTAAAACTCCTCCTATCTACTACTCCCTTCTTTTTACTCTCTATCCCTAAGCTTACTTTGCGCTATATATAAATATAAAGTATTTCTACTAACTATTAAGTTAAAATAGCTACCTTTCTACCTCTTTTATAATATCCCTAGACTAAGTTTCTAAGCCGCTATCTTCTAAAGATCCCCTAGGTTTTAGGCGTGGATATAGGAGAAATATTTTTAGTGCTGTTAGTGCATTTAGGGTTAATTCTATATCCTAAAGGTGTAATTATTTTTAAGGGACCTTGAATTTTACTACTAGCATTATTAGGGCGAGAAGAAATTATCTAAGAGTTACAAAATCTATAATAACACCTTTAAAACTCAAAAACCTTTAAATAACTCTAAATTATTATAGGTGGCACTTAGAGTTGCTATAAGGGCATTTTTAAGCAGTCGTATTATCGCAGAGCTACTTATCCCTAAGCGATTTTAAGGCGATTAAGGTTTTAGATCTTAGGATTTTAAAAAAAACTACTTAGTCTAAAGGTCGATACCTAGGAGCGTCCGAAGCCTTAAGGGTCCCTACTATATATCTTAAGTCGCGCATATCCCTATTCCTAGAAACGTGCCTATATAATAGTTCCCTAACTCTATTCTACTGTAACGGGACTAGTCTAGTTATAGTAGGAATATCTCAGTAAAACACTCAATAGATAAATTCCGACGCTTTGACCAAATTCTGCTAAATTTTACTAGCTTAATTAACTTCTGCCAAATTCTACTAAAGTCCGTTAAAGACTATGTGTATATATGTGCACGCATTAACCACTAAGCCCCTAACTATTTAATTATATAATTCTCTTATTATTCCCTTCTCTTCTTTATATAACGTCTTATTCTTAGCAAGAGCTATATACCCTTAGATTTAGATAGAATTTATATTATTCCTTTAAATCTTCCCTAAAGTCTTTCCGCGCCCCTTATATTATATTACGTTAATACTAATACCCTTAAAATAGCAAATAAACTTAAATCCGCTATAATAACTATTATAACCCTAGTTAGGGAATAAATAACTATTGTAACGGAACCTTATAGCAAGAACTACAGTAGGTCCTATTATTAGGCTAGGTATATAGAAAAAGTAAGTATAGAAGTCAACAACGAATAACAACTGGTAGAGTAGTTGCCTAACAAATTAACTCTAATTATATTCTAAGAATCACTACAAAGAAGGAACTATCTAGGTAGGGACTAAGGGTCCTTAAATACACAACCGTACTCCTATAAAATCCTCCTTGTACGTAATATACGTGTACTTTATCTACTCTATTACAGATTATATAGATCCTATAGATTATATAGATTACGTTATATAACCTTAGTTACTATTCCTTATCACATAGTTCTATCGGCTCTATACTAGACCGTACCTAAATTAACTAACTAGCTTCTTCTATCTCTTCTCTAAGTAGTTATAATATTATACTTAAAGCGTCCGTAACACTATCTTCCTCCTCTTTATCTTTATCCTTAAAGATTTAAAATATCTCTAAGTTGTTTACTAGAGGTGTAATATCCGTCTAATTAATTTAGTTAATATTATTACTTATTATACCTAAAGCAATTTCTTCTTTTTTAACTGCTCGTCGCATTCGCACTATAGCTGCAATATTATCTCTTAGTAAGATTATACTCTCTCCGTATTCTTGCTGTTTAAAAGAGGGGTTAGTCTATATTACGTTAGCGAACCCATCTTTACAACAACCGTCCTCTTACTTAGAGTGCACTAAAGCAAATATTTATTCGTCCTATAATATTCGCTTTATCTCTAATACTAAATATACGTAACCTATTACTCTTAATAGTTATCTAGTTCCTTAGTTAATTTATTTTAGGGTCTTATATTTAATCTACTACTACGTAGCTAGATAATAAACTATCTATTACTCTTACTAAATTGTGCCGTTCTTGGGACGCTGAACGGGAGGCTGCCAATGCTTAGCAACGGGCCCTTAAGTCTCGTTTAGCGGCGTCCGCTTAATTAATCCGTCTTAAAAAGGTGCGTAAGAAGGTTTATTTTAAGGAGTGGAAATTTATAAAATAAGGTTTATAGAAACTTAGCGATAAAAGAACGGATTCTCTCCTAATAAAGAAGG